>JACCDQ011366091.1_pt1 | contig 27234 bp, 26 predicted proteins | sample 7446031 | NCBI WGS metagenome assembly JACCDQ01 (sample SAMN15323442, study PRJNA562643) | freshwater metagenome | isolation source: river surface water | place: USA:Blue River Watershed | collected 2017-08-17 | reverse complement strand
GGGCGCCGAAATGCCCGACGCCAGTTCGCGATGCACCTGGCTTTCGGTGGTGCGGGCACCGATGGCGCCCCAGGCGATCAGGTCGCCGATGTACTGCGGGCTGATCACATCCAGAAATTCGCTGGCGGCGGGCAAGCCCAGGCGGTTGATTTCCAGCAGCAACTGGCGCGCGATGCGCAGACCCTCGTCAATGCGGTAGGTTTCGTCCATGTAGGGGTCGTTGATCAACCCTTTCCAGCCCACGGTGGTGCGCGGTTTTTCGAAGTACACCCGCATCACGATTTCCAGCGTGCCCTTGTACTCGTCGCGCAGCACCTTCAGGCGGCGGGCGTAGTCCATGGCGGCGGCCGGCGGGCACCACTTCCTGTCGGTGCACAAGAACGGGCAGGTCGCGATCGTGCAGACCAACGGCAACCCGGACTGCCACGTGATTCTGCGCGGCGGCAAGACCCCGAACTACAGCGCCGAGCACGTGGCCCAGGCCTGTGCCGAGCTGGCAGCGGCCAAGTTGCCCGCGCGCTTGATGGTGGACTGCAGCCACGCCAACAGCAGCAAGCAGCACGAGCGCCAGATGGACGTGGCGCGCGACATCGCCGACCAACTGGCCGGCGGATCGCAGCAGATTTTCGGGGTGATGGTGGAGAGCCACATCCACGGTGGGGCGCAAAAGTTCACCCCGGGCAAGGACGATGTGAGCAAGCTGGAGTACGGCAAGAGCATCACCGACGCCTGCATCGACTGGGAGCAATCCACCCAGTTGCTGCAGACCCTGTCAGACGCCGTGGTGGCACGCCGTCAGCGCAAGGCTTGAGTCGGTGGAGAGGGGCGGGCACAATCGGGGCAGCACCGATTTCCCGAACCCCTCACCAGGAGCAGCACCGATGCGCAGCCAGGTCATCGTCAGTTGGGGCAGCGACGCCCGTTACGCCTTTGACCTGGAGGAGGTGCAGCCCATGCCGCACGAACTGGCCCGCACTTGGCTCGACGAGCAGTTCCACGACCTGGAGTGCGAGCCTTTGCGCCTGACCGGCAAGGTGTTGCTGGCCGACAAGGTGCTCGCGATCGCGCAGGCGGTGGGGTCGGTGAGATTTTCCGATCCCGCCCACCGTGCCTGGGCGATGGTCTACGCCCGTGCGGTCAGCGCCACCTTGGCCAAACCCGTTGTGCGGGTCGATGTGCCGTCGCTGACCGTCAGCTACTGACCGCCGCGCTGGCAAAGCGCTGGCCCAGGGCGGTCAGCAGCTTGTCGTGCACTCCGCCGAACCCGCCGTTGCTCATGCACAGCAACTGGTCGCCCGGCTGAGCGGCTTGCACCACCTGGGCCACCAGGGTGTCGATGTCGGGCGCGACCTGCGCACGCGGCCCCATCGGGTTGAGCGCATCGGCCGCGTCCCAGCCCAAGCCACCGCTGTGGCAGAAAGCCAGTTGGGCGTTTTCCAGGCTCCAGGGAAGTTGCGCCTTCATGGTGCCCAGCTTCATGGTGTTGGAGCGGGGCTCGAACACCGCCAGGATGCGCGCTTTGCCTTGGCCATTGCGGTCGAGCTGGCGGCGCAGGCCGTCCACCGTGGTGCGGATGGCGGTGGGGTGGTGGGCAAAATCGTCGTATACGGTGATGGCGCCCGTGGGGGTGGCCACTTGGCCACGCAGCTCCATGCGGCGACGCACGTTCTGGAACTGGCCCAGCGCCTCGGCCGCCATGGCCGGGGCCACGCCCAGGTGCTCGGCCGCCGCGATCGCGGCCAAGGCGTTGAGCTGGTTGTGCTGGCCGTTCAGGGCCCATTGCACCCGGGCCACGGCGCGGCCTTGGTGCAACACCTCAAAATCATTGGCCTCGCCTTCGGCGCTGAAGTCGTTCACCGCCGCGCCGAAGCTGCGCTGCTCGCTCCAGCAGCCCTGGTTCAGCACCCGCGCCAGGCTTTCTTCCAGGCCATTGACGACCACCCGACCGCTGCCCGGCACGGTGCGCACCAGGTGGTGGAACTGCCGCTCAATGGCGGCGAGGTCGTCAAAAATGTCGGCGTGGTCGAATTCCAGATTGTTCAGCACCGCCGTGCGGGGCCGGTAGTGCACAAACTTGCTGCGCTTGTCAAAGAAGGCGGTGTCGTACTCGTCGGCTTCAATGACAAAAGGCGCTCCGGCGCCCAAGCGGGCCGAGACGCCGAAGTTCAGCGGCACGCCACCCACCAGAAAGCCCGGTTGCAAGCCGGCGTGTTCCAGCACCCAGGCCAGCATCGAGGTGGTGGTGGTTTTGCCGTGGGTGCCCGCCACTGCCAGCACATGGCGGCCGTGCAAGATGTGTTCGCTCATCCACTGCGGGCCGCTGGTGTACCGCGCGCCGCTGTCCAGGATGGCTTCCATCAGCGGAAACTTGGGACTGCCGTCCGGCAGGCGGGCGCGCGACACCACGTTGCCCACCACGAACACGTCGGGTTGCAGCGCCATCTGGTCGGCGCCAAAGCCCTCGATCAAATCGATGCCCAGGGCCCGGAGCTGGTCGCTCATCGGCGGGTAAACGCCCGCATCGCAACCGGTGACCCGGTGTCCGGCTTCGCGGGCCAGTGCGGCCACGCCTCCCATGAATGTGCCGCAAATTCCCAAAATGTGTATGTGCATGGCCGACATTATCGGGGGGCTTGCCAGGCCCTTCCGAGGCGGATGGCGTCGATGCCGGACAATCGCACCATGGACACCGTGCAACTGGAAATCGCTCAGGCGGCCGCCGCTTTGGTCGTGGACGAAGGGCTGGACTACGGCCAGGCCAAGAAGCGGGCGGTCAAAGCGCTGGGCTTGCCGCCGCGCTCGGCCCTGCCGGACAACCTAACGGTAGAAGCGGCGGTGCGCGAGCACCTGGCCCTGTTCCACGCCGACACCCAACCCGCCGAGTTGCGGGCGTTGCGCGAGCAGGCGCTGGTGTGGATGGAGCGGCTGGCCGAGTTCCAGCCGCTGCTGGGTGGCGCCATCTGGCACGGGACCGCGACCCGACTGAACGACATTCACTTGCAGTTGTTCAGCGATGACCCGAAAGCGGTGGAGCTGCTGCTGATCAACCAGGGCGTGGAATACGACGCGACCACCGTGAACGGCCTGCACGGCGAGGCGGTGGAAGCGTTGAGCCTGCGCAGCCGCTGTGAGCCCCTGCAGGAATGGGTCGGTGTGCACCTGCTGATCAACGACACGCGGGCGCAGCGCGGCGCCCTGTTGCCCGACGAAGCCGGGCGCAAGCCCCGAGGCGCGGCGGCGGCGGTGCGAACCTTGTTGCGCGACAGCGACTCAGACACACCATGAACAAACGACAGCTCTTGATGGGTGGCGTGGCCACCGCAGCCGGTGTGGCCGGCGCTGGCCTGGCCTGGTGGCGGTTTCAGCCGCACGCGGTGGCCGACGGTGCGATGGACGCCCTGTGGGCGCAGACCTGGACCGCGCCCGACGGCACCGACGTGGCGATGGACCGCTTTCGCGGCCAGCCACTGTTGGTCAACTTCTGGGCCACCTGGTGCCCGCCCTGTGTGGAAGAGTTGCCCATGCTGAACGCCTTCTACCGCGAGCAGCGCGCACGGGGCTGGCAGGTGCTGGGTCTGGCGATCGACCAGCCCAGCTCGGTGCGGCAGTTTTTGCAGCGGTTGCCACTGGACTTCCCGATCGCGCTGGCGGGGCTGGACGGCACCGATTTGAGCCGTCAACTGGGCAACACCAACGGGGGCTTGCCATTCACGGTGGTGTTCAACGCCCGGGGCGAGGTGGCGCACCGCAAGATTGGGCAGGTCAAGCCCGAGGACTTGCAAGTCTGGGCTCAGGGCACCTGAGGCGGCCCGCTGGGCGCCAGCAGGCGTTCAAACTCGTCGGCCGGCACGGCCCGCGAGTACAGAAAACCCTGGAAGTGGTTGCAGCCCAGGCGCTGCAGCACTTCTTTTTGGGCTTCCAGCTCCACGCCTTCGGCCACCACCTCCATCTGCATGGCGTGCCCCATCTGGATGATGGCGGCCACGATCGCCACGTCTGCCTCGTCTTCGTGCAGGGAACGGATGAAGGTGCGGTCGATTTTGAGCTTGTGCAGCGGAAAACGCTTGAGGTAGGTGAGGCTGGAGTAGCCGGTGCCGAAATCGTCCAGTGCCAGGCGCACGCCCAGATCGGCCAGCGCCTGCAGCCGCTCCAGCGCCTCTTCTGCATCGCGGATCAGGATGGATTCGGTGAGTTCCAGCTCCAGAAGGTGGGGTGGCAACTGGTGCTCCTGCAGGGTGCGGGCCACGTCGTCCACAAAGTGGGTTTGCTGGAACTGCATGGCCGACACGTTCACCGCCACCTCGCACGGTGTGCCGGCGCGCTGCCACACCGCCGCCTGGCGCACCGATTCCTGCAGCACCCAGTCGCCCAGTGACACGATCAGCCCCGTTTCTTCGGCCACGGTGATGAAGGTGCCCGGCGGCACCATGCCTTGCTGCGGGTGGTTCCAGCGGATCAACGCTTCGCACGCATTCAGCCGGCCGTTGTGCAGGTCCACCCGGGGCTGGAAGTGCAGCACAAATTCGTGCCGTTTCAAGCCCTCGCGCATGGCCTGGTCGAGCTGGATGCGCGACAGTAGGTCCGCGTTCATCTGCGGGCGGTAGAACCGGTAGTGGCCCTTGCCGCGCTCCTTCACCTGGTACATCGCGGTGTCGGCGTGCCGGATCAGTTCGTCCAGCGTTTGCCCGTCATTCGGGTACATGGCGATGCCCACGCTGCACGACAGGGTGAAGCTCATGTCGTCGATTTGCACCGGGCGGCTCAGCGCGTCGATGATGCGTTGGGCGGTGATTTCGGCGCCCACGGTGTCGGCGTCGTGCAGGTGGATCACGAACTCGTCACCGCCCAGCCGGCTGAGGGTGTCGGTCTGGCGCAGGCAGTGCTTGAGCCGGTTGGCAATCTCGATCAGCACCTTGTCGCCGAACAGGTGGCCCAGCGAGTCGTTGATGCTCTTGAAACGGTCGAGGTCGAGGAACATGACCGCAAAACCGCAGCCGTTGCGCTCGGCCAGGCGCAGCGCGTGGTTGACGCGCTCGGTCAGCATCAGCCGGTTGGGCAGGCCGGTGAGCACGTCGGAGTAAGCCAGTTGTTCGATGCGTTGTTGCGCGGCCAGTTTTTCCGACAGGTCTTTGACGAACAGCACCGTGTTCAGCGCCTGCCCGTTGGCGTCGCGCAGCACCACCCACGCGGCCTGCAAGGCGGTGGCGCTGCCGTCGGGTTGGCGCATCCACAACTCGCCTTCCCAGTAGCCGCTGCTGTGGAGCTGCGCGTCCAGCTCACTCAGCCATTGGGGCTGGTTGGGGGAGTAGAACAGGTCTTGCGCCAAGCGGCCTTGCAGCGCGGCAGCGTCAGACCGGGCCATCTGCACGGCGGCAGGGTTGCAGGTCAGGATCCGGTGGTCGGGTGCGGTCACGAAGATCGCGTCCAGGCTCGACTCGAACACCTTGGCCGCGAGCCGCAACTGCGCTTCGGTGGCGGTGCGTTCGGTGATGTCGCGGAACACGTAGACCCGCCCGATCGGGCGCCCGCGCGCCAACTGCGGGCGGCTGATGCGTTCCAGCACGCGGCCGTTGCGCAGCACCAGCACGTCGGTCGCTTCCAGCAGCAGGCTGCGCTGGATTTCGCCCAGGCGTTGCTGGTAAGGGAGGGCGTCAAGCACACCCTGGGCGATGTAGCCCAGGATGGCCGCGTCGTCCTTGTGGGTCAGCAGTTCCTCGGGCAGGTCCCACAGGGTGGCGAACAGCCGGTTGAAGGCGCGGATGCCGCCGTCCAGGTCGCACACCAGCAAGCCGTCGGCGGTGGATTCCAGGGTGGCCCGCAGTTCGGCCAGCAGTTCTTCCAGCCGCTGCTGGGTTTGGAGTTGCTGGGTTTTGTCCTGCATCGCCACCAGGTACACCGTCTGGCCGTCCTCGGTCTGGACGCGGGTGATGCGACGCTCCACCCACACCGCGCTGCCGTCGGCCCGGCGCAGTTGGGTGTCGGAGTGCAATTCGGTGGCGGCGCTGTCGTCCAGGTCTTGCCAGAAGAACAGGTCTTCGGGGGCGGCCACCATGTCGCCCACGGGCACGTCGGTCAGGGCGCCGGGGTCCAGTTGTTGCAACCGCGCGGCGGCGCTGTTGGCCGTCAGGATGCGCCGGGTTTGCGGGTCCACCACCCACACCGCTTCAAGCAGGCCTTCGGTCAGCGGCACCCAGTGCAGGTAGCTCACGTCGGGCTCTCCACGCTGTCGGTGGCGCTGGCGCGCTCGAAGTAGTAGCAAACCCGTTGGCGCGGCGCCAGAAACTCCAGCGAGGGGCGGGGCAGTTGGTCGGCGCGAAGGCTGCGCAGCACGCCCAACTGGCGTTCGCCCTGCAGGTCGAGCAGCAGCGCGTCGTCGCGGTTGACGCCCCGATCGTGCGCCAGCACCTTGGGCTTGAGCGGGCGGCTGGAATTGACCGACACCACCATCGCGTAGCGGCCATCCGTCAGTTCCACCAAGGAGCCCGGCGGGTACACCCCCATCATGCGGATGAAGGCGTTCAGCACCGTGCTTTCAAACCGTACTTTCAGCGTGGCGAAAATCAGCGACAGCGCTTCGTGCGGCGTCAAGGCCTTGAGCGGGTTGGGCGGGTTGCACAGGCCGTCGTAGCGGTTGATGAGCGCCAGAATGCGCGAGATGGGGGCCATCCGGTCCGCTTTGCAGCCGATGGGGAAACCGCTGCCATCGGCCAGTTCGTGGTGCTGCGAGATGGCCAGCAGCGCCATCGGTGACAGCCCCATGCGTTTGCCCAGCGCCACGCCGTGCGCCACGTGCTCTTGGTAAAGCTTATGGTGGGCAGCGGTGAAGGTGTCGTCGCGGTGGCGGACGCGGTCGGGCAACTCGGCCTTGCCCATGTCGTGCAGCAGCGCGGCCACGCCCAGGTCTTCCAACTGCGCGGCGGGCAGGCCCATGGCTTTGCCCAGCAGCAGGCTGAGCACCGTGACGTTCATGGCGTGCAGCGACGCCCGCTCGCCTTGCCCTTCGGACAGCAGGCGGATGGCGGATTCCTCGTCGCCCAGCATTTGCGCGACCATGCCGCCCACCAACTGCACGCTGCGTTCTTTGGCAGCCTGGGGTTGTGCGGCGATGTCGTCCTGGATCTGGCGGTAAGCCCGCGCGCCTTCGGCGTAGCGACGCTCGCACTGTTGCAAAGACAGGCGTTGCGCTTGCAACGAGGCATGGCGTTGCTGTTTGTGGGCTTCTTCGGGAGAGAGCGGCGCGTCGGCCACCACAGGGGGCGATCCGTTGATCAGCGCAGCCGCTGGCGAGGGCTCGGGAGTGGGGTCGGTTTTGGCAGGGTCCCAGCGCACCTCTTTCAGGCCCAAGCCGCGGATGGTGTCGATCTGCTGCTGCGAGGTGATCTTGAAACTGCCAAAAGGAAAGGGGTGATCGAGCCAGCTCAAGTCCAGATGCACAAACACTCCCACGCGCAGGGCCGATACCGGCATGGTCTGGCTGGGGTGATCCGGCATCCTGGGGGCTCCCTTTCTTTGGTCTGTGGTTTGTGATGCATTATCGCCAAACTTGGCGCCAATCGGCGCAGCATGTACATTGCCACATCAACATGGCTTACGTTCCCTTTCCGCTCGACGAAGTTGTACTCAAGACACCGGTGCCGGTCAACGTCTGGGACCCGCACGGGGTGCTGTTGCTGCGCCGGGGTGAAGTGATCCACGACGAAAAGCACCGCGACCGCTTGCACATGCACCTGCCCATGGTGGACGAGGCGGAGTACAAGGCCTGGACCTTCCGCTACACCGCCACCATCGACCGCATGGTGCGGGGCAACCAAAGCCTGGACGCGATTGCCGGCGTGACCCGCCCCATGGGCGTGGAAGAGTTGCAGACCGACCACGAAGCCACCGCGGCCGAAGCTTGGCCCGATTTGCACGATGCGCTGAACACGCTGATGTACCAAGGCGAGCAGGCCACGGATTTCTTCAAGCGCCTGACCGGCATGGAGCGCCGGATGGATGCGGTGCTGCGTTTGCGGGTCGATGACAGCCTGTTCGTGCTGATGCAACTGCTGCAAGACCGCACCGTGAGCTACCACGCCACCCACGCCTTGCTCTGTTCGGTGCTGTGCCGGCTGGTGGCCCGGACCCTGCCATGGTCCGACGCCGAGCGGCTGTCGTTGCAACGGGCGGCGCTGACGATGAACGTGGGCATGTCCCGCCTGCACGACGCGCTGGCCCACCAGGCGGAACCGCTCAGCGCGGCACAGCGCGAGCAGGTGCAGAGCCACGCGCAGCGCAGTGTGCAGGTGCTGGAGCGCCTGGGTGTGCAAGACCCCCTGTGGTTGCATTGCGTGCGCGACCACCACCAGCCCGTTCCGCACGTGCCTGGCGACGCGGTGCAGGGCGAGCGCGCCATGGCGACCTTGCTGCACTTGGCCGATGTGTACGTGGCGCGCGTCAGCCCGCGGGCCAGCCGACCGGGCTTACCGGCTTCGCGCGCGGCCCGTGATGTGTACCTGGGCCCCGACGGACAGCCCACCCCTCTGGGCACGGCTTTCGTCAAAACCCTGGGGGCTTACATTCCCGGCAGCTACGTGCGCCTGGCCAGTGGTGAGGTGGGGGTGGTGGTGCGGCGCGGGCGGCGTGGCAACACGCCGCTGGTGCTGTCGGTGATCGGCCGGCACGGCATGCCCCTGGGCGAGCCCGCCTTGCGCGACACCAACGATGCACCCCACGCCGTCAAGGGCAGCGTGATGGCCGATGAGGTGAAGGTGCGTTTGACGCCTGCGCGGGTATTGGCCCGATTGTGAGGCGTGTGAGGCTCCCGGCGCTCAGGGCGCCGGCACGATGCGGGTCACGGTCATCTTGCCTTGTTGCTGTTCCACCGCAAAGCGGATCTTGTCGCCCACCTTGAGGTTGCTGAGCAGGCCGGGCTCGGCGGCGGTGAACACCATGGTCATCGGGGGCATGTCCAGGCTTTTGATCTCGCCGTGCTTGATGGTGACTTTCTGGGTGCTGGTGTCGATGCGGCGCACCTCGCCATCGGCCAGCTCATCCGCCGTGGCGGGTGCGGTCGGCGTGGCGCCGTGCGCGTGATCGTGCTGTGCTTGGGCCCAGGTGGGCCCGGTCGCCATCAGGGCGACCAGCGACAGGGCGGCAAGGCTTTTTGGGGTCATGGTGAGCTCCTGAATGGGTTTAGCGGGCAACGACCTGGACTTTGCCGACCATGCCGGCTTCGTAGTGGCCGGGCAGCAGGCAGCCAAAGTCAAACTCGCCCACCCGGTTGAAGGTCCAGATGATCTCGCCTTTCTTGCCCGGCCCCACATGGGCCATGTAGGGCTCGTCGTGTTCCATGTTCGGGAACTTCTTCATCAGCGCGGCGTGCTCGTCGAGTTCCTGTTTGGTCCCGAGCACGAACTCGTGCATCACCTGGCCGTTGTTCAGGTGCACCAGCCGGATGGTTTCGCCCTGCTTCACCCGAATCACGTCGGGGGTGAACCGCATGTCGTCGGTCATCCTCACTTCGATGGTTCGCACCACCTTGCGCGCTTCGCCCGCAATGCCCCAGGGCTTTTGCTCCAGTTTGACGGGGCCCGCCTTTGGCGCGTGGTGCATGGACTCGCCGTGGGCCCAAGCGGCGAAGGAGGCGGCAACGAGGCCGCCAGCAATCAGGGTTTTGAGGAAGTTCATGGATCGGTTCCTGGAGATGATGAGGGCAGGCGGTCAGGGGCAGATCCCATCAATGGGACATGCCGTGGCCGTGACCGTGGCGTTTGACCGCCGACGCGTTCGCGGGCGCCTGGGTCGGCGGAGGTGTTGGTGTGTGGGCGTGCGGTTCGGTCGCGCCCGTTTGGCGGGTGGCGGCTGGGGTGTCGCCGGTCCATTCGCGCGCCACGGTGCCGGGCGGGAACTGGTAGTGGCCCGGATCGCTGTAATCGCCCGGCTTCTGGTCTTTGCGCACCTTGAGCACGCTGAGCATGCCGCCCATGCCGATGGGGCCGAACTGTCCGTGGCCGGTCATCATGGGGGCGGTGTTGTCGGGCAGCGGCATTTCCATTTCTTTCATGTCGTACATGCCGCGTTCGCCCATCAGCATGTAGTCGGGCACGACCTTCTGGATTTTGCTGACCAGGCCCCGGTGATCGACGCCGATCATGGTGGGCACGTCGTGGCCCATCGCGTTCATGGTGTGGTGGCTCTTGTGGCAATGGATGGCCCAGTCGCCCTCTTCATCGGCGATGAATTCGAGCTGGCGCATCTGCCCCACCGCGATGTCGGCCGTGACCTCGGGCCAGCGACTGGCCACCGGCGTGGGGCCGCCGTCGGTGCCGGTGACTTCAAATTCATGCCCATGCAGGTGGATCGGGTGGTTGGTCATTGTCAGGTTGCCGACCCGTATGCGCACCCGGTCGCTGTGGCGAACGTTGAGCGTGTCGATGCCCGGGAAAATGCGGCTGTTCCAGCACCAGATGTTGAAGTCGGTCATGGTGTTGACCTTGGGCGTGCGGCTGCCGGGTTCCACGTCAAACGCGTTGAGCAGGAAGCAGAAGTCGCGGTCCACCTCGCGGATCAGCGGGTGCGGCGCCTTGGGGTGCGTCACCCAGAAGCCCATCATGCCCATGGCCATCTGGGTCATTTCGTCGGCGTGGGGGTGGTACATGAAGGTGCCGGGGCGGCGCGCCTCAAATTCGTACACAAAGGTTTTGCCGGCGGGAATGGACGGTTGCGTCAGGCCGGTCACGCCGTCCATGCCGGCGGGCAGGCGCTGGCCGTGCCAGTGCACGCTGGTGGGTTCGGGCAGTTTGTTGGTCACGAACAGGCGCACGCGGTCGCCTTCGACCACTTCAATGGTCGGCCCCGGGCTTTGCCCGTTGTAGCCCCACATGTTCACCACAAAGCCGGGCGCGACTTCGCGCACCACCGGCTCGGCCACCAGGTGAAACTCTTTGACGCCGTTGTTCATGCGCCAGGGCAGCGTCCAGCCGTTGAGGGTGACCACCGGGTTGTAAGGCCGACCGGTGTTGGGCGCCAGTGGCGCGGCGGTGGCGGCGGAGGTTTGCGTGACGGGTTCGGGCAAGGCCGCCAGCGCGGATCGGGCCACGGCCAGGCCGGCGACCGAGGCGGCGGCGCCCGCGAAGAACCGCCGGCGCGAAGGAATGTTCTGTGTCATGGGTGTGAAGCCTTCTGAATGATCCATCGGCGTCAATGGCCGGCGGCGGCTGCTGTGGCAGGCTCGCTGCCACTGAGCGACACCAGCGTGCTGGGCAAGCCACCTTGCAAGACCCACTCCAGGTCGGTTTCGGCGATCAACGCGTCGCGTTGCGCACCGATGGTGGCGACCACGGCCTGCGAGCGCGAGCCCACGGTGGTCAGCAGACCCCAGACGCTGTCGAGCATGCCGTTGTAGCGCAACAGGGTTTCTTCGCTCAGAAGCTCTTGCTGCTTCAGCACTTCGTTGCGGTAGCTGTGGTAACTCTCCACGCTGGCGTTGTAGGCGGCATGGGCTTGTTGCGCTTTGACGCGGGCCTGCCGGCGTTGCGCCGTGGGCAGCTGGTCTTGCAGCGCGGTCAGCCGCTGTTCCAAGGTGCCTTCGTTCATGGCGGTGTGCGGCGCCTCGGGCAAGCGGTCGGGCAGGGCGACCCGATCGTGCACCCGGTCCAGCCCCATGGACTTCAACAACGCCCACTCGGCCTGCTGGGTGGCCAGGCGGGCACGTTTCAGCGCCAGCTTGGCCGAGGTTTCGCTCAGCTCGAACGGCGCTTGCTGGTAACGGCTCCAGTTGCCCACGCGCACCATGCGCCGGCCGAGTTCGGCGGCCGCTTCGGCGGCGGTCAGCGCGTCTTCCAGATGCCGCACCGTCTGGCGCGTGGCGACGGCCGAAAGCCATGCCTTGCGGGTGGTGGCGGCCACTTCCAGCAGCTCGTCAAAACCATGGATGCGCCGCTGCAGGCTGGGGTCGATCTGCCCCCAGTGCCCGGCGGCAATGTGGCCCGCGGTCTGCGGGTCCAGCCGCGCCAGCGGGTGCGTCAGTTCGCGGTGCACGGCCCAGGCGGCGCGAACGGCGTCGGCCGCCGTGGCCAGCGCGAAGGCCGGCGCAGGGCGCTGTTCTGTGCTGGCCGGCGGTGTTTGGGTGCTTTCCCAGCGCAGCACATCGGCGTGTCCGCGCGGGAATTGGCCAACCGCCTCGTTGGCTTGGCGCCAGTCTTGCACGGCCGCGTCGGCGCTTTGGGCCAGGGCGGCCCAAGGGGCGATCACCAGGCCCAGTGCCAGCACGGGCCATCGCAGCCGGTTTGCCCATCGGTGTGTCATCGAATTGGCTCCTTTGGAGGTGGATCAACGGGGCAAATTCTGTCCGAACAGGGCCGACAAAAAGCTGTCCCGCAGATTACAAATTCGTCATCTTTGCACCGTGTGGGGCGCTTGCGGGCACACTGGCGGCTTGGAAGGCAATTACGTGAAAATCCTGATCGTTGAAGACGAGCCCAAGACGGGCGACTACCTGCGCCAGGGGCTGCGCGAGGCCGGTTTTGCCGTGGACCTGGTGGCCGACGGCGTGGATGGCCTGCACCACGCGCTGGAGGGGGAGCACGACCTGATCATTCTGGATGTGATGCTGCCCGGCCTGGACGGTTGGCAGGTGTTGCAGGGCTTGCGGCGCCAGGGGCGGCAGATGCCGGTCCTGTTCCTGACCGCGCGCGACCAGGTGGAGGACCGGGTCAAGGGCCTGGAGCTGGGGGCGGACGATTACCTGGTGAAACCCTTTTCCTTTGCCGAGTTGCTGGCGCGGGTGCGCACCATATTGCGCCGTGGCCGCAGTGGCGCAGACAGCACCACCCTGCAGGTGGCCGACCTGGAACTGGACCTGCTACGCCGCCGGGTCAGCCGGGCGGGCCGGCGCATCGACCTCACGGCCAAAGAATTTGGCCTGCTGGAGCTGCTGATGCGCCGCCAGGGCGAGGTGCTGCCGCGCTCGCTGATCGCCTCGCAGGTGTGGGACATGAACTTTGACAGCGACACCAACGTGATCGAAGTGGCGGTGCGGCGCTTGCGCGCCAAGGTGGACGATGGCTTTGAGGCCAAGCTGATCCAGACCGTGCGCGGCATGGGCTACGTGCTGGAAATGCCCGACACCCCATGAAGCCGTTGCGCTTGACCCTGACCGCGCGGCTGACGGTGCTGTTCACCGGGGTGGCGGCCGCGGTGTTGCTGGGTTTTGGGGTGCTGGCGGCCTGGTCCACCGAGCGTCACTTTGTCGAACTCGACCAGACGTACCTGGACGACAAGCTCCATTTCGTGGAGAAGCTGGTGGTCGAGGCGGCCACCCGCGATACCTTGAAACGCGCCCTGGACGACATGCTGGACAGCCACCACGGCCTCTACGTTCAGGTGTGGCTCGGGGGCCAGCTGCTGTACGGCCCCCTCGATCTGACGGATGCGTTGCCGCCGGTTGTGTGGCAGCCCGGTGAAGTGGCGGATTGGACCTATGCCGACCAAGCGCTGCGCGGCTTGGTGGCTGACCTGAGGTTGCCCGCCAGTGCTCCCCTGGCGCAGCCGGGGTCGCCACCGGTGGGGCGGGTGTGGGTGGCGGTGGACACGGTGCACCACGACCATTTCTTGGGCTCGCTGCGGCAAGCGTTGGCGGTGTATTTGCTGGTGGCCACCTTGGTCAGCGGTTTGCTGGGTTGGTGGGCAGCCCGGCGCGGACTGGCCCCGCTGAAAGCGATGCGGGAGCGCACGGCAGCGATAACCGCGCACAACCTGCGGGCTCGCATGCCCGAGGCCTCGGTGCCTGTCGAGTTTGCCGAGCTGGCCGCCAGCTTGAACGGCATGCTGGACCGGCTGCAGCAGGACTTTCAGCGGTTGATGGATTTTTCCAGCGACCTGGCGCACGAACTGCGCACCCCTTTGAGCAACCTGCTGACCCAGACCCAGGTGGCGCTGGCGCAACGGCGCAGCGCCGATGAGTACCGCGACATTCTGGCTTCGAACGCCGAGGAGTTCGAGCGCCTGGCCAAGATGGTGTCGGACATGCTGTTTCTGGCCAAAACCGAAAATGGCATCGACCTGCCGCACCGCGAACGCATCCAGCTGCACCAGGAGGTGCGGGCGTTGTTCGACTTTTACGAGGCGGTCGCCGACGAGAAGCGCATCCGTTTGTCGTTGCAGGGCGAGGCGGAGATCGAGGGCGATCGGTTGATGATCCGACGCGCCATCAGCAACCTGTTGTCCAATGGCTTGCGGCACGCGCACAGTGGCACGGTGGTGGAAGTGGCCTTGACCGCCCAACCGAACGGGGTGCGCTTGGCGGTGGTGAATCAGGGGGCGACCATCGCGCCGGCCGATCTGCCCCGGCTGTTTGACCGGTTTTACCGCGCCGATCGTTCCCGCGCCCACCCCGCCTCCGAAGGCGCGGGGCTGGGCTTGGCCATCACCCAAGCGATTGTCGCCTCGCATGGGGGCATCATCCAGGCCGAGTCCCAGGCCGGAACCACCTGCTTCATCGTGGTGTTTGGCTCATCCCCAACGCCGGTGGGCAGGGCTGTGGATAAGCCATGGGGAAGTGGGGCAAGTCCATGATCCGACACGGGTTTGTGGGGGCTGCTTGAAATTTAAGCAGCGGTGGCGCCCTCGGCCAGCCGCTCCAGCACCCGCGCCATCATGCGCGTGTCGATGCCGTGCCCCAGGTCTGGGAACAGGTCCAAGGTGACGGGGGTGCCCATTGCCGTGAACTGGGCATGGGCGGCCACCGATTCCGGGGTGGGTACCACTGCGTCGGACGCACCGTGCAGCAGGTGGATGCGCAGCGTTGCGTCGTGGCGCGTCGGCGGTTCTGCGAGGCGTCCGGCCATGGCCACCACCCGCCCGGCCAGCGGTGTTGCGCGCTGGGTGGCCGCCAAGGCCATGATGGCCCCTTGCGAAAAGCCGACCAGCGTCGTGGTCGACGCCGCAGCGCCGGTGTCCCGTTGCCACTGTTCAACCCGCGCGGCAAAGCCCGGCAGGGCCGCCTGCACCCGTTCGGCACGGTTGATCGGTGTGACGCCCTGCACCGAGAACCATTGCCAGCCCCGCCCCAGGTCCGAACGGTCCGGCGCTTGCACACTCACTACCCACGCGGTGGGGTGGTGGGCGGCCAACGTCTCGCCGACGGCCTGCAAATCGTGCGCGTCTGCGCCCACGCCGTGGAACAGCAAAAACAGCTCGGGCGTGTCTGATGTACCCGCCGGGGGACGTTGAATGACGATGTCGCTCATGGTGTTAACTGCTGCGCAAAGGTGAAAAGGCCCACCGAGTGGGCCGTTGGGGGGCTGTGCCGCTCAGTTTACGTGGGAGTAACGGCTGGGGTACAGCTCGTTGAGCTTGAGGCTGTGATCACCCCCCCCGCGACGATGTTGCCCGTGGCCCCGGTCCTATTAACCATACCGACACCCTACTGCGCGCTACGTTGGATGGCGCGGGTGTTACCGCGGCCACCAAAGACAAAGCCCGCACGGAGGCGGGCTTTGTAGCCGTCGTTGAACAAAGCATCAATGAGTTCGTTCGTTCAGCGGAGCACGGCTCCAATGTAATTCGGTTACGGAATTTTGTGGGGGTTTTCGAGTTTCATTCGGGTTACGAAAACAGCGGGTGAGCTCTCCGTCATCCCCACAGACCGTGGTCAAGGCTGTGGACAAGTGTGGGGCAAGCACCGCAAGTGCTTGTCAGACCACCAGAAGTCGCCGTCGCTGAAAAAATGGGCAGCGGCAATCGAGTTCAGGCGGGTGAGAGCATCACGTCGCTGGCGGGCCTAGCGATGCAAGGCAGGCAATAGCCCTCGCGCTTTTCGTCCAGGCTGAGCCCGGGCCAGGCAATGTCGTACACCACCGACCCCGCCGCGAGGTGTGCCATGCAGGTGCGGCAAGTGCCGTTGCGACACGACACCGGCCAGCTCAGGCCGGCCTGGGCCATGGAGGCGTAAAGGCTTTGCCCGGCGGGGGCGGCAAAGGCTTCACCGGTGTTGGCGATGCGCCCTGCAAACACCTTGTGGGGCGCGCCCGGATGGGCGGGAGTGGGGAGGGGCGCGGGCACGGGGGGTGGTTTCGGCGGATGCAGGGCTGGCCCGGGGTCAAACCCAAGCCCGGACAGATCCATCACTTGGGTACTGATGGAGCGATTTTCGCAAATTATCGGCCGAATCGCCCCAGGTCATCCCGCGCGATGAGGTGCGTTGTGGGTGAACTCCGATTGGGAGGGCCGAGCCTCACATCGCCCTGGTCCATCGTTGATCGCGCATTGCCTGGCGCAGCGCGGGTAGCGCGGGCATGAGTTTGGACTAAATGAGAAAAACGATAATTCGGAATGTCTATTAAAGAATGCAAATTCCGAAGGAAAAGGATTAATATAAGAAACAGGAAAAATGATGACTTACGCTTACTGCATTGGTTTGTGCGCGGTGTTCTGCGCGCAGTCTGTCTTTGCTGCCAAGCCTTTGCAGGTTGCCGTGGTGGGCAGTGCGCCGCCCATGTCTTACACCACTGATCAAGGGCGGCTCACTGGGTTCAATGTGGAGCTGGCGCGTGCCCTGTGCCAGGTGTTGAACGAGCGCTGCGAATTCAAACTCCTTGAGCTCAGGGAGGTGATCGATGCCGTCGCCGCCCAGCAGGTCGATTTTGCGGTGGTCAGCCTGCTCGTCACGCCGGAACGGCAAGCCCGGGTGCTGTTCACCAAACCGTTGTACCGCTCCATGAGCGTCTGGCTGTCTGCCGCCCCCTATCCCACCACCAAAGCCGACCCGCAAACCGTGGCCGTGGTGCAGGGGTCTGCGCAACATGGGCACGCCAATTCCCGCGGCTGGACCTTGAAAGTCATGGGCAAACACACCGAACTGTTGGGGGCCATGCCATCGGGCGCGTTCCAAGCGGCCCTGCTGCCTATGGCAACGAGTGCTTACGTGATCAAAGACCCGCGTTTCACCGCGACCGGTTGGCGTTATGAACTGGTCAATGAGCCTGGTTTGTCGGGCGACGTGGCGATCAGCGTCAGCCCCCAGCAGCCGAATTTGCGCGACCGCTTGAACGACGCCATCGACAAGCTCAAACGCGACGGCCGTTTCGACAAAATCAACACCGAGTTCTTGCCCTTCAAGCTGCAATAACCACCTGCCATGCCGATGCCAGACGACACGCCCAGGCCATCGCGCGGCGATACACCCCGAGCCCGCCAGTTTTCGGCCGCCACGCTTTTTGGCGGCATGGCGGTGTTGGTACTGACCCTGATGGTGGGCGCTGAAGTGTGGCGCAGCCTGGAGTTGACCAAAGTGCTGTCCTCCCTCGTCCTGGTGCAGCAGCAGGCCATACCGGGCGCCGCCGAGACCCAGCGCCTGGTGCGCAACATCGAGACCGTTCGGCTGGAAGGCGAGCGGATGTTGATGCAGCCCTATCCTCAGCAGCGCCAACAATCCATGTACACCGTGGACGTGATCGCCGCCAAGAGCCTGGACCCCCGCGCGTCGCCCGCACTCCGCCAGGCGCGGGACCTGCTGTCGGATATCACCCGGGACGACACCATCACGCCCGAGGAAAGCGCCCGGTGGGCGGCGCAATCCTTGGCGCTGGCGCACCTCAACGACGACATCACTGGTGAGTCGATCGAGCGGCTCAACGACGACCTGGTGCAAGTGGAACGGTCGATCGACCGCGCACATTGGCTGCAAGCCGTTTCTTTGGGCGTGCTGGCCGCGTCCATGTCGCTGTTTGTGCTGGTGCTTTATGTGGTGCTGATCAGGCCCTTGCGGCGGATCAATGGACTGCTCGACGCCATGCGCCAATCCAGCGGTGCCAGCCCGGTGCCTGTCGCCACCCCTCGCACCCGGGAAATTCAGAACATCTTTCAAGCCCTGTTGCAACTGCGCACCCTGATGCAAGAAAACGAGAGCATTCGGGCCACGCTGGAAGTCTCTGCCAGCACCGACAGTCTGACCGGGCTGAAGAACCGGCGCCAGTTCATGCAGGAGGCCGAGGTGGCGCTGGCGCGTGCGAAGCGCCACAAAACGCCGCTCACGGTGGCCATTGCCGATCTGGATCACTTCAAGGCCATCAACGACAGCCATGGCCATGCGGCCGGTGATGTGGTGCTGCAACGCGTGGCCGCGCTGATGCACGCGACCCTGAGGCAAACGGACATTTACTGCCGCTACGGCGGAGAGGAGTTTGCCTTCGTCTTCCCCGACACCGGCATGGCCGATGCGCGGGTGCTTGCAGAGCGCCTCAGAGAAGCGATCTCGGCACACCAGACCGAGGTGAGCGCGAACGTGCGCGTGCAGGTCACCCTCAGCATGGGCATGGTCGAGATCGGGGAAATGACACTGGAAGACGCGCTCCACATGGCCGATGAGGCCATGTACCGCGCCAAGATCGGCGGCCGGGACCGCATCGAATGCGCCCAGATGGTTGCCAGTCCACAGGCTGTGTCTGGGGCTTGAGTCCGCGGTTTCAGGACGGTAGTTTGCGCTGAGGTTGTCAGCGTATCCTGGTTGAGCACGTCTTTAAAAGTACACTCCAAACCAGAGTGCGCTCAGCAACCAAACCAGACCCGCCGAGGGTGGGCCCCTGAAGTTTGACAGCACGCACTCTCATCACCCAGAGAGACCGACATGAGCTTGGCCCGCCCATACGTTCGCCCCAGTTTGAACGCTTTGGCGGTGCCCATCTTCGGGGAATTTCTGCTGGGCATGACGGTGGCCATGGCGGGCCTGTATCTGGCATCGCACACCTCGGATGCCGCCGCCGGCTCGTTCGGGCTCACCCAGCAGATTCTGGAGTCCTTGTTTGTGGTCTTCCGGGTGCTGGCCATCGGCATGGGCATCGTGGTGACCCGTGCGCTGGGCGCCAACGACGCCGAAACCGCCCGGCGAACAGCCTTCCTTGCATTGGGCTCCAGCACCTGGGCTGGACTGGCTGTCGGCGCCTGGTTGCTGTTCGGCGATCAGGTCACGCTCCAATGGCTCAACGCCCCAGAGGCGATCCATGGCATGGCCGGCACCTACATGATGTGGCTGGCCCCCGCCATGGTCCTGGAAGCCTACAACCTCAGCATGGCCTCCGTGTTGCGGGCCCACCTCTATGCGAGAGATTCTCTGCGCATCATGGTCATCATGCACAGCAGCCATTTGCTGTTCGCGGTGCTGTTGATGCGCGGTGTCGGCGAATGGGAAGGTTGGGGCTTGACCGGATACGCCATTGCCATGTTGCTGAGCAGGGCCATCGGTTTGGCGATGCACTTGCTGTTCTGGCAACAGCGCATGGGATTGAAACCCCGGCGCCACAACTGGTGGGTCGTGCGGCCCAAGGCGTTTGTGCCCGTGCTCAAGGTGGGCGTGCCGGGGGCTGGCCTGGAGTTCCTCTACCGCATCGCCTTCATGGTTTCGCTGGCTACCACGGCCAAGCTGGGCGTGGCCGCCTTGGCCACCCACTCTTACACCTACCAAACCTTGCGCTTTGTGCTGCTGATCAGCATGTCCATCGGCTGGGCGTGTGAAATCATGGTCGGCCGATTGTCCGGAGGCGGGCAGTTGCGCGAGGCCGATGCCATCGTCCTCAAAGGTGTCCGAAGCGGGTTGATCGCTTCCGGCGGACTCGCCTTGCTGGCGGCGATCAGCGCGCCTTGGTTCATGCAGGTCTTCACACGAGACCCTGAAATCATCCAAGCCGCCCGCGTTTTGTTGTGGATGTCGGTGTTGCTGGAAACGGGCCGAGTTTTTAACCTGGTGCTCAACGGGGCATTGCGAGCCAGTGGCGATATTCACTTTCCCTTGGCCATCAACGCAGGCTCCATCGTTTTGGTGCTGGGCGTGGGCTCGTACTTGCTGGGCAACTGGTTCGGGCTCGTCGGCGTCTGGGCGGCTTACGTGGCGGACGAATGCCTGCGGGGTGGCTTGATGTGGCGCCGCTGGAGCCGGAAGGAGTGGGTTGGCGCTGCGCGTGGCCTGAGAGGGCGGAGAAAGTAGACGGGGAGGCCGGGGTGCCTTTGGACGACACCCCGTTCAATCTGCGATGCCGCGAGCGGATGCGACCCCCACCGTGGGGCCAGATGTTGGGTTTGTCATGGGCCAAAGAAAAAGCCCCAAGTAATTCAATGACTTGGGGCTCATCTTGGCGGTGGGCGTAGTCACTGGCGAACCTTTCTCTGCCGCTTGTCCTCTCAACGGCTTGATCGAATCTGCTTTTTTTGCAAGATTTCAAACAAGCTACTCAAAAAGGGCGCGCGCACGCGCATGCGCGCTTTTTTTAGTGACGAATCCACTCGCCAAGGGTGTGTAGTCAGATTGGGTTGGTGCCGGTTCCGACGACACTTTGTTCAGGTAGAAGATGAAACCGGAGGTGGCAGATGGTCACGAGAAGGCTGTTCGGCCGCGAGTTTGAGCTTAAGCCCGTGTCAACCGAACCGGTCGCAGCCCAAAGCGCCTGAGCGATATGACCGATGGCTGTGCCGGGTGCTCCAGCCTCCATTCGACGGATGGATCGAAGGCCCAGGCCGATTCGGTTGGCCAGCATCGCCTGCGTCTAGTCGTGATTTAAGCGCTTGTGCGATACGGCGCACCAAAGCGCGCAGCACCTCATTTGTCTTGGAGTAGGATGGTTCAGTCAATGTGAACGCTCAAATTTGAGTGCTTATATTTCTAGGACACCCAAATATGGATGACCGCTTGGAGATTCTCTCGACCGATGTGCGTGTTGCGGCATCTGTCATGCTTTTTAACCATTGAGTAGTGATTTGGCTTGCTGCATGTGGGCGTTGTCGAAAACCGGACGCAACTGCTGTATCTCGTGAGGCCTCATGCCCACGGCGAATGTCGAGGCCAGCAATGTCCAGCCATCAAGGATTTGCACCAAGTGAGCAAGGAGTTCCAAGGCAAGCACCGTGTTCATCTGAAAGTCCTTGGCTGCCAGCATCAAACGTTGTAAGTCATCCAGGCCCGCGAGGCACGGGCCCTCCTGCTGGTCAGCAGAACCATCAGGCAAACCCGGGGTCAGGTCATACGCAGGGGCAAGCGTCCATTGGTCCTTGCCCACATACAAAAAGTCGATCTTGCTGAGATCAGTTTTGCTTTGGTTGACCAAGCGCTTGAACACCAGGCGCAGCCAGAGCTCACGGGCATCTGTTGTGAAATCTTTGCAGTGCTGACGCATAGCCTCTAACAACTCAGGGTAGGCGATGGTCTGCTCACCCTGCACCTGCAGCAGACTGGTCGCTCGGATGTAGTGCCAACGGCGACCATTAGGCTGGCGGTCAAATCGCGGCATCACCACAACCGGGTCATAGTGGACCAGTTTGAGTTGTGCGTTGACCACGCGGATCCCGGCGGCTTTGGCGAGCTGAGTGGCGAGCACTTCAGCACGGGCAACGGGGAAGCGGTCGCAGACGCTGGGAAGTTTCGCGACGGCTAACGTGCCGTCTTCCAGAATCAACGAACATTTGGGGCGGGAGCCGCTGAGCGCGGTGGCGCTGTAGAGCAGCAGCATGAGTTGCCGCTGGTCCTCTGTTTTCTGCTCGAAAGCTTTGGCTGCCGATACGATCTGATCGAGACCGACCATGGTGGGCAGCAACTTCGCGTCTGCCGGGTTGTTCCAGCGACGGCTGTTGTGCGGTCGCAGACGAAGTGCCCCTAGCCGGCAGTGATCGAGTACACCGCACAGGAGATCCACGTGGCTGACACCATCGGAGGTGTTGGCAGGCCGGTTGAGCAATCCCCGTCCAACGGCGCGTTCAAGCACCTGCTTAGCGAAGCCGCCAGGCAGCGTATCGGCGAGGCTCCCGAAGAAGGGGGGTTTTTGGGGCGTTCGTGCTCTCTGACATTGGCTTGAACGCACCAGACGAAGGTCTGGAGAGACGTTGAAGCGCGTGGCCCGTTCCAACCAATGGCGGCTGTACGTGAACATGGAGCACGCAGTTGTGCTGTTGTGGTGGTAGCGCAGCTTGCCTAGCAAAAGGTGCTGTTCACCGAGAGTCACATCCAGGTCTTGATCGATACGAACACCGTCTGCTCCAGCAGGCACGAGCAACGACAGGCCGTGCGATTCGTTCTTGGCGGCATCCATCCTCTCACTCCTCCGATGACTTGGCGCGCCGGACCCGCTTTGGGAGTCGTTCGTCCTGGAGCATCAGGCCAACGCTGTCGGACGTGGTGTCTAGCAGCTCCTTGATCCGATGGATTTCACCCATGACATAGAGCACGCTGACGAGGTGCTGCAGTGCGATGCCAGCGTCTCCTTTTTCGAGGCGGCGAACGGTGCTGACCGACGCGCCGATCTGCTCGGCCAAGTCGGCTTGGCTCCAGTGACGTCGGCGGCGAGCCCGGGAAATGTTGGTGGCCAGTTCCTTGATGGCGCGTTCGACGGGAGGGGGTAGAGGCGAGGGCATGGGTTTTTCAGGAGGGTGACGATGTCAACATTGGAACGTCACGACTTCCAGTCTGCGTCACATGCATTGATCGGATTTACCTCCATGGGCTCTCTAACCGGTCAGATCTGATCTGTGTAGTGACGAAAGAGCTAACAAGCGGCTCGCTCGCCATGGACTTGCCCCCAAATGCCGTGGTCAGAGCTGTGGATAAGTCTGGGGCATGTAGGCTAAGTGCTTGTCCTACAAGGTATTTGACCAGGGTGCCCAAGAAATCAGCAGCACGGCGAGCGGTGCGGATCCACTGACGGACGCATTGTTGTAGGCGCACTCACCCTGTCGAAGGGTGCTGCAGATATGATGAACACCCAACGCTCTGGAGGGGCGCATGACCCAACTCAAGATCCCGGCTCGGTTGGGTATCCTGATTGTTGCACTGCATGTGGTCTTGATCGCCTTGGGGGCTGTGGGCCTCCGTGGGATGCAAGGTGCAAATGCTGGTTCGTAGACGGTTTATGAAGACCGTACCGTCCTATGGGACAGTTGCTAGATGTACAGCGTCTGGTGTTGCGCAATCGGGGATTGCTTGCCTACGCCTTAGTGATGGGTCAGCCCGAAGCGATCAATGCAAACGTGTAGCTGGCCAAGCAAAACATTGCCGAGTTCAACTGGGTATCGCAGGCGTACGTGGCTACCGAGCTTACGCCGGAAGAAGCTACGATCGCTCAACCAAGCAGAAGTACGAAAACGCGGTGAGTCGCTACGAAATGTAGCGTTTGCATTGGCCTGGCACAGAGTTCATCTGATGCATGCTTCGAACTCATCTGCATCACAAATTGCCCTGTCCGCGAGCGATCTCAACCTTCTATGGGCTTGTCGCTGAAGCGCATTGAGAAATCGACTGCTTTTACGTCTTTAATCAGAGCGCCGACCGAGATACGGTCAACACCTGTTTCAGCATACTCTCGCAGCGTATCGAATGTCACTCCACCCGAAATCTCCAAGCTACATCGGCCATTGGCTAGGCGTACCGCCTCACGTATTGTTGCCAGAGGCATGTTATCGAGTAGCACCATGGTGACTCCGGCATCGAGTGCCTCTTGTAACTGGCGCAGTGTCTCGACCTCAACCTGAATGAAGGTCGCACGATCCTTGAAAACCTGGGCCGCGCGGAACGCCGCCGTCAGGCCGCCGGCAGCGGCAATATGGTTCTCCTTGATCAGGATCGCATCGAACAGCCCCATGCGGTGATTCTTTCCGCCACCGCAGCGCACAGCGTATTTCTCTGCCACGCGCAATCCTGGCAAGGTTTTTCTTGTGTCGAGAATTGCTGCCCTTGTGCCCTCCACGGCTTTCACATACAGCGCTGTCTTCGTCGCTACTGCGCTCAGTGTTTGCATAAAGTTCAGGCAGGTACGCTCGGCTGTGAGCAATTCACGCGCCAAACCCTCAATTTCCACAATTTTCTGTCCCGGCATACAGGTCTGGCCCTCACCCACCAGCCAGGTGGCTGTGGCTGTGGGCGCGACGCGGCGCAGCACCTCGTCCACCCAGGGGCGTCCACAAATGACCGCAGCCTCGCGGCAGATGATGGTAGCTGTTGCCCGCGCCGTGGGCGGGACCAGCGACGCAGTCAGGTCGCCGGTGCCCACATCCTCATCGAGTGCTCTCTGCACGTCGATGCGTGTCTGTTCTTCCATATTCATAAATCTCTTGTCCTTAAAACTCATGTGCTGGCAACGCCACGTCGCAGCACCACAGGTTTACCACCCAAGCGACGCTTGCACATCCAATGCGCCAGCGCCGCGTCCATGTAGTCAGCATGGCCGGGAAACCAGCGCACCAGTTCACCGGCCAGCCGTCGGCATTCGCTATCGTCGCCTTGTTCAAGCAAAGCCTGAACCTGCTGGGCCGAGCGCAACACTGCGGCATGCTCATCCGCATGGCAGTCGCGTGCCGGGAAGCCGGTCTCGGTCATCCAGTGTTCCTCCTCACCGAAATGCGCTTGCAGGTGTGCGATCACGGCAGCAAGGCACCCGGGCAGGTTATCCTTTGTAGCATTGCTCAGCGCGGCCACGACCTCGACAAAATCCTCATGGCGCGCATCCATTGGGCCGTAGCCCAGTAAAAGTGCATCGCTCCAGACAAGTGCGGGAGAGTCGGTGGGATCAGTCATGCAGTTCACCTATTTATTTCAACAGAAGCAAGAGCGCGAGCACGGCCAGGAAAGCCAACAATAGACGCCGGAAGAGATTTTCATCCAACCTCTGGCGCAGCGCCTTCCCGATCAGCAGGCCCGCGGCCATGGGTACCAACGCCAGCAACGATCCTGTTAGTTCTGCCGGTCCAAGGCGACCAAAAAGCAGCATGGCCCCGTACAGTGGTAGTGCGCCTGACAGGTAGATGATGCTGATGCTGCCCACAAACTCATCTCGGTGCAGTCGTAGAGCCATCAGGTACGTGATGATGACCGGGCCGGTAAGTGAGGACACGCCTCCCAAGAGGCCCGACAGCAGTCCTACACTCACACCGACCACGCGCTCGCGTGAAGCCGATATTTGCAGGGTGGGTCTCCATGCCATCAGAGCAACGGCAACCAGCACCGCTCCTGCCAGCATGGCGCTAAGTTGGGCTCCGCTCAGGTTCAGCGTCATACGTACAGTGAGCACTGTGGCGCCGAACTGAGCAGCAATCAGGCCGCCGAATCGACGCAAAGTTGGCACGAACTGACCACTTTCCACAGCCTGCCAGAAGTTCGAAGCCAGCACGGGTACCACCAGTAAGGCAATGGCCATGTGTGGCGGCATGCCTAGTGACAGCAGTGGTACGGCCACCAGAGGTAGCCCTACCCCTAGGGCGCCCTTGACGATGCCGCCAGCCAGCAACGCGCCAATAAACAACAGCCAAGAGATGTCGGAGATCACTGGGCCTTCAACTCCGCAATCTTGCCGGCGCGTGCCATTGCTTCGTTTTCGAAAGCGATCACACGGCCATATTCGGCAGGACCAGCCCCCACTGGTTCAATGACCGCAGCATTAAATGACTTGAGTAGCTCGGGATGCTTAACTACTTCTGCTATCTCCTTGCTAATGCGGTCGATTGCTTGCTGCGGCGTTCCTGCCGCAGCCATCACGCCGACAACAACCGAAAAGTCAAAACCAGGTACTGTCTCGGCGACAGCAGGTATGTTGGGCGCTTGAGGAGATCTGGTAGCCGCATTGCTGGCAAGAAGGCGCACCTGATTGTTGTTGTAGAACCCCAGCATGGACGGCAGTGCTGCGACCGAGAACTCCACTTGGCCGCCTACCAAGGCGGGAGTGGATTGGCCCGAGCCGCGAAACGGTACGTGACGAATATCGAGAGACAGAGCGTGCTTGAGTGCCTCCATGGTCAGGTGGTGTGTGCTGCCTATGCCTGACGAACCATAGGTGAAGTCGCCCGGCTTGCTCTTGACCAAGGCGACGAACTCCGAGAACGTATTTACGCCGGTTTTTGGGTGGGCCACAATGAACAACGGCGACCGTGCAATCAATGAAACCGGCAGAATTTCCTTGCCTATCCGGTAGGTTGCCGACTTATTTATTAGCGGCGTGATAGACAGCATTGATCCATCAGAAACAATGAACGTGTGTCCGTCTTGAGGTGTGCTCTGCAGCAGGCTTTGATAGGCCACTACTCCGTTACCTCCGGGTCTGTTGTCAACCACGACAGCTTGCCCTAATCGCTCCCCTAATCGTTGCGCGACAACTCTCGCGACCGTGTCCGGCAGCCCGCCAGGTGCATAAGGCACGATGAACTTGACTGTTTTTGTCGGATATGCTGGCATTTGGCCTATTGCCCCCAGTGGGGCGGTCAGGCACGCGGCGGCAAGGGCGCAGAGAATTCGGCGTTGCATGGGATGTCTCCTTTATCGGGGTGGTTTAGCTTTTAGCTTGTCTTTTTCTTAGAAAGCTAAGATAATGATTGTACGGAATGGCGGAGCTTTGTCAATCGCCTACGACCCTCATTCGTCACCTGTTACAGATATGAAAAACGATCTCTTCCTCATGCCACTGCTCGTTGTTGCCAGTGAGCCTGCTGCTAAAGGCATACAGCGTTTCGAGCTTCGACACGCTGAAGGAGCAGACCTTCCGCCGTTCACCGCTGGTGCCCACATCCGTGTCAAGACGCCCAGTGGTGCCATGCGTCAATATTCCCTATGCAATGACCCGGCTGAACGTCACCGATACGTTATCGCTGTCAAGCGCGAGGCCGACGGTCGTGGCGGTTCAATCAGCATGGTTGATGGTGTTCGGGTGGGGCAGTGCCTAGAGGTTGGTGTACCTGAAAACCTATTCGAGCTCTCCCCTATGGCTGGGAGCTTTGTGCTGATCGCCGGCGGTATCGGCATAACGCCCATGATGGCCATGGCCCGCCACCTACTTGCAGAGGGACTGCGGCCATTCAAGCTCTACTATCTGACTCGAAATGCTGAAAGCGCAGCATTTCTTGACGAATTGCATGCTCCTGAATTTGCACCGTATGTCACGATTCATCAAAGCAATGCCGATCCCTCTGGGACCTTTGATCTTTGGCCTGTACTGGAAAAAGCCGGTAGCAAAACGGGACGTCACGTCTACTGCTGTGGCCCAGTATCTCTAATGGATGCAGTGCGTGATATGACTGGCCACTGGCCGGCAAGCACGGTGCATTTTGAGAGCTTCGGCGCCGACACCAAGCCTCACGCTGACGACAAGCCTTTCGAGGTCCGGCTAAGTAGCAACGGAGACAGTTATGTAATCCCGATAGGTGTTTCTATTCTCGATGCTCTGCACACTGCGGGCATCCATGTGCCCAGCTCCTGCGAGAGTGGTACCTGCGGTTCGTGTAAGACTCGACTGCTTG
>JACCDQ011771166.1_pt1 | contig 27252 bp, 39 predicted proteins | sample 7446031 | NCBI WGS metagenome assembly JACCDQ01 (sample SAMN15323442, study PRJNA562643) | freshwater metagenome | isolation source: river surface water | place: USA:Blue River Watershed | collected 2017-08-17 | reverse complement strand
CACAATCACGAGGCGCAAGCGGCGCGGTGAGTCTGGCAACAGGCACACCGCGCCGCTTTATTTTACCTGGAGGCAATCATGCCTGAACAAGTTTTAGAGTATGCCATTGGGGAGTTCAAAGGGGACTTTCCCAATGTTCCTATAGCGACCGGGGTCAATTTGGATGAACTCAAATCCCTTGATCCCGATCCGATGTTCGTAACCTTACCTGTCATTCCCAAAGCAGGCGCCATCAGCAAAAACGGGTTGCTTTACGACGATGATTTGATTTCCAGCGTGGAAAGTCAGATCAACGAAAAGCGACCCGGAGGCACTTGGGGGCATCTCAAAGAGGAAGACAGAAGCACGGCGTACCCTATTCCTCCTGCGATGTGGGTGGGGGCCAGGCGCGTAGGGGAAAGCCTGTGGGCAAAGGCATACATTGCTCCAGGTCCGCAACGTGAGCATATCAAACGTTTGCGGGCAATGAATGGGAAGATTGCCACCAGCATTTATGGCCAGGGCAGTTATGAGGCGACAGGAGACAAGGGCGTGCGGCGCCTGCGGAACTTTAGCCTTGAGTCGTTAGACTTTGCCCCGCCGGAGCGTGCGGCGCTCCAATATGGTGTAAGTCCCATCGTTACCAGTGAAATTGAAAAGGAGAGTCCAGAAATGGATCGGAATCAAATTATTGCCGAGTTGGCCGTAGGTGACATTCCTGCGTCGATTCGTGAGCAGATCGTGGCCGAATTCCGCACGCAAGTGCAGGATCGGGATACCATGATCAAAGAGCTACAAACCACGGTGGCCGAATTCCGCCGCCAGCAGTTTGAGAGCGCGGTGGATACCAAGGTAGTTGAATTGACCGCCTGGAACGTGACCGGTGATGCGGCCAAGGCCAAGCTCGACGCCTTCCGGCGCACGCTGCGCAGTCGCCTGGTAGCTGAGCTGGCTGGCGATGCCACCAAGTTGGCCACGGTGGTCGAAACGGTGCGGGCGGACCTTCAGCCGCTGGCTGAGACTGTGCGTGATGCGTTGGCCGGCCCGCCCGCGGTCGTAACGAGCAAGGTGCAGGCCGTCCCCAAATTCGAGGACACGCCCGAAGCCCGCGCCGCTGCCCGCCGAGAGTTCCAGTTTTAACTAACACTTTTACCCCTGGGGTGAAAGAAGGAGATTTTAGATCATGGCTGATATTACGCTAAATAATCCCGAGCGTGTTCGGGCGTTAACTGAGCAAGGCGCGGTCGTGTTGCCCGGCACCGCCGGCAGCGCCACCGCCGTTGGCAAGGCTGTCGCTTTGGCCAGTGATGGCGAGTGGGACAACGCCGATGGCAACGTGAGTGCGGCTCTAGCCCGTGTGCAAGGGGTGGTGGTGGCAAGTTATGACGGCGAAACCGCCATTGCCGCCGGTAGCCCGCTGAGTGTCTGCGTCTTTGGGCCGGTCAGTGGTATCGGCGGCTTGACCGCTGGCGCCAACTATTATCTGAGTGATACCGCGGGCGCCATCGCCGACGCCGTGGGCACTTATGACCGCATCCTGGGGTGGGGCGTCAAACTGAGCAGCGAAGTGTGCCTCTATGTGGCACCGCAGCAAAACGACCCCAGCAGCGCCTAACGAATTACGAATTACGAACTTTTGACTTCGTAACGCGTACTTGATAACAAGGAGTTTGAAACAATGGCTGAAGTATTGGGTCCAATGACCCTTCTAAATAAGGCCCTTCCGATCGGCGTTGACGGCGCTCGATTAGCGGAATGGGCCATGCGTGACGGTGTGACCTATGCCCAGTTGGCCCAGCAGGTAGCTCTGGCGCTGGGCGATGCCAACCAGGCCCTGATTGCTAAGTGGGGTTGGCTCTTTTTTATCACCGAAGAATTGATGATGGAGTACGAAAACGGTGGCACTGTCAACGATATGGACGAGCTGACCGACGTAGACAAGCCCGTGGCCATTCACGGCACGACCATCGGCCATATGCTGCCGCTGCGCTACTATGGCCAGGGTATCGGCGGCAGCAAGCGCTATTTCCGTGACGTGCGCAGCGCCCAGATCCGGGCGGCGATCAGCGCCATCGTCAAGCGTGGTGTCAATCGTTTTGAGAAACGCCTCCTCACTCGCTTCTTTGACTCTGACGAGGAAGCCATCGGCAGCGCCGGCTATAGTGTGCCTTTTGTGCACAGCACCGGTGGGGCTGTTGATTATCAGCCGCCGCAGTATGACGGCAAGACCTTTTTGAGCAGCCATGATCATTTCGTGGGCTACAACAGCGCCACCCCCAAGACGTTCGCGGACGTGCTCAACGGCGGTGCCGAGCACTTAGCCGAGCATGGCCACATGGCGCCGTTTACCGCGCTGGTCAGTCGCACGGATATTGCCACCTATGGCGCGCTGACCAAGTTCGTAGAAATTGTCGATAACGTGATCAGCGTCATCGACCGCGGTGGCACCAGCAGCGGCCCGCAGTACTTCACGAATGGCCAGCGTGACCTGGGGCGCATTGGCTACTTCCAGAGCGACAGCGGCCTGATCGAACTGGTTGCGTCGGCGCGTATCCCGACCGGCTACACGGGCATGACAAAGAGCTATGGCCAACTAGACAGCCGTAACGCCTTGGCGGTGCGCGTGCATCCAGCACGCGGTTTTGGGTTGGCGGTTGTGCCTGAGACCACCAACGACATTGAATTTCCGGTCAAGCAGTTGGATGTGGATCTGGAATTCGGCGTTGGCGTGGGCATGGACCGCACCAACGGGTTCTGCGGGTACTTAGTGTCTGGGGGCACCTGGACAGATCCAAGTATCGGCTAAACTGTTTCTTGGGAAACACCAGAAAGGGCACGCGGTGCAACTGAACTGGATGGCCTACCAATATCGCGAATGGGACGGCTATGGGCGCTATAGCAATCGTCTCATTCGCGCACTGCATCGGGCCGGCGTGTGCGTTGACCCGTATCTACACGAGGTGGCCAATATGCCGGCCTGGATGCAGCAACAAGTGGGCGTGGCGTGGGATGGCTTGACCATCTCCTGTCTGCCCCCCTTCTACCTGAACCGCATTCCCGGTCGGCATTGGCTACTGTCGATGACCGAGGGCAGCGAGCTGCCAAGCGGCTGGGCTGACCTCATTCAACGCAGCGGTGTAGAGCGCATCATCGTGCCCTGCTGGCACAATGCCGAGGCGTTTGCGGTCTGCGGGCTGCCGGTGCACGTTGTGCCCGGCGGCACGGACCCGGATGAGTTTCCGCCTGCTTCGGCGTCCCGCTACAACCAGCCGTACACCTTTCTTGCGCTGGCTGACCGTGGGGCCAGAAAAGGCTGGGTCGAAGTGTGGCAAGCGTTCTATAAGGCATTTGGTACGCCAACCGATACACCCAACGTGCGGTTGATTATCAAAAGCCGCCCGGATGGCAACAACATGCTGGAACTGATCGCCCAAGCGGAGCACCCCGATCCACGCATCACTGTGCTGATGGAAGACATGGACATGCGCCAGTTTTATCGAATGGGCGATTGCTTCGCTTTTCCCAGTCGGTCAGAGGGCTGGGGAATGCCACCACGGGAAGCGGCGATGATGGGGCTACCAGTCATCGTGCAGGAGTGTAGCGGCATTGATGATGGCTATACTGGGCAGTGGGCCAAAGTTACGCGTGGCGGCACGCTACAGCCTATTCCCGCTCACTTCGAGCACATCACCGGTAGTTGGCTGGTGGCCGATGTGGCTGACCTAGCCGAAAAGATGCGCTACTACTACGAGCATCCGGCCATTGGGCGCTACAAGGGTACGACCGCGGCAGCCTGGCTACGCAGTAACCAGACGTGGGATCATGCCGCCCAGGCGTTGGTGAAACTGATCGGGGAGCACTATGGCACTGACAACTGAACAGTTAGCAGACTTCCAAGGCGATCTGGGGATTGACGACAGCGAAGCGGTTTTCACCGATGCCGAACTAGAACGGCTCTTCCAGCGCGCCGGTGAGGTGTACCCCACGGCGGTTTGGTACGCATGGCGGCAACTGATGGCCGCCAGCACCAAGTACATTGACTATAAAGTTGCTCAGACCGAGGAAAAGCGTAGTCAGGTGTATCAGCACATCAAAGAGATGGTAGCCTACTGGGGCGATGAAAGCGCTAAGGCGACCAATGACAAGGGCGTGCGCATCGTCGGCCTGACCGAGATCCCTCCCCGACGCAAAGAGGAACCGGCCACCATGGACAGCGAGCGACGAAGGCAACTCAGAAGGGCAGCGTGGCGCTAATGCCAGTCATTACTGCCTACACCAACGACAACCGGCCCACTTCTATCGGTGACCTGATCGCCCTCAAGCCCACTTCTATCACCGTCAAGCGTGGTAATAGCACCCTGAGCGCGCAGACGGTGCGACTGGAGACGTTGGCCAGCCAACGGGCGGTGGTGGGGGAGGGGGGCATCACGCACCAGTGCGACGCCATGGCGTTGGGCTACCACAATCACCCAACCGTTACCGATACCGATCTCCAGGTCGGTGACCGCTTCCGGGCGGGTGGGGTTGACTACGAATGTGTTTTGGTGATGCCGGCGCATGAGGAATGCGTGCAGGCGTGGTTGAAAGTACGGGCGTGACATGGGCTTCAAATGGAGTGTGCCCCCTGAGCAAGCGTGGCCCCCAGGGGCGGCGGCCTACGTGGCGGCCATTAGGCGGGGTGTGCATGGGGTGATGATGCGATGGGCGCCAGAGATTCAGAACTACATGCGCACCAACGCACCGTGGACGGACAGGACATCAAACGCACGTCAATCGCTCTACACCGAAGTCAATCCACCGACGCCGGCAGAGGTCATCGATGTGCTGGAGCTGATTATGGCCCACGGCATGTACTACGGATATTACCTGGAGAACTGGAACCCGGTCACGAATGCACCCATGATGCGGCCGCCACGCTGGCAGATCATCGAACCAACGCTCGATTACTTTGCCCCCAAGGTATGGGCAGATGTGCAAAGGATGTTCCGCTGATGGGTATCGTCTCAACGATTAAGGCCATTCTGGAGGCAGACGCCACGCTGACCGCCTTGGCTACCGGAGGCATTTACGATATGGACGAGGCCGGCGCCAAGGGCATCAACCGCACGCTGACCCCTAGCGCCTTCGATAGCAACGGCATCATTAAGCCATCCATCCTGATTCGCTTGCGGTCCAGTAATCCCGATCCAGCCTTGCAGGATGATAGCAATCAATACATAGCCGTTCGTGAAGTGGTAGAGATTTACCTCTTCCAAGACAGCGGCTATTCGACAATAGATAGCATGAGAGCACGCGTCTACGCGTTGCTTCATGCCAAACAGTTGACCGGCACGTTCCGTGTGGAATGGGCTGGCGACGTGCGCACCATGCGCGATTACGATTTAGACTGTTCTGTAGAGCGTGCCGACTTTTTGTCCATAGCCTGGCGCTCTGTTCCATAAGGAGTGAGACATGCCTTTTGATCAAGGGGGACCCCCATTCGGCCTCAATGATGTGAAGGTGGCCGCCTACACGGCCACCAATAGCTACGGGACCGCTGCGGATGTATACAGCGTGCAAGCGCTCAATACTACGCTGCGCATGGTCCAAGCGGAATTGACCGGCGATGATAAAATCACCGCCATTGCCAGCCGGCCCATTGCCGGACAGGCTGTTTTGCGTTTGGGTGGTATTAGCCTGGCAGCGCTGGAGATTATGACCGGTAACTCAGCTACCAGCTCTATTGCTTCACCAAACAATGTGAAAAACTTCAGGATTGGCGGCGCTGAAGATCTGCCCTACTTTGGGCTGATTGGCAAAGCGCTGGGCGCCGATTCGTCTGGGCAGGTGGAAGTCTGGTTACCCAAGTGCAAAATCATGTCAGACATTAACCTGATCCAGTTGGAGTATGGGACATTTTCGATCAACGAGATCACGGTAATGCTGGTCCCTGACGACACTTACGGCCTGATCAACATTATCGAATGCGAAGCTACGCGTGCTCTGGCCATTCCGCCATTGAATACACCCACTAGCTAAGGAGCCTATGAGTCAACTTACCCCAACCCCTGGCAGCGTCTGGCGCAAACCGAGAGAAGCGGGCGAAACCGTGCGCTTGCCCAGTGGCAATATCGCCACCCTGCGGCCAGTGGCGCTGGACCAACTCATGCTCAGCGGCAAGATCCCCGACTTGCTGACCCCCATCGCCGCCAAAAGCTTGTGGACGGAAACCGATACCGCCGACATTGCGGACCAGGTGGAGACCGCCAAAGGCTTTGCCGAGCTGGTCAACTTGGTCGTGCCGGCGGCAATGCTTTCGCCGCGCATTGTGGCCGAGCCGGCTGCCGATGATGAGATTAGCCTGGCCGACATCGACTTCAGTGACAAGCTCGCCATTTTCCAGTTAGCGACGGGGGGAAGCCAAGTGCTCAAATCCTTTCGTGAGCAACAAGAAAAGCGTGTGGAGCCTGTATCTGACGGCAAAGACGTTCGGGCAGAGACCGAGCCATCTGACGGGGATTGACGACCCGTGGACGGCGCTCCAGTTTGACAACGCCGTCTCTCTGGTCGGCATTGTGCTGGAAAACGCCAGTCAGGAACAGCAGAACACTGGCACCGAAAAGGCGCCAAAATGGCAACCGAAATACACCATGCACCAGTTGCTTGACGATGGCTTTCGGTTGCCGGCGCCGGCCAAGCCAACAAAGCAGGAAGGCATCAAGGGGTTGATGCGCTTGCCAGGGGTGAAGACGTGGAAGGCGTGAACCAATGACGATGATGGGCGGGCAGAACCTGGGAACAGCCAGGGGTAGCATAGAAATATCAACCAGCGACCTGCGCAATGTTGCCGGTGTCGTGCGGTCGGTGGCGACCGATGTCAGCCGGCAAATGGGCACGATTGATACCGCCACCAAGCGCGCCCAGGCCCAGTTTGCGGCGTTAAATCAAAGCATCGGCGGGTTGCGCGGCGAGTTGAGCGGCCTGAGCATTGGCGCCGGCGTCCTCACTGGAACGGGCCTAAAGGTTGCCGCTTCTTTTGAGGAAGCCGACATCAAACTATCGGGCATGACAGGCAGTATTGAGAATGCCCAAAAGTTAACCGCTGAGCTGCGCAAGCAGGCCGCCGCGGCCGGCCTACCGTTTCAAGACATGCTTAATATGGCCACCCGTCTCCTGCCCACCCTTGGCGGCAACACCAAGGAGCTGGAGAAGTGGTACGACGTTGTAAAGCGCACGGCGGTTTTGAATGCACAAGAAGGCATCACCGGCGCGGCTTTCAGTATTAACGAAGCGCTTTCTTCTGGTGGCACTGATTTGGTCTCCTTAGTCGAGCGCTTCAATATCAGCCGTGTCAAACTCAAAGCCGCGCTGGCCGCCAACAACAATGATTTTCGAGCGGCATTGGACAGCGTGCTCAACAGTATGGGCATTACGACCGAGGTCGCTGACCGCATGGGGCAATCATTCAATGCGTCGTTTCGTGTGGCCAAGGACGCCGCCATGCAGCTCCTGGCTGAAGGCTTTACGCCCCTCCTGCAAGTCCTCACCCCTATCCTGCAAAAGGGTGCGCAGTGGTTGGCCCAACTACGTGAGACCAACCCGGTCATTGCGCAACTAGGCGCCGGCCTGGCGACAACAGCCACCGTGGGCGCACCAGCGCTGCTGCTATTCAATCAACTGGTGGAAGCTGGGCAAAAGCTCAAGCAATTGGGCATTCTGGGTGGGCTGGGGCGCTTTGGCGTGGGCGCGATAGCTGCCGGCGCGGGCGCCGGTATCGGCGTGGGCGCGGTCAACGCCGTTGGCAACGCGACGGGTAATCAATCCATGCAGCAGTTCGGCTTGAGTGAAGCGTGGAGCTTGCTCAAAAAGCTACTTGTCAATATCGCCTACACCGTTAGCGAGGTGGATCGGCTGATTAGAACCGGTCTAATTAGCGCGCTGCGACTGATGGTCAATGCCGCCATCAGTGCAGCCAGCGCATTGGGTGGGGTGGTGTCGGCCATCGGCGGCATGTTGCCGGGCCGGATGGGCGGCAATGCACTAGGGCGAATTGGCGCTGATCTGAGCGCTGGCGGGGACGGGCTACGCGCCGCCAGTAATCAGATGTTCGACGCCATGATTGCCAACCTGACCAAGCGCAACAACGATGCGCTCAAAGGCTTTATTGAAATGATGGTGCCCGGCACGTTCGCGACGGCAACGGCGTCCGCTGCGGGTGGTGGTGGTGGCATTGCCGCAGGTGGCGCCGGCGCCAGCAACGACAACCGCAATAAAATCATCAACCAATGGGCCAAAGACGCCGCCCGGATTGAACGAGAGGCCGGCCAAGCGCGTCTGGATGAGGAGCGCAACTATGACCAGCAACGAGCGCAAACTATCCGCCAGTACAACTTGAGTGCCCTGCGCGAACAAGAAGACTTTGAGCGCAACCGCGCACGCGCAACCGCCCAATACAACCGGCAAGTAGCCGAGGCCATTGCTGACGCCGCCAAGCGTGATACAGCTTGGCAGAAGGATTACAACGAGAAGATTGCCGAGATTCGGCAAGATGGCAATGAGCAGGTTGCCGACCTGGAGCGCAACTACGCCAAGGACAGGGAACGCCGTGAGCGTGACCACCGTGACCGGCTACTCAACGCCGCCGCCCGGTTGGACGCCGTCGCTGTGGCCGAAGAGCAACGCAACTACGCCCGGCAGCAGCAGGACGCCGAAGATAACTATACCGAGCAGCGCACCAAGTTACAGGATGCCCTAGCCGAGCGCCTAGCTGATGAGCTAGAGGCCCACCAAGAGCGATTGCAAGCGGCCCACGAAGCGGACGCTGAGCGCCTGGCCGACATGCAACGCAACTTTGAGGAGCAGATCGCCGAGCAAGATATGGAGCGGGCCATCCAGCAACAACGCCGCGCTGAAGACTTCGCGACCCAGCTTGCCGAAATGGACGCCGCCCACGCCGAACGGCTGGCGCAAATCGACACGCAGGCGGCTCAGGAGCGGGCTGCGCTCAATGATGCGTTTGTGGCCCAACTCAATGATCTGGGCATCTACAACAAAGCTTGGCGTGATCAGCAGGCCGCTGCGCAGGCCGAAAGCTTGCGGTTGTTCGGGGAATTCTGGAAGCAATTTAACCAGTCGTTTCCCGGCGCCACCCAAGGGCCACAGGCGCCCTATCCGAGCAACGTGGGGCAATTCTCCTCCTCCTTTGCCGATTATGGCTTTGGCGCAACGCGAGCGGCCGCAGGGGGCAGCGTGAGCAACCGCAGCGTTACGATTGCCGAAGGGGCCATTGTGGTCAATGGCACGCCGGGCATGGATGAACGAACATTGGCGCGGCAAGTGCGCACGGAGATGGAACGATTGTTGATGGAGGCGGCACGATGAGTGAAACATTGGTATCCGATCAACTGAATAAAATCGACGTTCCTGACCGCTTTCGCTTACTGATAAAACCGGGTGAGGCAGTGCGCTTGGTTGCTCCACATCCTTGCGCCGGCCGGCAGGGGCGCTATGAAGGCGTTGAATATCTATCTGCTCCTGATCGATGGGCGTGCAAGGTAGCGTTTGACGGCGGCGGCTGCTACGTTTTTACCGCTAACCATTGGGAGAAGGTTCGATGAGCACCTACAAAATTGCCGAGGGGCACAACGTCGCCTTACTTTCTCTCACTGCCATTGACCCGCAACCGGCCAGCCCTGGGGTAAAGGCAACCCGACGCACCTTTAGCGCTGATGGTGCGCTACATGACGAGGCGCTCTACATTGTCCTAGAGTGGACGTTTGCGGAAGATGCTACCGCGCTTGATGACCTGTTTGACCAGTTTGGCCTGGACAGCGCTACAACCGCCAACGTAACCATTTACTGCCCGAATCAGGTGCATGTATACACAAGGTATAATGGGGTTGCAGTTAGACCCGAATCTGCACGTCAAAACTATTTTATTCGTGACGTGCAGATAACTGTAAAGAATTTGACCGCTCTATGACCATTAAGCTCTTTCTGCTCTCGCCCGCCGTCTTGTTTCAGGCGCGTGTCAATCAGGCATCTTTCACCTACCCGCTTGATCAGGTGACCTTTGACACCGTGACCACCGGCACTTATAGCGACATCTGGCCAAACGCTACGGTCTGGTTTGGCTCATCTGCCGGCGCTAACGATTTAGGGATTAGCCGCGTGCGCAAGCTGGCCACCTCGGACACGCTCCACATTGGCCGGTCATCGCAGGGCACGCTTATGGGCGAGGTGGACCTAGCGGACAACTGTTACATTACCGTGCTCCATGACTATCGTGTCTGGAGTAAGACCCCATACATCGCTGCTGATGGCACCCGCTACATGGATAGCAGCCAGGACTTTGCAACGTGGGGGGCTGACAATCCGCCCGTGGCCAATGCCGGCGCCGCTTTTGTGGGCACCATCGACTCCATTACGAATAAAATCACGGTCACTTTTTCTGCAACTGACAGCTTCACCACTGAACCAGGGGCCACAATTGCAGCCTATGGGTGGGCTGTAGCCGACGGCACGATTACAGTAGGCACCTCTTCGAGCTCTACCATTACGGCCACATTCCCGGCGGGTTTCCGATATGTGACTCTGGGTATTGCTGACAGCAACTCACAGTTTTCCTACTGCCATGTGCCTGTCTTGGCCATTGACCCCGATGATGACGACTGCATTTCCAACTTCCTGATCGAGCGACACACCATCCGACCCGACGGGCAGGAAATCACCGTACGCGTGCGAGAATCGATACCCGTCTCAACCTACCCTGATGGCACGCTGGCTTTGCTGATCGACGGGGAGCCAAGCGGACCCACCGACCGCAGCAACGTGCTGTTCATGGGCTGGGCTGACCAGGAGCCGGCAGAAATCGAGGCAACGGACACGGGCACGCTCAAAGACGTTGTGCTGAATTTGGTCGATGTGGCGGGGCGCATGAAGAGTTTGCCGGGCTTTTCGCAGCTCTTGGAAGAGAGCGCCAGCCCCACCAAGTGGGGCGAGATGACCGGCTGCAACATGGATCGGATGCTGCACTTTCTGCTTCAGTGGCAAAGCACAGTTCTGGATTTGGTAGACTTTACCTGGTCAGGCACGACCACCGACTACCCATTTAAGATCCTGAGTAGCGAAGGGGCTTCTTTGTGGGAACAAGTCGCACGCAAGGCCGCCGCCTTAGTCCCAGAGTACGCGCTGACCTGCTCACGGCGCGGCGCGCTGCGGGTGCTGCCTGACCCCATGCTGCAAGACAGCGGAGACCGCACAAGCACGGTGCAGGTCAGCCTGGACGCCAACGACTATAACAACCTGACCTACACCCAGCAACGCCAGCCCCGCGTGCATTGGCTAAGGTCAAACGCAATTGTGGCCGATAGCTCAGCCGTCAATACCGCCTTTTGCATCGCCCCAGGGACCGCCCCAGGACAAGGCGAAGGCGCGCAGGATGACGGAGAAAATCTTTGCATTAATCAAACGGCTCTGAATGCCTACGCCGGCCACAAATACGCCCGACTGAATGCGCCCCAGGGGGCGTTTCGGGTGACCTTGGCGGAAGGCGACGATCAGAACATTGACCCCAGCAATATGACGTGGGTGCAGCTCACCCTGCCGGCAAGCGTGGCCGCACAACGGGGCCTAACCTTCACCAATGCCCGCTTCCTGTGCGAACAAATCGACATCCGGTATCAGTCTACACGCACAGGATTGCTACGTACCGTCACCCTGACCCTAGAACGGGAGACCTCCGGTATTCCCGCCGCAACCGTCGTAGTCGAGACTGCCGAGCCGGTCAACCCCACCGATCCGCTTGTTCCACCGGTGATCACCGCGCCACCGTCATTCGATGGCGGAATCGAGGCCGCCACCGTCAACGTGGCGCTGATTGGGGACGGGGGCGAAATCTATCGCACCAGCAATTTCAACGCCAACCCGCCAACGTGGACCACCTACACCAGCCACCTGCCCGATTTCGGCGGCACCGTCACGGTTTACAGTTTCGTGGTGGACCCATTTAGCCCAAAATACCGCACCGGCAGCGGCGCGGTCAACGGCTTCTTGGCTACCGGTGGCGGCATTTGGAAATTGGAAGACATATTCGGCACAGCCAGCGCCACCAACCTGCACTCGTTTTCATCCAGCATTAGCATCTCCGGTGGCCGGTGGCGCACAATTGCGGCCTCATTCGGGCGCTACCAGGCGACCGAAAGCGACAATCCGTGGATCATGGTAAGCACCAATTACGGCAACAACACCGTAGGGAAAGAGGGCACCAACATCATTTACAGCGTGGATGGTGGGCAGACCTGGAGCAGTGAAATCGAGGTGACCGGCAACGGGTACCGAGAAACCAGCATTGGCAGCGGTCAACAGTTGCGACCAGGGTTATGGTTGTCACCGCGCACGCCGGGCTATGGCATTACCTTCGCCAAGACGGCTACGGGTTCGTTGACGCCGGGCAGCGCCTATGTCACAACCGATTGGGGCGCAACGTGGGCCGCGTCGGGCGTGGCCGATCCACACTACGGGCTGGGGGGCACGCTACACGTCCCATGGCCCAACAACAGCAACGAACAGGTGATGTACTACGGGCATCTGTTTCAAAGCGCCACGCTCTATAGTTATTACCTTTACCGGCAAGATTCGGCCACGGGAGCGACCAACATTACCCCTAACGTAGGCGGTCATCTCTACGGGCCACGGGGTGGGCTGTTTGGGGTTCGCACGTATGACAATGATCGCCGGTATGTGGTGGGGGTGCTCTTTCGCAATGACGTAGACGATGCCGAGGCTAACGACTTCGTTGGGGTGTTTTACTCGCAAGATTATGGAAATTCTTGGACGCAGATTGTCGCTGACATCGAATGTGACGCCAATCAGTTGTGGCCGCTGGAGGCTGCTTTTGCCGCGGACGATCCGACCTATATCTATATTTGGGGCAACGAAGCGTACATCCGCACTTGGGAAAACGGCGCGCTTAACAACAAGCGCGGCGCTTTGGCGCCTAGTGGCCTAGAGCGCATCGTGGGACTAGTGGGAGGGTGACATGGCCAACCTAAAAGACCTATTTGACCGTGCCCGTGCGGCCTCTGAACATCGCAGCTACGTGCGCGGCCTCATCGGCAAGCCCGATGGTACAATCAGCGTTTCAGACCGGCCTACACACGTCTACGTGCGCGTTTCGCAGCAAGGTGGCGAAAGCATCACCACCGCGCGCAACCTCAACACGGTACCCAACCGGCTGAATCTGCCCGTGCGGATGCAGGTAGAGCCGGGGGCCGGCTATGTCATCGTCGGCATTGATTCGAGCTATTACGACGCCGCCACAGTCAACGACACGGTCAATGACTACGGGCTGACCTATCACACGCACAAAATCGGCTCAGGCATGGAATACGAAATGGAAGCCATGCGCCTGGAGCCGGGGCGGGTTTTCCCGACGGGGAGCTGGGGCATTACCGTCAACCCGTTTCGGTATTGGTGGAACGGAGTGTGGGAGACCTACGAGGGCGAAGACCTAGATCTGCTCGCCAACCGACCCAGTACGACCGGCAAGCACCGCCTGGTCGTCATCTCGGTCAACCCGCTGACCAACGCGGCGGCAAAGACCAACGGCAGCGATCAGAACTACGCCACCACTTTGGCGCAGGCAGACATTGACGCCATCAGCATCGGCAACAATATTCCACTGTGCGCGGTCCGCATCCGGGCAGATGACACCAGCATCGAAGATGTCACCCGCTTCATTGATGCCGGCGGCTGGCGCAATCGGGGGGCCACGGCACTCAGTGAGCTGGTGGACGTAGAGTTGACCAGCCTGACCGATGGCGACGTATTGACCTATGACACCGGTGATGGGGTGTGGAAGAATGAAGCGATCAGCGCCGGTGTTGGTTTCAACGACGCCGAGGGCCAACCCGCTGACGTGGCTGGCACCGCAGCCGATGGCACATCGACCTACGCTGCACGGCGTGACCATGCGCACACCATTGCCGCCGGCACGGTGACGGCCAGCATGATCCAAGATGGCGCGGTGCTTGCTGAAATTCTGGACGATGATGGCGCCGGCAGCGGCTTGGACGCCGACATGGTGGACGGTAGCCACGCTAGCGCTTTCGCCACGGCAAGCCATACCCACGATGGCACAGTGGCCAGCGTTTCGCTGATCACCGACTGGAACTATCGCAATACCAGCCGGTCCAATAGCCTTTTTGCCTGGAAAGGCAACGAGTTCAAACCTGACCGCACCATCATTCTGTATGCACTGGGCTATTTCGGGACGCTAGTGGCCGGCGCTACCTACAAGGCCGCCGTCATGACGGGCAGCGGCTCACCAACCTTTACAGTGAGCACCATCAATTTCACCGCCAGCTACACCATGTCTAACCCCCTGGTGACTTCTGATGGTGGCTATATCTGGCTAGAGTTTGCTAGCCCGATTACACTGTCGGTAGGCACGACCTACGGCCTTATGGTGGGCCGCACGGACGGCCTGGACACCTACGCGCTGCCCGTGCCCTTTAACGGTGGCACTACGGGCCACACGGCTGTCCCTATGCAAGGGCAATCGCACGGGCGGGCTTGGCTCATCGCCAAGGCCAACCCGGTCGTAGGCGACACCATCGATCTGAGCGTGACGACCAATAGCGTAGGCATGGGCTTTCGTTGGCGGAACGACGGGAGCTTATATTGATGATCATCCTGGGCCCCTCACCCACAGCGCCGGCCGACGCTCGCAGCGCGGTCTATCTGCCTATCGTCGCTCAGCAACCTGACCCGGTACAAGCTTTTTGTCGGCTGCTGGTCGCAGACCCACGCCAAGAGCGGCTCACGCTGGAGTTGTGCCCGGCGTTGCAACAGGCAGCCGCGTGGCGCGCCTACGGCCTGGCCATTGGTGCAGACCCGTTCGATCATGTGGACCGCAACGGTATCACGCCGAATGAGTTTGCGCGAAAGGCCGGCTGCCGGCTGCCCAGCGATTACGCCCCCAGGGGCAACAATGTCGAAAGCTTGGTAGCTGGGACGGCTGATGCGGCCGCGGCCTTTAACGCCCTGGCTACCAGCCCGAAACATAGCGATCACCTCTTCGGCCGGGGCTGGTTCCGGTCGCAGCGGCATTTTGGGATAGCGCTGTGTCGGGGTAGTGGGGAGTTTACGTGGTACTGGGCGGTGTACATAGGCACCTGCGAAGGGCAGACGAGCGGCGAATGAGGGCTTGACACGACAAAAGGCTCATGCTACGATATAGGCAGCGGTGGGGCGTGGCGTGTCTCCTAACCACGCCGTCGGGGGAACGTCTCACCGCCCCTGACACGACGTGTATAGCGCATAATTTGGCGCATAAAAACACTTTTATGCCGGTTGTGGTTTTGCCGGCGGGGTGGCAGGTCTGGTTCCACTGGGCAGCCACCCCAACAAAGGGAGCAAAAGCGAGCAGTCCCCAGTCGGGATGACAAGCTAGGCCCGACAAACAAAAAGAGGGCGCTGATCATTGCGATCAGCGCCCTCTTTTTTGTTAGTATTCGTCAGTCTGCCAAACTTTTAGGCGACCATGACCGATGTGCTGCGATAGCCACGGTTCCACGTCTGGCTCATTAGCCAAACTAAAGGTTGTTCTCCCGCCGCACTCACAAAACACAGTGGCCGGCTTATGGTGGGATAGGTTGCAGATTCTGGCGGCGATTTGTTCAAAAGTGCCATAGAGTGTTTCGGTCATCTGGTCGATACCTCCCCGCTGGCGTCCGGTACTCGCTCGTGTCTATCCAGCCACCAACGAATTTCGTTCGACTCTTGCCGCGCTGCCCGTGGTGGCAAGATGAGTGGATCGCCGCGTAACAGGATACTATGTAGCCCGACCGTCAACAGTACGTCATGCCGGCAATAGTCCATTGCCCTGCGCATCAGGTCAGGATCACCACTGCGCAGCCATTCGGCGGCCAACTGTCCATCGGCTAATTTGCCCCGCCCCAAGTTGGCCACAGCAACATCCTCCAGCTTGTACCAACGTCCGGTAGCGCGGCGAATCTCAGCGAAGATGTCGAGAAACGAAATAGTTTCGGTCTCAATCTCCAGCACGGTTACGCCGTTACGCCGCGTGTTTTCCACAATGACTGGCCAGTCGAAATCGACCACATTCCAGCCGATGACCGGACAATCACACCACACGATGTAGTTAAATAGCTCGCTAACCTCTTCCGCCATCCACCAGCGCCACTCGTCATTTCGAGCATTGTACGTCACGCCACACCCGAAGCGCATGGCCTTCAGTTGCTCAGCGCGTGGCAGCGCTTTGATCTCCGGATCCTGGAAAAACGTGGTCGTTTCTATATCAAGGTAGACAGTCATATCATTCTCCTTTGTCATCAGTATACCCGCGCTTTTTCTTCCGCGCCACCAATCGTTCAGCCGCACGATTCGCCGCATCCTCATCCACGCAGACGACGGGCGGCATGATGCGCTCGCTGCGTCCAATCCGGCCATACGCACGCACCAGGCACCACTCGCCCAAAACAGTTGGTTGCACCATCACCCGGTAATACCGCTTCATGTTGCGCTCGGGGTCAACTTTGGTCAGGTAAATCATGGTCGTTTTACTCCTTTTCTCCAGAGGGGTAGACCCGTCTGCGGGCGGGACGGGTCTACCGGTGGGGCTGCTCTGGGTATTGCTGCTTTTCTATCGGTGGGGCAGCCGTTGGGGCTACACGTCCCGCAGATGTTTGATCAGCAATTTATATCCATCTTCCTTTTCCATCAATTCGGCGCCGGCCTTTTCTAGCAGGTTGACGCATTCCGTCAGCTCGGTGATTAGCCATTCCAGGCCCGTACGCCACTTGCGCCGGCTCGGTGACACGATGCCGGCGCAGCGCAGGAAGGCCACCGCCCAGGCCCAGCGCCGCTTGCCCATCCCTTGCCGGCCCATCGCCAGCTTGCCCGTGCTTTCGCCGCTGAAGGCCGCCATCACCAGCATGTGGGCGTCAACGATGGCCGTGCGCACCGTCTGTGAGCCGCGTGACCGTTTGGGCAGCCGGTCACGCAGGTGCTGTTTCTCAGAGCGCAGAATTGTCAACTCTCGGTAGAGTGCGGCCGTCTCTTCCGTCACTTTACCGTTGGGGTGGGTTTCGATGCGATGCATTGTTTGCTCCATAGACACGTTCGACGACTCGATTAAACGTTTCGTGGTTGCGGGCATTGGCACGGTCGGCGGCCTCGATCTCGGTAATGCGAATCTTGCCGTACACGTCGGTTTTGTGGCGCTCGACCCCGGCCGGGCTATGGGCGTTTTCGTCGCGGTTGGCGCGGTAGACGCCATAGGCAAAGGCCACCACAAAACTTAGCCAGGCCATGCGGCTGTCAATAAGCCCCGCATTGTGCAGGCCCACGGCGATAATGCCGGCGATGGCCACCCAACCCGCCATCAGCACCAACTTGGCCCGGTTGCGTTCAGCCGGGCTGCTCGTTTCGCTCATCGCCTGCATGTGCTTGATGGCGTAGGCGTCTTGCTGGCTGTTGGTCGGCTGATGAGCCATGACCGCCCGCAAGACGTTGGCCAACGGATGCGGATTACCGCCGTTCTGTGGCGCCGGCAACACTAGCGGCGTGGGGCCGGTCTGGGTCCGTGCTGGGTACGCAGTGGGGGCAGTGGTGGGGACAAGGTCCGTTACATGCCCCTCAATGGCGTCCAAGTATTCAGTGTCGTAACCCACAATCTCCAAATCATTCTGCTTCATCGTCGTCAACCTCCTCTGCCAACACCGTGTTAGGCAACACTGTCTCCATCAGCCACTTAAGCCCTACGGTCATAACGATCAGGGCGCCATACTGATCGGCCACGCCGGTGGTCCGTATGCCCAAATGAGCGAGCAGTGGCAACCAGCCGAATTGGGTGGCCACAATAGCGCATCCCACAAAGATGCCCCAACGAACTGTCGATCCCGGCCGCACATGCACGCACCCATAGAGCACCGCGCCGGCCGCCAGCACAATCCCACAAACGGCTACGAAGCTATCGGTAATCATTTCCATGTTTCACTTTGCTCCTTTAGCCAGTCAACCTGAGCGGCTTCGCTACGCGTGTCCCAGAACCAGGGCAATTGGCCACCATTGCGCAGGAAGGCGGCCTGGAGCTGGTCCAGGCTCAGATCGGCGCCCTGCGGCTGTAGGCCGTTACCTAGTGGCCAACGCGAACCGGCTGCATTCAAAAAGAATTTATTGCCGGCGGCATCCTGTACAGTGCAGGCGCCCTTGGCATCCGGTCCGCCGACAATGATTTCGCCGGCGGCTGGGCTGCAAAACTGCGTAGGGGGATCAATAAGGGTCACGCCGGCTGCCGCGCCTGCGCTTGGCTGATACATACCTGCTGGCTGCTGCACAATAATCGTCTGGTGCTCAATATTGGTGTCAATGTGAGTAGTGCTGTTATCGGGCGCATAGCTCACATTGGGCTTGAATTCAAGGTTGGGTGAAAACTTCAGTGCCGGCGATACGGATGGCGAGACTTCCAAGCCGCCATCCCCGAAGAGCGCAATCAATACCAGGATGGCCAAGCCGAACAAGAGTAAGTTTTTCATCAGTTGCCCCCTTCGCAGACAGAAATAACAGAGAAGGCGGCCGCCGCCCGATCCAGCGTGCTGGCGCTCGCCCATTGTGGTGACAGTTGCTGCTGTGCGTCTGCGTAACAGGCGCTGGATTGCATCGATTGCTGCCCCTGACCGTGACTAGCGTTGCCGAAGCAGCCCCCCATGGCCAAAATGATTACGGCCACGCAGATCCCAAAAATAGTTTTAGCGTCCATCGTTGCGCTCCTTTTGCCACACCACGGCGTTGGCTTCGCCCAACGTGGTCAGGTTCACCCGCTGCTCGGCACCGTTGACGATAACCGCGCCGGTCGCTAGGTCCACCACCGCGCCGGTTGCTTCCATCGCCGCAATCGTCGCCGCCGGAAGAGGCAAGGCAATCCCCTCTTCGACGGCGAATCGTTCCAGGTCCGCAATACGTTGTTGCTTGCTTGTCATGAATCCTCCCTAATGTGGAGGTGGGCAACAAAAAAGCCCACCAACAAGATTGATTGTCTCGCTGTGGGCCTGCTATAATGGCTATAGCTGTAGCCCGCTGGTAAGGTCAGCGAGGTTATGGTAAGCCGGTAGGGGATGTGTGTGCATCCTCTGCCGGCGTTGGAACACTGGTTATGGTCATTCGCCGTACTGGACAACTACCTCCTTCAGCTTGTCATGGGGTAAATTCGACTTGAGGGCAAGGGCGCGGCGTAGGCTGGCGGTTTCCCGTTCGAGGTCGGCAATGCGGGCCTTGTAGTCGGCAAAATCGGAATCAGAAAAAGCGGACATCGATTTTGCTAGGTCGCGCGGCGACAGTGGTATCCCTAGCTTTTTGGCGTATTTCGCCACGATCCGCTGAATCTGCGACTCATTGACACCAACGCCGGTTTTCTTTCCCGCGCCAGCATTGACAAATACATACCCATCCGTAATCCTTGACACTGCAAGCCAGTCAGTAAGTGCATTCCTTACCCACTGCGGCATAAGCGCATCGTGGATGTTTGCCCCGCGCCCACGTAATCCCCGTAATAGATTTTCGCCAATTTGCCCCACCACTAGATCGGAGCACTGTGTAACGGTCAGGCCACAACCTACCAGTACAGACAGAATAGCCCTGTCTCTGACGCCGCGCTTTCGAGATACGTCAGGGGCGCTTATCAGATCGAAGGCTTGTTTTTGGGTCAAAGGCTTTCGCAGCGACACGCTGCGGCCTCGCCGTGGCATAGATGCAATCAGATACGCTGTACTACCCGTTATTGCCCCTTGCGCCACCAACACGGAAGCGAGTTTTGTTATAGCGGCCATAGCGATATTGATCGTTGATCGTCCCGTGTTTAACTGTTCAAGGTATTCGATGTATTCTTTCACTGCCGCCGATGTTAGCCTGTCATGGTTAGCACCAGAAAGCCAAACGAAAAAACGATTCAATTCGGCGATGTAAGCCTCTTTAGTTCGAGGATTCTCAATGGCTGAAATCACCGAGTCGATTCCTCTCTCTATCTCACCCACTTTCTCACCCATTGCATCCCCCACAGTGCGGACAAAATCAGGACATAATTCGGACATAATTACACCCCCTTACTTGGGCTTCGCTCTCAACCGCCAATTAATGCGACCACCGCCCTTTACAATGTCATTTTCCAGCGGAGAATCAATGCCTAGCCGGTTGAGAGCAAAATGAGTTACTTCATAATCGCGCTTCTTGGCACACTTAGGCCCGTTGAGCACGCCAATCACCTCTTCCCAAGTGGCACCATGATCAAAGATCGATGGTTTTACAAAATCCGCCACGCTTAGCATCGCGCAGATCATGTCTCGCCAGTGGCCAGCCACGGCGAACTTCTCGCCAGGCTGCAATCCCAATCGCTCAGTCCGAACAACGACAACATGGCCATTTCCGTTAATCATCCACAGAAATGCAACCCCGTCGTTTTTGCGATCTGAAAAGATTTCACGCCAAAAAGATGACTCCATCTAAACCCCCTACACCCTCTCCTTCACCCTCCGATTATCCGCACAGCATGGCCCCCAGTTGACGGCCCCACAGTGCGGACACACGCTATCAAACTCCATGATCTGCCACTCTTCCCAGCGCTGCACTCCGCATTTGGCCATCTCATCCCAGTCGGTGAGTGCCGGCTGAATCTCGACCGTACCGCCCAGGCGCTTGCGCATCGACTTGCACATCAGTTCGGCCAATAGCCGGCTCAGGTCTGCCTGGTCCCGGTGGTTGCCCAAATGAGGCCACAAGACGACAGGGACAATCGGCAACGTCCGATCTTCCAGCATGATGACTGCCCCTTTGCCGGCCCGGTTGGACTCGGCGAACCAAGCCAGCGTAGTCAATTCGTTGCGCCGGCCGGCTTTGTCAAGAATGGCCCGCTGTTTGCTCTTGGCTTGCATTCATACCTCGCCCAGAGTCGTTTTTAGCACACCCGTTCCAGCACAATACGGGCACGTTGTGCCATCAGCTAGACGATAAAACCGTGGATGCAAACGACTGCGCTGCTCCAGCAAAATAGCGATACCGCGCTTGCGCAGGCGACAGATGACGACATAGATTGCTCGTTGCGCATCTATGTCTGACTCGCCATAGGCAACGGTCGCTAAATCGCCGGCTGTCGCTGGTCCGCTTAGCAACCGTTGCAAAACAAGCGCTTGGGTGCGCAGTAGCTTTACCTGTTTGCTATCAGCCTGCATCGGGGTTACCTTCCAATCCTGCGATCAGATCCTTCGCTTCGCTATGCCAGGTCTGACAGAAGCCGCAATACTTCTCATCGATGTCACCGGCATTGCTGCTACCTAGCCCGCAGCAGAGGCAGACGATGCCCGCGGCCCCGCCCCGCACGCCGATGACGTAGGTGCTACAGCCACCGGCGATCAGCGCCTGGCGGCGGCGATTGGCGTCAAGCCGCTGCGCTTCCGGGTCGAATAAACCGGCCGGCAGGGTGTAGGTGCGTTTAACTTTCATCTTGTTCATAGGTGATACCCTTCAACGCATTGATTAAACTTTGCAATTCGTCTTGCATCATCTTGAGCGACCGCTCTGCCGGTGGAATATGCAAGTGTTTGCCAGTCAATTGCCCATAGGCTCCCATGTGACTAAGCATGGCATCGATAGAGCGTACAATAATTTGCGCCTGAAAAACCCGCTCCCAGGTCGTACCATTAATCAGCGCTTGCGCCTCTTTGCTGATTGCCAGTGTATCCGACGACAAAACAGCCACGGGCGACGGTTCAGGCGTAGGGGCCAGGGGTTGACACAATAGCCCAGCCTCTTCGTGAGCCTTAGCACTCTGGAGCGCCGACACTTCCCCCTTCTTGTCATCGCGGTGCGCAAACGAGAGCCTAATATTTTCCTTGACGACATAGCACTGATTGGGCATAGGGGAGTAAACAATCCCCCACCCACGAGCAATTAGCCATCGGCTCAGTCGAAAAATTTCCCGGTCGAGAGCAGCCTCCTCTGCCTGCTTGCGCTCTTGATTGGCCGTGGCAACAGTCGGCGGTCGATGCTCGGCAATAATCGCCTTAGTGCGTTCCTTGGTCAGCTTACCCGTTGCTCTCGCTTCCTGCGCAGCCGCTTCGACCGCTGGCTCTGGCGTTGATGGTGCAGCCAGCAAATAGAGCGTGCTGTCACTAAAAAGCGAAACTGTTTCGCTTTTGCCCGCAAAGCGCTCGGCTACGTTCATCAGGTTTTGGGCAGTGCGTTGACTAAAGCCAAATTCAATCTCTACCCAATCTTGAAATTGTCCATGCGGCAACAGTGCTTTGGTCTCGGTCAGTCGCTGACCAGTAGCGATCAAATCGCCTTGCGCCCGACCAATGCGTTGGCGGATGTCCAACGCTGCCCCGATTACCTCATCGCGCACATCAGCGGCAATCTGGCCATAATCAAAACGTAAAGAATTTTTAAGGCTACCGCTGCGCAACAAGTCAAGCATGGTCACCTTCTCCTTCTACCCACTTCTGTAGGCGAACGGCCAACAGCTCATAGGAGTAGCGCAGTTGCTTGTCACGCTGCTCACCGTTGCTCTGGGGCACAATTGCCCGCAGCGGCGCCAAGGTGCTGCGCTTCATGATTTCCAGCCCGTCCCGGTGCCGGTTGGTACGAGCGTCTACGCTGGTGGCCACCGTGCCCATGACAATCGGGGTATCCCGATCAAACTCGGTCCGAATCTGATCAACAATCTCGCAGATGCGTTTAACGCCAGTGAGGGCGTCAACTTCCGGCTCGGCCGGGCACAGCACCCAATCGGCCGTCAGCAGTGCGTTGACCAACAAAATCGATGCTTCCGGCGGGCAGTCAATCAGGCAGATGTCAAATTGCTCACGAACGCTAGCCATCGCCCGGCGCAGGGCGGTCCGCCCACGAACGGCATCATTCAGCAGGCCCACGGCGGTATTGGCTAGCTGCAATTCGGACGGCGCCAAGAAGAGCGCATTGGCGCGTATCGGTATGATCACCTCGCGCAGTGTTACCTTGGGTTCTACCGCGCCGCCCAGAGCATCAGCCACCGTCGGCCACGGCGCCTCTCCAATCTCATCGACAAAGCGTCCGGTCAGGTTCGCCTGAGCGTCCAAATCAATCAAAAGCGTGCGTAGGCCCATTTCGGCAAGCAGGAGACCCAGGTAATAGGCGCTGGTGGTCTTGCCGCTGCCCCCCTTATGATTCGCAATAGCGAGTGTTTTCATGACGGCGCCCCCTCCTCGATCCATTGGCATTCCGCAACCTGGTAGGTAAGCTTACTCTTTTTGTTTTTGCGTGTGGTCCAGCTCCACTCGATAGCCGGCGGCAACCCAAAATCTCGTGCTACCACCGCCGTTTCCTGCTTGGATGGCGGTGTCTTCGTGCGACCGATGGCTAAGCGCCAAGTGCGGCCCCGGCGCTCCAGCACCAACATTAGCCCGCCAAAAAGCTGCCGGCTGACGTGGCCCTTTTCCACATCGGCCAGTCGTCGTCGCATTTCCGTTGCAATTGCAACCAATCCCATGCTTGTCATCAGTCCCCCTCAAAATAGGTGTACCGCGCTGGTACACGCAGGTCTTCAGTCGTTAACGTCCGCTTTGTGCTGGGCCAATACAGCCCTAACGCTTGCGCCATGGAGCGCCCTTCGTCTGAGTTAAGCCATTCCAGCGCCAAGGTCCGTTGCCACGGATCGTCGCCTGTGGCGTCCTTGGCCGCTCGCACCAAAACATGAATTGCCAAGGCCCGTAGGTTCACGGCGATAGGGTGCGGGGAACATACGCCGGTCAATGACTGCCCCCTATGCTTTGCTCTCATAACGATGTCCCTTTCTTCACCTTGGGCTAAGGCGATGCTACTCGATACCATTCTCCCGTAGTGCCTTACGCCACACGGCTTGCATTTCCGGCGTGCAGTGGCTCATAGCGTCGCCCCAGGTCGGCCAACGCTGCTGCTTTTGGCGGAAGGCGTATTGGTAAAATAGCGTCATGCTGTGCGGCTGTTCTGGCGGATGCGCAGTGGCGCATTCTGGACACCGGCCAGGCGCTGCCGGCAACATGGTGGTAAAAGTTTTGATCTCGATCATGTGTTTAGCTCCGTGCTTCTGTTGATGCACTCCTCCAGGGCTACGGCGTCTGCCTCGGTAAGCGGTACACTGAGGCCGGCCGCAACCTTGGACTTGATGAGGCCGATGCGGTTGGTACTGCCGGCGTAAACGTTGGCGTAATTCGCCTGGTAGCGTTGGCCGGCGTCGTACCGGTCGGCTGGCTCCAGGCTCCGATCCTGGCTATCCGTCTCAATCGCCCAGACGTAGAGCCACGTAAGCAGGCAACGCACTTGCGCATCGGTCCAGCCGGCCATGTCCCGCTCTAAGCTTGCCCAGCCGGCGGCAAAGTCGCTGGCCCACTCCGTGGCCAGCGACCGGGCGGAAAGGCTTTTTTCAGATCGAAGCGCGCCGGAATCGCTGGTCATAGCGTGATAGCCGTTGCTGTCCAAAATGACCTTGATTCCGTTGGCATGGAAGCCGTTGGGCTGCCCACCACCACCACCATTAGATGTTACAAGTATTGGTGGTGGTGGATCTACGCGCGGTGACGGATCTATACTGACGGATCTATATGACGGATCTATATGACGGATCAGGGTGACATCCGTGTCACCGGTGGGGGTGACATCCGTGTCACCGGTGGGGGTGACATCCGTGTCACCGGTGGGGGTGACATCCGTGTCACCGGACAAAAGTGCTTGCGCTTTTCTTACCTGCAATCCCTTGCGGCCATTTTTTTTATCGATCTGACGATAATGTTTGGCGACTTCTGCGATCATTGGCTCAACGTGTAGGCCGCGAGACTCGCGGTATTTGATCAAATAGTAAAGTGGCGAACGTCTGCCTTCTGCTCCCTTTCCCATACCTGGGTAAACAACTAGTTCGCCATCGCCTTCTAGGTCGCTGACCACGCGCTGAGCACTACGCTCGTCTCTGCGTATTCGTTGAGCAAGCGCCTTTATGCTTGGGTAACACTCGCCCTCGTCGGTGCACCAATCTGACAGGGCCAGTAATGCAAGTAGCCTGTGCCCATCCTGATCGGAATGCTCCCAGTACCAACTCATGACCTTAATGCTCATGTCACTGTCCCCGCCCCCTCATTGCTCTTGCTGGGGCCTGAACGGCGCGTTTAACACACGGCCAGGGTAGTGCGCAGGTCTGATTGCCTTCCTGCACGGCAATGCCGGTATGGCCGGCCAGGGAGCGCTTCAACTTCTCGGTTTCGACGGCGGTGGGTAGATAGTGGCGCGTGGTGACGGTCGCGCCGGCGGGATCGATGGAGGTAACGTAGAAGATGGTCATAGTAACAATGTCCCTTTCTCGAACAAAAGCATGGGCTGGGCCAGCCCAAAGACGGATTTTCGGGGGTGGGTGAATCATTCCTTTCCGGTTAGGTCGTTATCGGGTAGAATAGGAGGTAGATAGGCCGGCTCCACAACCACCCATCTACCTCCCAGGCGTTGGTTTAACCCTCGTTGATGCCTACGTCGTTGCCCAACAACTCGGAGGATTCATGGATTCGATTCGCTTAGATCCGGCGCGTCCAACACTTGATGCGCGCCTACTGGATGCCTTGATCGAGCGTTGGCTTATAGATCGCCGTCGGCGTCTGGCAGCAAAGACGGCGGCAGATTACGCCGACAAGATTCGTTATTTTCGGGAATGGTGGGCGAAAGAAGGGCCGCTGCTCGATTGGCAACTTACCGAAGATGCTCTGCTGGATTTCAATATCTACCTAGCTGAGCGAGTGAGCCGCTTTGGTGCGCCGCTTGGCTACAACACCCGCAAGGATGCTCTGCGGCGCCTCAAGCAAGTGCTGTTGTGGGCCTACGAGAAAAACTACACCAACAATGATTACAGCAAACTGGTGCCGGCGCCGTCTGGTTCTGCTCCGGCGCGTGCGCTTGCGCCCTTGGATTGCCTGCGACGTTTGATCGAGGCGACCAACAAAAGTTCGTGGCCCACGCGTGATCGGGCCATTTTGGCAATCTTGTTGGGGACGGGCGTACGGCGTGCGGAGTGCGCCAGCATCAATATCGAATCGGTACGAATTCATGCTGATGGCTCAGGCGACCTTCAGGTCGAAGCCAAACGGGTGGCCAAGCGGGAAGTACATGTGCGCACGGTCGCTTTTGACATTGCGACGGGTCGGCATATTCGGGCCTGGGTTGATACGCTATTGGTGGCAAGTGGCCCGTTGTTTCCATCGCAGCGGCCAGAACAACCGCGCCTGACACCGGTGGGCATCTATCGGGTAATCAAGAAGCTAATCAAGGTGGCAGACCTGGAAAAGCAGATCCAGGGTCCGCACGACTTGCGGCGGTACTTTGCCACCTACTACAGCCGGCATCGCAAGGGCGAGGCCCACGGCCAGTTGCTGAGCCGGCAGCTTGGTCACAGCACGTACAGGATGACGGCCAAGTACACGTTGCAGGACGTAGAGGATATTCGGGCAGCGCTGATCAGTCCCTTTGCGCTGCTGGATGGCGAGGCCACAAGCGACGACAAATGATATAACGATTTGCCGAATTCGTGTCATCGCCTCATAAAGGCGGTGACGTGTCGCACGGACGTTCGAGCCGCGTCAGTACTCTCAAGGCGGTGACACGAGTTCGAATCTCGTACGGGCTACTAAGGCAATGCCGTTCCACAGGGCGGCATTGCCGACTTTGATAATCTGCTCAATAATTGCTGGCTGACCAGTTTTCCAGTATACTGGCAACACTTGATCGGTGAACAATTATTGAGTTAGGTTGTTAAGGTGCTTTGGGGGTGGCGTCAGTCTTTTAGCCGGGAATGACGCCACCGGGTTTCTACTGAGCAAGCTCTGCTGCTAATTCCTCATTAAAGCGATACTGATACCGCTCCGCAAATTTTCGCAAATCATCAACTTCAATTTTTATTATACCGCGTATGCCTTCGCTGCGCGCCGGCAGGCGTCCAGCTTTGACATAGCGACGGATGGTCATGTGACCAACATTGACGATCTGCGCCGCCTCTCTCGCAGAAACCTCTGGCATTGTATCTCTCCGAATCATGGTACATTTGGTACAATGGGTACACCATCAGAATAAACCCGTTTTGATTTCTTGTCAAGCCCCCAATTTTCCAAAAAGCTTTGCATGGTCGAACGGCTGTGCTATGCTGGTCACTGCATGACAGATTTCTCCTAAGCGGTTGTGGATAGGTAAGAGCAAAGAAACAGCGCCTTTTTGTGGGGCGCTGTTTCTTTTTGT
>JACCDQ011779057.1_pt1 | contig 27269 bp, 34 predicted proteins | sample 7446031 | NCBI WGS metagenome assembly JACCDQ01 (sample SAMN15323442, study PRJNA562643) | freshwater metagenome | isolation source: river surface water | place: USA:Blue River Watershed | collected 2017-08-17 | reverse complement strand
TTTTGTGCGTGAACGCGAAGAATTACTTCTTCTTGGTGTTCACAGCAGCTTTGAAGGCTGCGCCAGCAGTGAAGCGAGGCACCACAGCAGCTGCGATTTTCAAGGCTTCGCCAGTGCGTGGGTTCTTGCCAGTGCGTGCAGCGCGTGCAGCAGCTTTGAAAGTGCCGAAGCCGATCAATTGCACGTCGTCTTTTTTCGCCACAGCGTGTGTGATGACATCGATGATGGCATTGACAGCGCGGCCAGCGTCGGCCTTGGTCAATTCTGTGTGAGCAGCAACGGCTTCGATCAATTCAGTTTTGTTCATGTCATTTCCTTATTAAAACGGGTGCATTGTGCCAGTTTTGGTGAGTGTTTTCGCGCCCTAGCGATGAGGTTTTGATCATCGATGATTAGGAACTTCCCTGATCATGCACCAGTCTGAGACAAAGGCTTCAAAAATGAATTCTGATTAGTTACAAAACTAGGCTGTACCTCGTATAGAAGGGATATATGAACCTTCAAAATTTGTTGCATGAATGCCTCGCTCACCGCGCTTCTGACTTGCATCTGTCGTCAGGTGTGTCGCCAATGTGTAGGGTGGATGGGGCTTTGGTGGCTTTGTCTAGTCAGCCTCTATGCCAAGAAGAGCTGCATTTGGCACTGATGGACATCATGTCGTTGGCGCAGCAAGCACAGTTGAACCAGACACATGAATGTGATTTTTCGTTCGATGTACCAGCACTGTCGCGTTTCCGCGTGAATGTGTTTGAGCAAGCGCGTGGCGTGTCGGCGGTGTTTCGTGTCATCCCACATGTCGTTCCCAGTTTGGACAGCTTGCATGCACCGGCTGCTTTTGCTGAGTTGCTCCACCGCACACGAGGGCTGGTGTTGGTCACGGGGGCTACAGGCTCTGGCAAGTCCACCACCTTGGCCGCAATGGTTCACGCGCTCAACCAAACCCAGGCCAAACACATCATCACCCTTGAAGACCCGATTGAGTTTGTGCACACCCCCCATCAATGTTTGATTCAGCAGCGTGAGGTGGGCGCGCACACGTTGAGTTTTGCCAATGCCTTACGTGCGGCACTGCGCGAAGACCCCGATGTGATTTTGGTGGGCGAGCTGCGTGACCTTGAAACCATTCGCCTCGCTATCACCGCCGCCGAAACAGGCCACTTGGTGCTGGGCACCTTGCACACATCGAGTGCGCCCAAAACCATGGACCGCATCGTGGATGTCTTTCCTGCCGAAGAAAAAGACATGGTGCGCAACATGTTGTCCGAGTCGCTCAACGCGGTGATCTCGCAAGTGCTGTGCAAACGCAAAGACGGGCAGGGGCGTGTGGCCGCATACGAAGTGATGGTAGGTACACCCGCTGTGCGTAATCTCATTCGCGAAGGCAAAGTGGCACAGCTGTATTCGGCCATTCAAACGGGGCGGGCAGTGGGAATGCAAACTTTGGATCAAAGTTTGGCTGCGTTGGTTCAGCAGGACTTGATTGAGGCGCAAGCCAACAGAAAATAAGAATGGTGCCTCCGACAGGAATCGAACCTGTATCTACACCTTAGGAGGGAGTCGTTCTATCCATTGAACTACGGCGGCAACCGATGGGTATTTTACGTTGCCGCTATTTGCTCAACATGCGCATCGCTTCTTCCAAGCCTTTGAGCGTGAGCGGGTACATGCGGTTGCTGACGATTTGTTGAATGATGGCAATGCTTTGGCGGTATTGCCACACGCCTTGTGGCTCGGGGTTGATCCATGCAAATTTGGGGAACGCATGCAGCAGACGTTGTAGCCACTCGGCACCGGCTTCTTCGTTGTTGTATTCCTCGCTGCCACCGGGTTGCACAATTTCATACGGGCTCATGGTGGCGTCGCCAATGAAGATGAGCTTGTAGTCTTTGTTGTACTTGCGAATGATGTCCCAAGTTTCAAACTTCTCGGCATAGCGGCGTTTGTTGTTGCGCCACATGAAGTCGTACACGCAGTTGTGGAAGTAATAAAACTCCAAGTGTTTGAACTCGGCTTTGGCCGCGCTGAACAGCTCTTCCACGCGTGCAATGTGATCATCCATCGTGCCGCCCACATCCATGAGTAACAACACCTTAACGTTGTTATGGCGCTCGGGGCGCATCAAAATGTCTAAGAAACCTGCATTGGCTGCCGTCTTGTGAATGGTGCCGTCTAGGTCAAGCTCTTCGGCTGAGCCCTCGCGTGCAAAACGGCGCAAGCGACGCAGCGCCACTTTGATGTTTCGTGTGCCCAGCTCTTGGGTGTCGTCATAGTCGCGGTAGCTGCGTTGGTCCCACACCTTGACTGCGCTTTTGTTGCCGCCTTTGCCGCCAATGCGAATGCCTTGTGGGTTGTAGCCACCATTGCCAAAGGGCGATGTACCGCCTGTGCCAATCCATCTATTGCCACCTTCGTGGCGTTCTTTTTGTTCTTCGAGGCGTTTTTTCAGCGTCTCCATCAACTCGTCCCAGCCCATTTTTTCGATGGCGGCTTTTTGTTCGGGGGTGAGTTCTTTTTGAAGAATTTTCTCTAGCCAATCGAGCGGCACATCCTTCGTGAAGTCGGTCAGCATCTCCACGCCTTTGAAGTACGCACCAAAGGCACGGTCAAACTTGTCGTAATGCTTTTCGTCTTTGACGAGGATGAGGCGGCTTAAAAAGTAAAAGTCATCCAAGCTGCAGGCATCGCTGCCTGGCCCCACCACTTGCTTTTGCAGCGCTTCGAGCAGAGTGAGGTACTCCTTCACCGAAACCGGCAGCTTGGCCGCGCGCAGGGTGTAAAAGAAGTCGATCAGCATGGCCGTGATTTATTCAGCGTTAGCCTTGGGCGCGCGAAAGCGACGCGCTGCTTGCAAGCCCATGCCGCCGCCAATGCCGACCAGCAAAATGGCAATGATGCTGCCCGTACCGTAGCCTGGCGCAAATAGGTCTAGGCCAAATGCGGCGCCGATACCGAAGCCTAATAAGGCGCCCACCATGAACCCAATCGCGTCGGTGAGGCCTTCGATCAAAGATGCAAACATGTCTCAGTCTTTCTTTATCGGTTACGGCTTTGCATGAACACCAGCTTTTCAAACAGCGTGGTGTCTTGTTCGTTTTTCAGCAACGCACCCACCAGTGGTGGAATCGACACTTTGTCGTCTGCCGTCTGCAGGGCTTCGAGGGGAATGTCCTCGGCTACCAACAGTTTGAGCCAATCAATCAACTCACTGGTTGACGGCTTTTTCTTCAACCCAGGCAAGTTGCGAATGTCAAAGAAGGTTTTCATGGCCACGCTCAGCAAATCTTGCTTGATGGTGGGGAAGTGCACCTGCACGATGTGGCGCATGGTGTCGGCATCAGGAAACTTGATGTAGTGGAAGAAGCAGCGACGCAAGAACGCGTCTGGCAACTCTTTCTCGTTGTTCGAGGTGATGAACACCAGTGGACGATTCTTGGCTTTGATGAGCTGTCGCGTTTCGTAGCAATAAAACTCCATGCGGTCGAGTTCGCGCAGCAAGTCGTTGGGGAACTCAATGTCAGCTTTGTCAATCTCATCAATCAGCAAGGCCACGGGCTCTTCGGCGGTGAAGGCTTGCCACAACACGCCTTTGAGGATGTAGTTGTTGATGTCTTTCACACGTTCACTGCTCTCGGCATCGGCCATTTGGCTGTCACGCAAGCGGCTGACGGCATCGTACTCGTACAAACCTTGCTGGGCTTTGGTGGTCGACTTGATGTGCCACTGCAGCAGGGGCATGCCAAGGGCTTGTGCCACTTCTTCGGCCAACATGGTTTTGCCAGTGCCGGGCTCGCCTTTGACCAGCAGCGGTCGCTTGAGCGCGATGGCAGCATTGACTGCCAGCATCAAATCTTGGGTTGCAACGTAGTTGTCTGTGCCTTTGAATTTCATCGGTGTTCCCGTCTGTTAACTGATCTTTAGCAAGCGCTGGGGGTTAGGGTTGGGGCATCAAAAATGTTGTTTTGATCGCATTTTCTCTAACTGTATCTGCTCCGTCTTGCTTGAGTCACTGAAAGACCTCAAAGGCAATGCTAACGTAGGTCAAAAGGAAGTCGCCATCCAGTCTGTCACTTTAAGCAAAAAAGCCCCTCAACCAAAGACTGAGGGGCTTTGACTGGGGCTGGCATGCCCAGTGCACTGCTGCGGCGCTTCAATACCTAACTTTGACGAAAGTGGATGGCCCTTGCACCTTGAGCTTGATGTTTGTCTCGTAGTTGGCGTCGCGCGTGATGTCAATCTGGCTCATGCTGTAGTCAAGCACAACCCCCACGTTTTGGGTCGGAAACCATTCCAAGCCTAGCGCTGCGTTGTAGATGTTGCCGTGGAGGCGACCTCCCGTTTTTTTCACCCCCGAGCCTTTGGCAAAAAGTCGCAAGTCTGGGTTCACTGCATGGCGCAATGCGATGTCGATCAGCGGCGCAACTGCATCGTCGCTGTAGCTGCCGCTTGCGCTGGCTGTGAGATTGTTGAGAGATACCGAGACATTGGAGTTCATGTCGATCTTGTAATAAGCCGCGCCTGCGCCCAAACCGAGGACGGTGTTGCCACTACCTATCCACCATTTGTAAGACAGCTTTGCAAAGTCCATTTTCAGATCAAGGTTGGCTTGCCCTGATGTGGACAACCCAGAGCCAAGAACGTTGATGTTGTTGGCTACATTCCCCGAGTAATTGTGCTGGTATTGGTAGTAATCGAAAGACAGGCCTTGGTTGTCAAAGAGCATGACGTCGGCTTTGATACGTGGCAAGGTTTCCTTGCCAAGTGCAATATCACCGGTTTCAAGATTTCCGTAAGGGGTAACCCACGCTGCTCCAATCTTTGGGTCAGCGTGAAAGACGCCTACCGAAATGCTGACGCGGTCTAACGCGGGCGCTAGATCTGCCAACGCGGGCGTCGCCATCATCCAATTTGCCCCCAAGGTGGCTAACAAAAAGAGCGTGCGAGCACCCCGGCGAGAAAAGTGAATGTGAGCATTCATAGGTGATCCTTGAGTGATAACTGGAAAAAACGATAGATGTTTAGAAAGTGGTTCATGCCAAGTAGTCATGAACCACCTCGCCGAGTCCCAGGGTCAAGTCCGCCACAAAGTGCAGACACGACACGACTTCAAGCACAGGAAGTTCCGACACAGGGGCCAACGCATGTGGGTGCAACTCCAGCGAGCACGGGCCCGTCCATGCGCCGTGCAGCGTGACCTGCGTGGTGTGGTAGCGCACCAGCTCACAAATGCGCGGCGTGCCATCGACATGCGGAATGATCTTGAGTAAAAAATTGGGTGTAGCTAATGCGGCCAACACCGCGGCTGCATCAGCCTCGCGATGTTTGAACCCCATCGTGGCTGTGGCAATGCGCACCACGCCATAGTCTAGGGTGCCTACCAAGGTGTCGATGTCTGTCTGCAATTGGGGCATAGCCAATTTTTTAGGAAAGCCCCATAACTCGCGACCACCTGCAATCGGTGGATGGTCATTCAGGTACATGGCATGCGCATACGAGCCATTGACCCCATTCAGACGAACGGGTATCACTTGGCCTGATTCGGTGTACGAGCCAAAACCCGTGGAGTCGGGCATGCGAATGAACTCAAACTTCACCAAAGGCTGAACAACTTCTAAGGGCTCGGGCACCACGGCACGCAGCGCATCCATGTCGGTGCGGTAGGTGATGATCAAAAACTCACGTTGGGTAAAGCGGTAAGGCCCACGCGGAAATGCAGGGCTGGTAAAGGGCATGGCAAAGGCGTTGGCCTTGATGTCTAGCAGCTTCATAACAGTGCCTGCAACGGCTGCGTTGCGCGCAACATGTCAATGCGCAAAGCCATGGGCGCATCACAAAAAATACGCCTATCCATGCACATGAGATGCGGAGAGATCGCTGGACGAAAGCCCATGCGCGCCAAGATGTCGACGTCCAAATCAATGCCTGGCGCAATTTCAATCAACTCCAGACCGGCTGCCATCAAACGAAACACACAACGCTCGGTCACGTACAACACGGACTGTTCTCGCTTGAGGGCATCCATGCCGTTGAAGGTGATTTGCTCCACCGCATTTACAAACTTCTTGGTGTCTGCCTCGCAGGTGATGGACAACTTGCCGTCCAACACCTGTGCGTCTTGGTGTCCTGCACAAAAGGCACCCATAAACACCAAACGTTTGGTGTTCTGGCTGATGTTGATAAAACCACCTGCGCCAGCCAAATGGTTGTTGAAGCAGCCCACATCCACATTGCCTTGTGCATCCACTTGCGCCAAGCCAAGAAACGCAATGTCTAAACCACCACCATCGTAAAAATCAAACTGATAGGGCTGATCCAAAATCGCCTCGGCATTGGTGGCGGCACCAAAGTTCAGACCACTCGCAGGCAGTCCCCCCACCACGCCGGGCTCGGCGGTGAGGGTCATCAAGCCCACTAAATTTTCTTCGGCGGCAACTGTGGCAATGCACTCAGGAATGCCCACGCCTAGGTTGACGATGTCGTGCGTACACAGCTCTAGCGCGGCGCGACGTGCCATGATCTTTCGGACAGTAAGTGGCGTCATTTCCCATTCGCATGGCGGCGCTTGCAGCTCACCTGAGAACACCGCGCTGTAGGGTTCGGCAAAGGTTTGCATGTGGTGTTCTGGCTTTTCAGCCAACACCACAAAGTCCACCAAGATGCCAGGTATCTGAACCTGACGTGATGACAACGAACCTGCCTTGGCCGACCGCTCTACCTGCACGATCACGGTGCCACCTGAGTTGTGTGTGGCCATGGCAATGGCCAACGATTCGAGCGTGAGTGCCTCATGCTCCATGCTGATGTTGCCGTGTTCATCGGCAGTTGTGCCGCGCAGCAAGCACGCATGAATTGGAAAAGATTTGTAAAACAAAAACTCTTCATCGTCGATGTGCATCAACGTCATCAAGCTGCGTTGGCTGCGCGCATTCACGCGACCACCGCCATGACGCGGATCGACAAAGGTGCCCAAGCCCACGCGCGTGATCAGTCCAGGCCGATGCGCGGCGATGTCGCGAAACAACTGGCTGATCACACCTTGAGGCAAGTTGTAGGCTTCGATTTGGTTGTCCAGCGCCAACTGTTGCAACTTAGGCGCCAAGCCCCAATGTCCGCCTATCACGCATTGCAACAAACCTGCATGGGCCAAATGGTTGAGCCCACGGTCTTTGCCATCACCTTGACCGCCTGCGTACACCAGCGTTAAACCACTGGGGCTGCCTGCTGGTGACTGTGGGTCTTGCCCTAAGAAACGCTGTTCCAGCGCAATTGCCAACCCTTCGGCAAAACCAATGCCAATGAACCCGCCCGTGGCCACCGTGGCCCCGTTACCAATGCAACGCACAGCTTCAGCGGCTGTGACCACTTTTTGGGCAGCCGTTGTGCGGGGGTTGTCAGACGCGTTTCGCATGACTCACCGCTTTCACTTTTTTCACTGTGGTGGGTACTAGTAATAGATCTAAGTTTTTCAAAATTTCAGACTCAACCGTGGACTTGAAACCTCGCAACACAACACTCAGCTCTACTATGATTTCTAAGGTGTCATGGGTTGCCAACAAACGTCCTTTAACACCCGTGCGTGTAAACAGCACTTCGTCTTCCAACGTGCCCTCTTGGTACACACAACTCAGACCAAACTCTTGCTCGGCCAACTCGGCCCATGCAAAGGCGATCTTTCGGATTTTTCTAAACCCATGCGCATGCGTGCGGTGAATGTGAAGATCAGCCACGTTGAATGTCCATTCAGGCTTTTTTGCGCGATGCCAGCAAAGGGCGCATGGCGTTGAGCGTGGCCAGCAGACCAGAGCCATTGCTGATCAAGGTACACGCCATGGGCGACATCAAACCTGCTGGCACTGCTAGCGCCAAGGCCAGTGTGTTGGCACCCGCAATGAGGCTGAAGTTTTGTTTGATCAAGGCCATGCCATCACGGCAAATATCAATGGCGGGCAACAGTTGATGCAATCCCTCTTCCATCAACACCACATCGGCCGCGTCGCGGGCAATGTCGGCCCCATCCACCAATGAAATACCCACATCAGCTTGTGCCAAAGCGGGTGAGTCATTCACGCCATCGCCAATCATGGCGAAGGGGCCGTATTTCAAACGCAAGTTGCGCACGATATCGGCTTTGTCGTGCGGCAATATTTCTGAGTACACCGTGTCAATGCCCACAGCATCTGCCACACGCCGTGCCACACCTTCGCGGTCACCTGACAACATCACAATGTGTTCCACACCGCGCGCACGCAGACCAGCGATCACAGCGCGTGCTTCTGGCCTAGGGGCATCGCTGCAAGCAATGGCCCCTACCAAACGGTCGTCCAACGCCACCAACAGCACGATGTAACCATGGTCTTCAGCCTCAGCCAAATACTTAGCCGCTTTGACTGTGGGAATCCCCAAGCTACGTAAGAAACGGGCACTGCCCACATGCAAGTGTTGGCCCGCAATCACAGCACTCACGCCCATGCCAATAACAAACTGCACATCGTCACAAGGCGGCAAGGTGAGGCCGCGCACTTGTTCTGCATGCAACACCAAAGCGCGTGCCACCGGGTGACGCAGCTGCGTTTCCGCTGCTGCTGCCAACTGCAAAATGCGGTCAGTGCTGATGCGCGCATGCATAGGCCGCACATCCAGCACGGTCAAATGCCCAGATGTGAGCGTGCCTGTTTTGTCAAACGCAATACCACGCAAGGTGGCCAACTGCTCCACATGATGACCGCTCTTGATCAAGATGCCCTGACGCGCAGCACGCGTCATGCTGGCCAAAATACTGGTGGGGGCTGCTACACGAATGCCGGTGCCGTAATCGACAATCGCCATCGACATGAAGCGGTCCACATTGCCGGTGAGGGCCAACATGGCCACATTCACCCCCAAAAGCGGTGCCACTAAACGGTCGGCAAACTGCTCGGCATAGTTTTGAATGCGTGTCTCGCCGACAGGCGCCGATGCAATAACTTGCACAATTTTGGCCACTACCGTGTTCGCCCCCACCTCGGTTACTTGCACCGTGATGGAGCCTTCCACAATGGAAGATCCCGCAAACACCATCTCGCCCACACGACGCGTGGCAGGCACTGATTCACCCGTGATGTGGCGCTGATCCACAGAGGCCAAGCCGCTGCAAATCATGCCGTCGGCAGGCACCAAATCGCCCGCCATCATGAGCGCCAAGTCATCGCACTGCAGCGATTGCGCGGGGATCAAAGTGATGTTGCCTTGGGCATCCAGTCGACGTGCCTGCACCACCTGAAAGTCCAACAGCTCACGCATGTGGCCACGCGATTGACGGGCCGTTAATTCACGCACCACATCGCCTAAGTGCACCATCATGGCAATGACAGCGGCAGTGCGCGGTTCGCGTCGCAACACGGAAATGGCCAAGGCCAAGCCATCTAAAAAGTCGACATTGAAGCGACGCTCTTTGAACAAGGTAGTCACCGCACGTCGCCAAATAGGAAAGCCCGTGAGGACGATCAACAACAGGTCTAGTCCAAAGCCACCCGCAGGCCCCAGCACCAAAGCGGTGGTGGCCAAGGCCATCGACCTGAAGGGGCTGAATGTGATGGTCTTGGTTTGTACGGTTTGCAACTGACCAGTGGGCAAAGTCACCAACATCGTGCTGGGCTGCAACAACATCTCTAGCAAGGCATCGAACTGTCCCATGTGTTCTATCGTGATGGAATCGCACGCAGGGTTGAGCCGAAAGTTAGACACCAAAGAACTGCTAGAAAGCCTGTGACTGATGCGCTCACGCACAGCCTTATCGACACGCAGACGAGCCACGCGAATACGGCAACGCCCTGGCACCTCATGCAGCAACTGGTAGTTGCCAAGCGTGGGCGCGTGGCTGGCACTAACGTTTATTTCGTGCATGTGCCAAACCCGTTGAAATGATTTTGATCACCGGCGCCCCAATGCGCTCGCGGTGCAAGGAGAGAAATGAATTGAAAGCAAACGTGCCAAGGCTTAGCCACATGGGTGTGCCCGTGCCACGTGCTTGACGCATCGAAGTAGCGACTGCAAACAGCAGCGGTAGCAAAAGCTTGAGGTCCACATACCCATCGCTGGCTTGGCGCAGCCGAAAGTCCAATTCTTCAGCCCCGGCTACCAAGCTTTCAGCCAGGCGTGATTGCTTGGCCATGTAAAAAGCGCCAGAAGCCACGGCCACGTCAATGCCAGCCAGTAATGCGTCATCGCCTTGCAGGCTCATCCACGCGTTGACATTCGGGTCGTCTTGCAATCGAAAGTGAAACACGGTGTCGGCAGGGCTGTAGTCAATGACGATGCTTGAAGACGTGGCGTTCACGCGCACGCTTTCCACCCCCTCTAACCCAGAGATGATGTGTTTGACTGAAGTGAAAAATTCGGGATCAGTAGGCACGCCCAACACCTTGAGCCGCATGCGACCCGGCACATGGTGTGCAATACGAACCCTGCTGACAGCTCGGGTTGGGTCGTGCGGCACTTTAGGCCTTAGACGTGTGGGTACTGAGCGTTTCAGCCACTGAAGTGGTCGCTTTTGTGTCTGGTGCATGTTTTTGTTCATGCATCACTTCTGCCACCAAATCGTGCACTTGCTCGCTGGTTTCAGCCACCACCTCTTGCACCTTTTGGGTCAAGACAAAACCAGCACGCAAGGCACCTTTGATGGCAGGACGTACATAGTCACCCAACTCAGGAAACAACTTGCCCAGCAAAATTGCCCCCGCGCCAATGATCAAGCCTGGAATGAGTTCCACCTCAATCAAAGCAGCCCCCACCACGATGGCCGCAGCAGCAGCCACTGAGGTGTTGTCGCCCGAGACCAAGTCTTTGCCGCGTGACACCAACTGACTGATGCGGTGCTTAGCAGCTGCCGACTGGCTAGCGTGTGGCTTGTCCGCATGCGACTCGGTGTAGCTTGTGTCTTGTGCCATCGTTTTTTGTGCGGAGGTACGACGCGGGCTCCGCGTTTTAGGTGTTGGTGCTGTTTTCAAAATGTCCGCACGCTTAGAAGCCGCGACCTTGATTTTTTTGACAACGTCTGAGTTTTTGATTTTTGTGACCACGTGATACTCCATGCAGATAGGGCGACACCGTTGGCGCGCAAGAGTCAAATGCTGACTCTGTGGGGTAACGGTAAACAGATCGATGCACGAGGTCTGTTCGCTAAGTAACAGACTTGGTTAATTTATTTAATAAAAATCATCAATGCCAATCTCTGGCAACGAAATTCATTGATTAAGAACCTATGCTTCAAAATAAAATTGCCATCGTCACCGGTGCTTCATCTGGCATCGGCCGCGCTATTGCTTTGCTCTTATCAAGAGAAGGTGCCAAGGTTGTGGTTTCTGATCGGAATGTGCAGCACAACGAAGAAACTGCAGCCTTGATTGAATTTCAAGGCGCAGAGGTGCTGTCAGTTCGCTGTGATGTCAGTAACCCCAAAGACTGTGAAGACCTTGTGCGCACCACGCAAAAGCATTTTGGACATCTAGACATTGCCTGTAATTGCGCAGGTGTGTTGGGACCTTCAAGCTTCACTGCTGATTACCCTCTGGATTCTTGGGATCAGGTCATTCAGGTCGATCTCAGTGGTGTGTTTTATGGCATGCAAGCCCAAATCAACGCCATGCTGCCAAAGGGATACGGCAGCATCATCAATGTTGCTTCGGTGCTGGGTGCTGTAGGTGGCTCACGTTCATCAGCTTACGCCGCAGCAAAGCATGGTGTCATTGGCCTCACACAAACAGCAGCGTGGGAATACGGTGCCAAAGGTATACGTATCAATGCAGTAGGCCCTGGATACATTCACACACCGATGGTCAAAAGTCTTGAAGCCAAACAAGAGACACTGGATGAATTGATTTCGGCACACGCACTTGGCCGTTTGGGTCGTGCAGAAGAAGTTGCCGAGTTGGTCGTTTGGTTGGCATCCGATCGTGCATCATTTGTGACAGGGTCTTTTTATCCGGTCGATGGTGGCTATTTGGCGCGTTGAAATTTCATGAGCTTGGCTCTAGCCGAAGTGCCAAGCTCAGACGGTCAATCAGCTCAGCCCAATCGGTATCACTGGTGAGTTGCTCTTTGAGGAAGTGGCGTTGGCTCAAGCTCCAAAATGGCGCATCTTCAACGCGTGTGCCAGCAGCCAATGGGCGACGTATTCTTAAAAATGCATCAATCGATGTTGCATCGTTGGGGAGCCCCAGTTGCTTGAAAAGCTCGGTGAAGGTGTGGTTCATGTGTTCCATCGTTTTAAAAAAGCCGTCAGCCCTTTGCAGTGCTGACGGCTTCATCAGTTCATCTGTGAAGATTTACTTGGCCACAGATGTTGTCTTCTTAGCGGCTTCAACCACATGGTCGTTTGCTTTGGCGACATGCTCGTGAGCAGTTTTCGCGTGAGCATGTGCAGCTGTGTGGTCGTTGGCACCCACGCATTTGGCAGCTTCTTTGTGTGACTTGGCAGCCAACTCCAAATGTTCGGCAGCTTGTGTATGGTGCTGTTGCACGGTGGCAGCAGTGGAAGTGTCGTGAGTTTTGGTTTCGTGAAGTGTCATTTGGATATCTTTCAAAAATTGGAAAAACTGGAGCGTGTAAGTCATGTGCACCTGAGCTACACAATGATTGTTTCCAGTCCACTGCATGCCGTCTGTCTGCTAACGAACGATGCATGCGATGTTTTAGAAATAGGAAGCTTTAGAAACGCGTGCCCAATGACAAGGTGTAGCCTTTGGCAGAGACACCACTGCGGTCATACGAGTTCATGTAATCCAACTGGCCGTAAACAGTTTTGGTGAAGTTGGTCTGTACGCCCAAGCCATAAGCGACGTCAGTGCCGGTGTGTGAGCCACCGGCCGATGCCGTGATGTCAGCACGCATGAATCCCAAACGTGCAAAGACTTCCGTGCTTTCGTTCAAGGCCATCTTAGGTTTGAGGTACATACCAAAACCGCTGACCGAGGCGTTGTAGCCCAAGCGACTTTCTTTGGATGTGGTGGTGAGGTAGAACGCTTCGACGCCTAAGTTTTTATTGACTTCGCTGCCGATCAAAAAACGCATGGCGTCAGGTGTGGCAGTGCCGCCAGCACCTGATACGTCCACAGGCGAGTAGCCAATTTCAGCGTAATAGCCGTGGTCGGCTGATGTGCGACTTTGCGCTTGAGCGCCAGTGGCGCATAAAACAGCCAATGTGGCAATCGCAATGAGGTGAAGTTTTTTCATACAAATTCCTTTTAAGTGTGAAGTTGCATGATCTGTTTTCTATGCGTCAACGTCTGTCTGGTGACACACATAGTTTGGGTTTTTAAAGCGTCATGGCGAAAAGGATGTGTTGCATAAGAGCGCGCCCATGTAGGTCAAATAGCGATGACCCTTGTCGGATGGGATCAAGTATTTGGTGCGCCGATCGGCTCCGTTGTAGCTCACATGAATCATGCCAGCTTCTCTCAAGTCATCAATGCGGTCATGTAAGGCAGCACTGCTGGCAATGCTTCGCAACGCCATGGTTTGTGAAACCGTCATCGGTTGACCTTGGGCATGCTTCAGCGCAATTTCTATAAACAAAACCAGCTGCTTTGACGAGATATGGGCGCAAGATCGATTGATGGAAAGCCGGTTTTTCTCGCATCGACGCAGAAAATCAAAATAGAGTTTTGTGTAGGACATGCGTTGTGTTCGAAAAAAAAGCGCTCAGTGGGAGTGCTGAGCGCCTTCTTATTACGAAATCAATGATTCGTTATTACTTAGCAGGCTGAGTGCCCATGACATCCAAGTCCACACGACGATCTGGCTCAAGACAAGCAATCACAGCAGCAGAGGTTGGTAGTCCTTTGCAAGCGCCGACATCGGTCAACGGCTGCGTGCTGCCTTTGCCTACAGTAGAAATTTTGTTAGCGGGGATCGCGCCACGTGACACCAGGTAATTTTTGACAGCATCAGCACGCTGCAATGACAACTTTTCGTTATAGGTGCGTGCACCGATGCGGTCGGTGTGCCCTTCGATCGTCACATGGTCAAACGCAACGCCGTTGAGTTCGGTTGTGAACTTGTCCAGTGCGCGTTTGCCTGATGGGCTGACCATGGCACGATCAAAACCAAACAGTACATCGGCATTGAAGCTCACACGCAGACGGTCTGGCACAGGCGCTTCTACAGGGGCTGCCACGACGACAATGGGTGTTTCAACATAGACCACGCGCTCGACGACCTTAGGGGCAGGCGCGGGTGTGTGACCAAATGGAAACACCAAGCTCAACGAGGCCACATTGATGTCGCCTTTGTTGCCAACGGCATCGTTGATGCGGTAACGCTCTAACTCGCCACGCAAGCTCATGGATTGGCTAAATTTGTAGGAAAAACCAAAACCAGCTTTGTAGTTGGTGTCAGTGACTTCTGGGTTGTATTGGGTTGAGCCTGCGCTGTTGGTGGCAGTGAAGCTGTCACGTGCGCGTGCATTGTGTACACCGATACGACCTAGCAGGGAGAGTTGGTCATTGATGGGTAGCGTCCCCACCATGTCAATGTTCATGCCAGTGAGTTTGATGCGACCATCCAAGGTGCCAGCGCCGCCTGGTGAGGTGGTGGTGGATTTGAAGCCAAATTCACCCAAGTTGAAATAACCCGCTTCCATACCGAAGTAAGGGTTGAACTGATAACCGCCAAACACTTTGTACGACGCATCGTGTTGGTCGTGCGTGATGCTGGTGCTGGTTGCACCAGCGCCAATTAGCGCAGCGTTGATGCGGTCATCATCAATTTTGGATTGCGCCTGACCAATGCCAGCGCCGCCATAGAAATGACCTGCGTTTTGTGCAAGCGCTGGGCTTGATCCAAGTGCAGCCAAACTGGCTAAACATAAGGCGTGTAGTTTTTTCATTGTTTACTTTCGATGGTTAAGGGAGATGGAGATCACGGTGCAACGATGGTGGTGTTCACCATCGTGACGGAAGCATTCAGACCGATGGCTCGGCCAGTGAGAGTTGTTTGAACGGTTTGGCCTGCGGTTGAAATCGTCACGCCAGCCATGGCGATGATGGTGCCCACCATGGTGCTTCCGTCCTCAATGCGTGCAGCACTGCCGACTTGCCAAAACACGTTTTTGGCTTGTGCGCCATTGATGAGTAAGACGCTTCGAGGCGTTGCAACCAAGCCGATGGTGAGCGAGGTTGGAATTTGAAACACCCACATGGCATTGGCATCGCCGGCCGCATCTAACGTGAGGTTGCCTGTGCTGAGCAGCAAGGTCGAAGCTGCAGGTTTGTAGGTTGCAGGCGACAAGGTACGACCACCCAACTCACCCGTGTTGAGTGTGGTGCTGGGTGTTTTGGCAACCAAAGCGTTGTAGGCAGTCAGTGCATCGGCAGCGGCCAGTGTGGCAAGGGCTAATTTGTCAGCGGTGCCTGGTGCGGGAGGTGCACAGTAAACATAGCCGTTGACATCGCCGATATTCAAAGGTGTCTGTGTGTAGACATTGGTCGCATCATGAAATCCAGTGAACAACGTACAGGCAGCTGTGGTGCCTAAATCGCCATTGACAACCGTGTTGACACCTGAATTGGTGGCGCCTGCACCGCCGCCAAATGCACCGTAGGTCGCGATGGTGCCAAGTGCCACAGTTTCAACCGCGCCGCACGCGAGTGTGCCTGTGGTGAAACTCACGGCGCTGGCAGCGGCTAACGCAACGCCCGCCAAATCTTTCACGCCTGTGGTGACATGTGAGGTGTAGACGGTGTTCGCAGCAAATCCGGGTGAGGTGTTTGCGGTAAAGGTGGCGGTGTTGCTCAGTGTGTCATAGGAGAGCGTGCCTGCAACCAGTGCACTGGCGGCATCGTCAACATAAAAATTGGCAGCAGTGAGGGTGGCGGGGTCTATCGATTCGCTGAATGTCACATTCACGTTCTTGCCTAGGCATACCGCAGGTGCAGCAGAGGGAGGGCTGTTGGCAATGATGGTTGGTGCTGTGGTGTCGGCTGCGTTGCTCGTGGTGAAAGTCCACTCGTAGTTTTTTGCCAATCCAACGCCTGCAGTGTCAGTGGCTGCTGTGGAAATCGTGGCTGTGCAAGTGGTGCTGTCGGGTAAAGCGGTCACGTGTTGAAAAATGGCCAATCGGTTGGTCGCGTCATAAGTGACGGTGCCAGTGACGAGCGTGCCTGTTGGGCAAGCTACGGTGAAGTTGGTTGCATTCACGGTAGAGGCCAACATGTCACGGCTGAACTTGGCAGTGAGTTGCATATTTGTTGCAACGTTAGTAGCAATCGGCGTTAGTTTGGCTGGTGTGGTCAAGATTACGCGCGGTATAGCGATAAGTGCCACCGGTGGTACTGGGGATAAGGTAGGCGTTCCCAGAATCGGGTCTGTGCCCCCTCCGCCACCACATGCTGCAAGTAAGCACGAGAGCGTTGCAACTAATAATTTGAGTCTCATAAATTTCCTTCGTTTGGAGCATTCACGCGAATGCATTCCGTGCGATGGATTTGAGAAGAGTTCACGCGCATCGTCTGTCTGCTAACGAACGCAATCAATTTTTTAAACATGTGGTGTAGCGCACAGACCGTTGTCAGATGCATCACTAAATTCGCATTCAAAGACATTCGTCTTTTGTTTTGCAATACAACTTCTAAGGAAACACCATGAAATTACGAACTGCTTTAATTGCTACCGCCACTGCTTTGGTGCTCGCCGTCACAACAGGTTGCGCGGTCACGCGTGATCAAGAAACGGTAGGCGCCTACATTGATGACAGCGTCATTACATCCACTGTGAAGAGTCGCTTCTTCGACGACAAGAGCGTCGATGGATCTGCCGTGAGTGTGGAAACATTGAACGGCACTGTGATGTTGTCGGGCTTTGCTAAAAATGCGACTGAAAAGAAAACTGCAGAGAACATTGCTTGGAAAGTTAAAGGCGTCAAGGGCGTTAAAAACGAGTTGTCGATTCGTCCTTAATTCGGTTGATGCTGCGAAGTTGCCCCGATGTGGTTGTCTGCATCGGGGCTTTTTTTATTTGAGCTTCTTAATTTCATGACCCAAGTAGCCGCCCACTGCCGCACCACCCAAAGTTCCCGCAGTGCTACCACCTGTGAGGATCGAGCCGCCAACAGCACCTGCACCTGCGCCAATGGCTGTTGATTTTTCTTGTGCTGACATGCCTGCGCAACCGGTCAGAAGAACAAATGAAACTGTGCCGCTCAGCACAGCGAAGGTTTTGGTGAAGTTATGCATGATGAGTCTCTTTCATTGAAATATTGACAGACGTTCGCATGGTGCGAACACACGCAAGGTACTTTGTGGCTGATGCGTGGTCTGTGCGCCCACACACTTTGTGCGATATCAGACAGACCACTTGTGAGATGCGTCTTAATCTCGGGCTTGAATTCATCCACCACTTAGAAAGAAGCCAAGATATGACCGAACGTAAATCTGTGAACGACAAAGTAGAAGCCTTGGGCTCTGACATCGCCGGTACTGTGCAAGACCTGATGCGCGAAGCCAAACCCTTGCTTCATCACGCTGCCGATTGCGTGAGCGACCGTGTGAGTGAGTTGACGCAAAAAGGCTTGCACGCCGCCGAACGTGGACAACACCAGCTGGAGCATGCGGGGCACGACATGAGCGATCATGCGGCACACATGATCCGCAACGAGCCCTTTAAAGCCATGTTGATTGCAGCAGGCGTGGGTGCTACAGCTGTGGCGATATATGGTTTGATGTCGCGCTCCAACGCGCACCATCGTTCGCATTGATGCTCAACGTGCTGTTCAAACTCATCGTCATGCAGCCTGAGGTGTTGCTGACCCATGTCAAAAATTATGCAGACCTTGCCGTTGAAGAGTTGCAGCACGCATTCGCCACTTGGCGATTGCGTGTGTTGCTGTATGCGGTGAGTGCTGTCTTGCTGGGGCTGGGTGTGGTGTGTGGCTTGATGTCGTTGCTATTGTGGGGCGCATTGCCTGCGCTTCATCCCGACAACGCTTGGGTGTTGGTGGCATTGCCACTTGTTCTTCTGCTCGTTGGTGTTGGGTTTGGCTTGGCCGCACAACGCCACCCGATGTCGCCGTTATTTGCTGGTATTCAAGAGCAACTGGACTTGGATACGCTGGCCATTTGCCAAGCGCAAGCGAAATGAACAATGAAGCACCATCAATGTCTGAGATGACCGCCAAGCAGCGCTTGGCGGTCTCTAGACAGTTGCTGCTTATTTCAGTCAACGAGCCCTTGTGGGCCACCTTGGCACGCCTATATATCCGGCGTGGCTTGAAGCAGCTGGAGGCTAAATCGCAATCAGATCGGGAAGCAAACGGTCGTACTCGAGCTTGACCACGCCATAGCATTCGCAAGTGCGTGCTTCAATGCCCGACCGGTCGAGGACTTCAATTTTTCCGCGTGCATAGCTGATGAGGCCTGCCTTTTGCAGACGCCCCGCAGCTTCCGTGACGCCTTCGCGGCGCACGCCCAGCATGTTGGCAATGAGCTCTTGCGTCATCACCAAATGGTTGCCTGTGAGTCGGTCCATGCTTAGCAATAGCCAGCGGCACAGCTGTTGATCGAGTGAGTGATGGCGGTTGCACACCGCGGTTTGCGTCATTTGTGTGATCAGGGCTTGTGTGTAACGCAGCAACAAATGCATGACGGGCAGCGAGTTGTTAAATTCTTTCTTGAGTTTGTAAGCGCTCAATTTCACGCATTTGCCTGCGCTTTGCACCACGGCTCGGCTAGGGGTGGTTTCGCCCCCCATGAACAGTGACACACCCACAATGCCTTCGTTGCCCACCACCGCAATTTCGGCTGAAGAGCCATTTTCTAAAACAAAGAGCAGTGAGACGATGGCGTTGATTGGAAAGTACACGTACTGCATCGTGCCGCCCGACTCGTACAGGACCTGACCAAGCTTTAAGTCAACCAACTCCATGTTGGGTAGCCACCGCTGCCATTCAGCTTCAGGCAATGCAGCCAATAGATGATTGCTTAATTTATCGATGCCTGTAGCCATATTTATTCCTATGCAAAGAGTAAATGTAGGCTTAATTCAGTTTTTTATATGTTCTGTATCGCACATAAGAAGCAATGAGCGTAATGCTGGTGCGCGTTTGTACAAAAGGGCTGATTTAAGCCGTGATCAAGCTTGGTGCGATATCTTTGTTGCTGGGGTTGATGCACAAAGTGTCTTGTGGTTGTTCTGGTGAGCAGACGATGGGCATGTTTTCTGTGACGGCTGTTGCCTTGGTAAATAGCAGTAGTGACAGTGCCAAGATATTGGCTGCATTGCGTTGGATGGCTTCTGTCATGAGAATTCTTTCTATTACAAATTTCAATCGGTCTTGAATATGAGCAACGTCGGCAGGGGTTTTTCTTACTCAAGAAAATGTTTGGTTGGCTGTACTCACGCTGGATAATTTATTTTTAACTTGTGTGACGCCATTTACTGCGCTTGCCAAGTCTTGTGCCGCATGAGAAAAAGTAAAACCAGAACAATGTCGAAAAGCATTGAGTTTCCTTGGCATCGCCCATACATCGAAGAGCTTCAAATTTATATTGCAAGCCTTCTTGCGTCTGTACGCCAACGCACTTGTTATTGAAGGTGGTGAGTGAACTTGTGGCAGTTGCATCAGACCGATGCAGTGTCGTGTGCAGTAATTTTTTCCTTATGTTCGTTATCGAACGGATAAGTTTCATTTGCAAAGTTAGCCTTGTTTGTACTTCTAAGTACGAGGCCGAACATAGTGAAAAATTCATTGATTTCCCTACACTTGATGCAGTCCCTGTCACCTGTCTCGATTGAAATTGGAACCCATGTGTACGCCTTGTCTAATGGTTTGATTACGCAGCTAGATGCTGCCGATCAAGCGCTGTTGTTGCGACGCGCAAAGCGGGTGACGCTGAATGTGGGGGAGGTGTTGACATCTTCTGATGCAGCAACTTGTCACATCTATTTCCCGCTCAGTGGCTCTATTGCTTTGTATGTGGGAAGACATGGCAAAAACACCCCCGTGGGCTTGGCTGTAGCTCTGATTGGTGCCGAGGGGGCTGCTGGGTTGCAGGCTGCGCTCGGATTTGGTGCCGGAAATCTAAGCATGGTGGTTCAGTCTGCGGGACAAGCCTATGCGGTGGATGGATTGGTGGCTCAGCACTTGGTCAACCGTCGGCGCAAAATGCTTTTGCTCTTTTCGCGCTACTTGTGGACGGTGTTTGACAATATAGCGGTGCTGGCATCACGGCCTTACACACAAGACATCAAAATTCGTTTAGCTCACTGGTTGCTGCTCAGTGCCCAACGTTGTGCGCCCGATCCTCTGGTGCTGACGCACGCGCAAATTGGGAAAATGCTAGGCGTAAGGCGGGCTAGCATCTCGATTGCTGCACGTGAGATGAAACTCAAGCGCTATATCAGCTACAGCCGCGGACACATCGCTTTGCTGAATGAACCCGCCTTGCAAGCACTGGCACAGATCGTGGTTTAACACCCTCATTCAAGTCGTTGCTATGTACGTGACCGTACGGATGGACATGCGGGAATCTGCCACATTGCATGCACAGGGGGCATGTATGGCTGATTTTTTTGCAGTGAGTGAGGGTGAGTTTGGTCGCGTTGAGGTGGTCAAGCACCATCACGATTTGGTGATGCACGCACACCCCTATACGCATTTTTCATTTTGGTTGAGTGGCGGCTTGGTGCATTCGCGAGTGGGTCAAGACACGGTGCAGATCGGCCCTGATGTCGCCTTAGGGGTCAATAGCCATGCGTCACACGATTTGCGTCTGAATGATGCTCAGCAATCTGCTGTATTTTTAAATTTGTATTTGAACGATACCTGGCTGGATGATCAGTGCAAAGACATAGCGCATGCGATGGTGTTGCCGCAACCTTGTATCGGTATCACGCCTGAAGTCAACGTGGCGTGCACCCGGTTGCTGACGCAACTCGTATCGCCTTTGGGCAAACATGCTTTGAGTCTAGAGGCAGATGTCGCGGTGTTGTTGTCCAAAACCATCAAGTCAGCGATGAGTGCGGAGCAATTGCAGGCCATGCCTGTGCGTCGTCGCATGATTGACTACCGTTTGCGTGTAGCCATTGCGCATATGCACGCTAACTTGGGCAGCCCTAAAGTCGCCGAAGAAGTAGCCGAGGTGGTGGGGTTGTCGCGCAGTCGGTTCTTTGAGTTGTTTCATGACCAACTCGGGACCTCGCCATTGGTGTATTGGAACGCGATGCGTCTAGAGGAAGCATTGACACGCCTCAATTCACGCGAAGAAAATATGACATCTATGGCAATGAACTTGGGCTTTTCTACGCCAGGAAATTTCTCACGATTTTTCAGAGACCACCGTGGTGTGACACCTACGACCTACCGACGTTTTTGTCATGCGATCTAATCACTGCGATAAGTGCGTGATCAAATTTTTGTTGGTATGGCCCACAAAGAGTGAGTCAATCACATGGTGCCTTTACCCGTGAAGGCTGCTCAACACCTCGTCGGTGTGTTCACCCAACCGCGGTGCAGGTCGCCACACGCCGGTGGGCGTGCCGCTCATGCGCACAGGCGGGCGTAACTGGCGCAGCGTGCCTTCAAACGGATGTGGTACATCCAGCCAGCCTTGGGTGGCTGTGAGGTGCGGGTCGGTGAGCAAGTCGTCGAGCTTCATCATGGGCATGACGGGGATGTCGTGTGCGGTGAGGTCCTTCATCCACTCGGCGCTGGTGCGTGTGCGCATGTGTTGGCCGACCACACCATAGAGCGCATCGATGTTTTTCAGGCGATCAGGGTGCGTGGCAAAGCGTGCGTCGGTTTGAAACAAATCAGGCTGACCCACGAGTTTTAAAAAGGCTTGCCAATGCGCGTCGTTGTACATGAGGGCGCAGATGTGGCCGTCTTGCGTGGCGTAGGGTTTGCGATTGACCGCAAGCAATCGTGCATAGCCCATGCCGCCAAGTGCGGGCTTCCAAGTCTCGCCACACATGTGATCGCCCAACACAAACTGCAACAAGCATTCAAACATCGGCACTTCCACATGCTGACCCACGCCTGTGCGGTAACGCGCAATGATGGCGGCCATCACCGCATGCACCATGTTGAGCCCCGTCACGCGGTCGGCAAAGGTGGTGGGCGCGTAGCGGGGTTCTGTGCTGCCGCTTTGCGTCATCAACCACGGCATACCGACAGCGCCTTGAATGAGGTCGTCATACGCGGGCCAGTCTGAGTAGGGACCGCCTTCGCTGTATCCATACGCGCCACAGACGATCAAGCGTGGGTTGACGGCGCGCAGCGTGTCATACGACAAGCCCAAACGCACCATGGCGGCAGGGCGAATGTTGTAGGTCAACACATCAGCTGTTTTGCACAAGGCCAGCAGCTGTTCGCGTTGTTCTGGCTTTTTCAAATCCAGCACGACCGAACGTTTGTTGCGGTTCGCGTTGATGAAGATGTGGCCCATGCCCGGGTGCTTCATGGGGCCTGCGTGGCGCATGATGTCGCCGCTGGGCGGCTCGATCTTGATGACGTCTGCGCCATAGTCGCCCAAGATTTGCGTGGCATAGGGGCCTAGCACCACGCCTGTCATATCAATCACTCGCAAGCCTGCTAATGCACCATGTAGTGCGCCTTGCAGGCTATCGTTCTCTGCGGTGTTCATGCTTTACTCAGGTGTGATGCCAGCGGTTTTGACCCAGCCGCCCCATTTTTTAATTTCGGCATCGATGGTTTTGGCGAGTGTGGCTGAGTCTTCCACATCGAGGTCAATGCCCGCACCTTGAATTTTTTCGCGCACCTCGGGTTTGGCCAGTACTGCCATCAAAGTGGCGGTGGCTTTCTTTTGCACATCGGCAGGAATGCCAGCTGGGGCCATGAGGCCGAACCATGCGCTCACGTTGTAGCCGGTTACGGTGTCGCCAATGGGCGGCACGTTGGGCGCTTTGCTTGCGCGTTTCTTGGTGGTCACACCTAGGCCACGCATGCGGCCACCGTTCATTTGCGCCACAGCATTTCCGGTGTCGGCAAAGGCAAATTGAATTTGGCCACCGAGCAAATCAGTCAAAGCAGGGGGGATGCTTTTGTAGGGCACGTTGACGGTTTGCAAGCCTGCCAATTCGGTGAGCATGGCGGCAGACACCAGCGAGCCTGATGAACCGTGACCAAACGCGAGCTTGCCTGGGTTAGCCTTGGCGTAGCTCACAAACTCTTTCATGTCTTTGGCGGGAAAGTCGGTGGTGACCATCAAGATAAAGCCCGTCTCGCCAATCTTGCCGATGGGCGTGAAGTCTTTCACAGGGTCATACGGCAGCTTGCGGTACAGGTGCACGTTGGCCGCTTGCGTGGTGCTGGTGGTGACGAGGAAGGTGTAGCCGTCGGCAGGCGACGCCTTGACGGCTTCAGCACCCAAGATGCCGTTGGCGCCTGCTTTGTTTTCCACCGTGATGGTTTGTCCCATCGCGTCACCCATGGCTTGCGCCAAGATGCGGCCCACGTTGTCGGTGGCACTGCCGGCACTGAAGGGCACGACAAACTTGATGGGTTTGTTGGGGTAGCTTTGGGCGTGGGCTGTTGTGAGGCCTAAGGCACCAAAGGCGGCGATGGCAACACCTGCGCACAAGGTGCGGCGAAAGCTGGACTGGATTGAGAAGTGGCGCATGGTTTGTCTCCTGTTTGTGTTTTGGGAGATCTTAATGCGCCTTTGTGATCAGTCTTTGGTAGCGCGGCGTTGCACCGCGTCGATGTAGGCGTGGCCATCGGGCGGTCTGCCACTGCGCTGGCTTTCCCAAATCATTTGGCCCAGTGCGTCCATGGTTTGGTGGTGGGCGTCGTGCAGTGAGTCGAGTTTGGCGGTGAGCAGCTCCACCGCTTGGCGAATGCCGCGCGGCTGGTCAATTGAGCATTGCTCGCTGACCGACAGGTGCATGGACAAGTGCAAGAAGGGGTTGGTCTTGCCGTCTTTGACTTCGTACATGCGCTCTAGCGCGGCATCGACATCTGAGAAATCGGCGTGGTATTCGGGGTGCTCGGCCACCCATTGACTGGCGAGTGTTTCGAGGGCGTCCATGGGCTGGGCATTGCGCCACTTGGCATAGACCGAACAGAAGAAGCGCCGTACATCGGCTTGACTGGGTTCAAACATGGGTGTGATTGTGGCTCAGGTGATGGCCCAAGAAAAAGGCCTCCGAAGAGGCCTTGGGTGTCTGTGTGGTTAAGCGCTTATTGCTCGACAAAAGCGCGTTCCACCACAAAGTCGCCAGGGGTGGTGGTGGAGCCTTCTTTGAAGCCACGCTCTTCCAGCAAGCTGCGCATGTCTTTGTTCAGGCCGGGGCTGCCGCAAATCATGATGCGGTCGTTGGCTGGGTCGAGGTTGGGCAAGCCCAAATCTTGGGTGAGCTTGTTGGAGGTGAGCAAGTCGGTCACGCGGCCTTGGTTTTTGTAGGGCTCGCGGGTGACGGTGGGGTAGTACAACATTTGCGCGCTGACCATCTCGCCCAAGAACTCGTGCTTGGGTAGCTCTTCGGTCAAGTAGTCGTGGTACGCCAGTTCTTTGACTTCGCGCACGCCGTGCACCAAGATGACTTTTTCGAAACGCTCATAGGTCTCTGGGTCACGCACGATGCTGAGGAAGGGGGCCAAGCCCGTGCCTGTGCCGATGAGGTAAAGGTTTTTGGCGGGCAGCAAATAGTCGATCAACAAAGTGCCGGTGGGTTTTTTGCCGACCACAATTTTGTCGCCCACTTTGATGTGTTGCAGCTTCGAGGTGAGGGGGCCGTCTTGCACCTTGATGCTCAAAAACTCCAAATGCTCTTCGTAGTTAGCGCTGACGATGCTGTAAGCGCGCAATAGAGGTTTGCCGTTTTCACCACGCAAGCCAATCATGGTGAAGTGGCCGTTGGAGAAACGCAGCGAAGTGTCGCGTGTGGTGGTGAAGCTGAACAGGCGGTCGGTCCAATGGTGGACGGACAAAACTTCTTCGTCTAGGAATGCACTCATGACTGGAATAAATCTATATAAATCAAGCCCTCTAGTGTAGGCGAGGGCTTAAAACCTAGGGCTATATGTTGCTACGCAGAACGCTATAAGCCTTGACTTGAATCAATGGGGGTTGATGCTGCTTTAGGCCTTGCCCACAAACCCGTTTTGTCGCCAAGCCTCGTAGGTGATGACAGCCACCGAGTTAGACAGGTTCAGGCTGCGCTGGTCCGCACGCATGGGCAGGCGCAGGCGCTGGTTGAGGGGGAAGCTTTCGCGAATGTCCACCGGCAAGCCGCTGGTTTCAGAGCCAAACACAAACCAATCGCCGGGCTGAAACGCCATGTCGTGTGCGGTGCTCGAGCCTTTGGTAGTCATGGCAAACATGCGTGCTGGGTCGGGTTTGGCGTCGTTCAAAAACGTGGCCCAGTCTGCGTGGCGCAGCACGGGCGCGTACTCGTGATAGTCCAAGCCCGCGCGGCGCATGTGTTTGTCATCCATCGAGAAGCCCAAGGGCTCGACTAAATGCAAGGTGCAGCCGGTGTTGGCGGCCAAGCGGATGACGTTGCCCGTGTTGGGCGGGATTTCGGGGTGGACGAGGACGATGTGAAACATGCGCTTATTGTCTTGCATGCGCGATGTGCTTCAGGCTATGGCTTGAGGGCAAGGGATGGCCGTGACATGGCTGATGCACAGGCACTAGTGATGCGCTTCGCGCTCTTCGGTACGAGCCAGCACCAAGCCCGTGATGTGCGCAGCCCCCGCCGCCTGCAACGCCCGTGCCGCTTCGTACATTGAAGCCCCCGTGGTCATCACATCGTCCACCAGCACCACGCGCTGGCCGCGCACGGCAGATACACGTTCGGGCGCGACCCAAAATGCATCGCGCACATGGTCTAACCGCTCTTGGCGTGAAGCGCCCACTTGGTGGGCGCTGTCACCACGACGCTGCAAGGTGTGGGCGTGGGTTTTGTGTGGGGCCAAGTGGCGGGCCAGCTCTAGCGCTTGGTTAAAGCCGCGCTCGCGCAGGCGAGCGGGCGAGAGTGGCATGGGCACGATCAGCGTGGCGGCGTCGAGCGCAGGCTCTACCCACGGTGCGTGGCGCATGAGGTGGGCCAAAGCGCGGGCGAGGCTGGGGTCGGCTTGAAACTTAAACCGCGCAATGCAGCCAGCCCACGGAAAGGTGTAGCTCACGGCGGCCACGCAGGCATCTAGCGGGCTGGGGTGCTCGGCGCAGTTGCGGCAGGCGGCTGTATGGCCGGTGTGGGCGGTTCGGCTAAGCGTGAGGGCGCATGTGTGGCAGCGCAGCGTAGGCTGTGCAAAGCGCTCGACACACGGTGTGCACAGCGGCTGGCTTGGCCAGCGGCGGCAAATGTGGCAAACGCTGGGTAGCGTCATTGGTAACTTCAACATGCCCCGCATTGGAAAGACATTGCGCAGTTTTGGGTTGAAGCACAGTGCAATGTTTGCGAAGGGCGCGGTGTCGATAATAGGAGCCATGTCTGAACCGTCTTCGTCTGATACGCCCCCCACGCTCGACCCCGTAGCCTGTGCCCGTTGGGCCGCTTGGCCGCACGCCGCATCGCCCTGGTTGAACGAGGAGATTGGCCGACGCATGGAAGACCGTTTGCAATGGATTCGTTTGCAGCCCGCATCGTGGGTGGATTGGGCGCCTGTGAGTGGTGGCCTCCAAACGCACGCCAAGCTGCGCGCGCGTTACCCACAAGCGCAATGCAGCGTGGTGGAGGCTTCGCCCAAGCTCGAACAACTCGCGCGTCAATCGTTGCAAGCGCCCTTGTGGAAGCGTTGGTTGCCAAGCCATGCCTTGCGCTTTGGCGCACCTGCCGCTGGCAGCGCCGACATGCTGTGGGCCAATATGGCACTGCACAATAGCGCCAACCCGCAAGCCTTGTTGCAGCAGTGGCATCAGCTCTTGGCCGTAGATGGCTTTTTGATGTTCTCGTGCCTCGGCCCTGACACTTTGCGCGAGCTGGCCGATGTGTATCAAGCCCAAGGCTGGCCACCAGCCAGCCATGCGTTTACCGACATGCACGACTGGGGCGACATGCTGGTGCAAGCCGGCTTTGCCGAGCCCGTGATGGACATGGAGCGCATCACGCTCACTTATGCCGACGCCGACAGCTTGCTGGCCGAGTGCCGTTTGCTAGGCCGTAATTTGCACCGCGAACGCTTTGCTGGTTTGCGTGGCAAGCGTTGGCTGGCGCAGCTCAAAACTGCGTTGCTGGCGCTGGCCAAGCCGCAGCAGGATGGCCGCCTCACGCTGACCGTTGAGGTGATTTACGGCCACGCCCTTAAACCGATTCCGCGCCTCAAAGTGCAGAGCGAA
>JACCDQ011135602.1_pt1 | contig 27290 bp, 22 predicted proteins | sample 7446031 | NCBI WGS metagenome assembly JACCDQ01 (sample SAMN15323442, study PRJNA562643) | freshwater metagenome | isolation source: river surface water | place: USA:Blue River Watershed | collected 2017-08-17 | reverse complement strand
TCGATAAAATCAATGGTGCAGAGGTCTTTGGCCGACATAATATATTCGTTGTCGAGCTCGTATTCGGTGCCGTCTTCTTTGTCGGTGACAATATAGCTGTGGCGGCAATTTTGAATGCAGGCACCGCGGTTGGCACTCGCAAAGTGGGAGTGAAGGCTCAGGTAGCACTTGCCCGAAACAGCCATGCAAAGCGCACCGTGTGCGAAAATCTCCAAGCGCACCAAGTTGCCACTTGGCCCTGTGATGTGCTGTCTTTCAATTTCTCTTGAGATTTCTGCAACTTGCTTGAGCGAAAGCTCCCTTGACAGCACCACAACATCGGCAAACGTGGCGAAAAACGCAACGGTTTCTACATTGGTTACATTGGCCTGAGTAGAAATATGAACGGGCATGCCAATCGATTTGGCAAATTGCATGACTGCAAAATCTGAGGCAATCACGGCGTTAATTCCGTCGGTTTTGGCGGCTTGCACGATGGTTTTCATGAGGTTCATGTCGTGCTGATACAAAATGGTATTGAGCGTCAAGTACATTTTGACATCATGCTCTTTTCCGATTGATGCAATTTTTTGGAGGTCCTCTAAGGTGAAATTATTGGAGGAGCGGGCGCGCATGTTGAGCTGTTCGATGCCAAAATAAACAGCATCACAGCCTGCTTGAATGGCTGACAAAAGGGCTTCGTAAGAACCCGCGGGAGACATCAGTTCTACTTTCATGTTGCAAATTTACACAATCCGTTTTGCCCACCCCTAATTTATGAAAAGTCCGTAGTAGGTTTTATAAAACAAAATACGATGAAAAGATACCTACCTTTTGCCATGCTGCTGATCTGCAACGCGCTATTTGCGCAGCAGGCTTTAGACACCAATACTTTTTCAACAGACCAAACCATTACTTATGACCATGTTGGCCCTGGGTTCTTGACCTTGAAATTTGGCTCAGGTCAGTACCAAATCAAAAAGTATAATAGTGCCAAGCAAGAAGTTGCAGTCCAAACGATTGCGCTGCAGTTACCAGTAGCCAATACGAGTTTTTATGGACTTCGCTTTTTTCCGAACAGTACCAAGTGTCTGATTATTGCTAAAAATAGGATCAATCCGACATGGCCAATCGGGATCAATGGTCCGTATGCCTACCATTTTGTAGTGTATGATTACCAGAGTCAGCAGGTTTTGGCCAATCAGGTGGATACCTTCAATATCTTGAACCTGAAAATTGTGCCGCACAATAGCAACAGTTTTTACATGATCCATACAGAGCGAACGCAACAAACGGAAACAGAGATGCTCAAATGTTACTTGCTCAATGAGGACCTTCAACATACGTACATCAACACCATTCCAATGAGTATGGTGGCGAGTTATGGTTTTCTTGATGAATGTTATATGGAGTCTGATGGCGACCGAACGCTTGTCATGACGAGGGCCGAAGCTGGTTTTTATATGACGGAGCAATACGACGAGTATTTCAATCTCGTGCAAACTGAGACGGCAACTGGCTATGCGCAAAATTTAGGTCCAAATTTGGCGCAAGGAATAGGGCAACATTTGTTGTACAAACGCTTGAACAGCGACAGCATTCTGATTATCAATCAATACCGCGACAATCAATTCAACTTCACTTGGGAAATTGGTTGGTGGAAATCACCTTTACAACCCTTGTCTGATACCATTTTTAAGGCACCGTTATTCGACACGAGTCTAGAACTCGGTAACACATATGCTACAGGTGCGAATCGCGTCATACTCGACCCCCAAGCACGCCAAATCCTCATCTTTGCTGCGCCTGTAAACTCGCAGGTAAATGATCTTTATTACGAACGCATATATTACTTTGACTACCAATTCAATTTGCTTTGCGAAGATTCAATGTCTTTACCCGACATTTATAGCAAGTACGGCTTGGCACTTGTTGATCAGCAGTCTTACTTAGCGCATTATCAGACCGCGTCTATCGAATTTAAACCTGTTTATTGCCAGGCCTCTATTTTACCCACCCAAGATCCACCTGAAGCGGATTCAAATGAGCCCACCCAGTTGGTGCTTTACCCAAATCCGAGTGGTGGTGCGTTTCAAATCGTCAATCCAGACAAAGCCCTGAGCAAGATCAGTATTTACACAAGTATTGGCAACAAACTGCGCGAAATAGAAAGTTCAGATGAGCTCATTCAAGTGGAGTTATTAGGCTTACCCAAGGGCCTCTATCAGCTGCAACTCGATCAAAATGGACAAACCCAACTTGTCACGATCATGATACAATAATTGCTGTCGTTTTTGTAAATTGCACGCGGTTTACATAAACGATGGTTTTCAGCAGCATCCTCTTCTTATTGTACTTTTTGCCGGTTTTCATGCTGGTCTATGTGCTGCTGCCACAAAGCTGGAAAAACTATTGGGCGCTTTTGGTGAGCATTTTATTTTATGCCTGGGGTGCGCCCAACTTTTTATATGTAGTGCTGGGCACGAGTTTAATCGACTTCTATTTGGTTCGAGCCCTTTATCAAAGTAACAAGCCGCAACGCAGGAAACTTTTGCTGGCCGTTTCGCTAACGCTGAACTTGGGGCTTTTGGCCTACTTTAAGTACGCTAATTTTTTCATTGAAAACGTCAATCAGGTCTTGGCAGAATTAGGCATGACTGCTTTGAATTGGACGAGCGTTGCGTTGCCTATTGGTATTTCCTTCTTTACGTTTCAGACCCTTACTTACGCCATAGAAGTTTACCGTCAAGACCACGCGCCTTTTGAAAAGCCCACGCAATATTTGCTTTACAAACTGATTTTTCCGCATGCCATTGCAGGGCCCATCATTCGCTTTAAAAGCGTAGCACAGCAGGTTGTGGCTCGCACCGAAACGCCCGACGACCGTATCATTGGTTTGTTTCGCTTTAGTATTGGGCTTGCCAAAAAAGTCCTAATTGCGAATGTACTCGCTAAACAAGCCGATTTTTATATGGGTGGCGAGCTCAGCGCCCTCAGTTTCGACGAAGCATGGGTGGGTATTTTGGCTTATACTTTTCAGATTTATTTTGATTTTTCGGGCTATTCCGACATGGCTATTGGCCTTGCCCGCATGATGGGTTTTCGCTTTCCAGAAAATTTTGACTCGCCTTATAGCTCTAGCAGCATTACCGAGTTTTGGCGGCGTTGGCACATCACGCTAGGTGCCTTCATGCGCGATTTCTTGTATATTCCGCTTGGTGGCAACCGTGTCAGTAGCAAATGGCGCTTGTACTTCAATTTGTGGTTGGTTTTTTTGGTTTCGGGTCTTTGGCATGGAGCTTCTTGGAATTTTGTCTTGTGGGGAGCCTTTCACGGTTTCTTCTTGATTTTAGATCGTTTGTTCTTATTGAAGTTTTTAGAGAAAATAGGGAAGGTACCCGCTGCTCTATTTACGTTTTTTGTGGTGTCCATGGCCTGGGTTTTGTTTCGCTTAGAAAGTTGGGATAGCGCTAAAATATTCTACGCACAACTATTTGATTGGAAGGATATTAAATTCATTGAATTAAATAATAGCTTTTATTTTATATTCCTCCTTGCGATTTTATTTTCCGTAATCGGAAGATTTCATTTCATGGAGAAGCGCACGTTATTTTTGAGCTCAGAAAATCCTATTTTGTCTGTTTCAAAAGCCACGCTCCTTGCAGCCATTTCAATAGCACTCTTATTCTTGAGTATTGTCTTTCTCTCGGCATCTAACCTAAATCCTTTCATTTATTACCGCTTCTGATGAAAGTAGCTCCAAAAGATACCATTTTGAAGAACGCGCTATTTGGATTGGTGCTTGCGCTGCTGTTATTACCTTGGTTAGAGCAAAACGAACATATTTTTGAGCCCAAACCTTTGGGTGGCGTACAACCCAACTCACAAAACGTTAAGTTTTCTGCTGCGCAATGGCGCTCGGCAAAGTTCCAAGAGGGCCAGGAGGCGTATATCCGAGATCATTTTGGCCTGCGCCCTTTTATGGTGCGCTTTTACAATGAGCTATTTGACCGCCTATTTGGCGAATACCAAGCCAATGGAGTCATTATGGGCAAAGACGGCTATCTCTTTGAAGAAAACTACTTATTAGCCGCCTCTGGTCAGGATTACATCGGCCTAGATTCGATCAATGAACTCGTGCAAACGCTCGGCTTGGTTCAGCGCGACCTGATGAAAAGTGGAAAGAAACTGCTGGTATGTATTGCGCCTGGCAAAGGCTCCTTTTATCCAGATAAAATGCCCGATGCTTACCATTACAATGGAAGCACGGGTAGGAATTATCCAGAATTTGCTCGATATCTTATTGCAGAAAAGATTCCGCTTTTTGATGTGCAAGATTGGTTTTTAAAAATAAAAGCAACGGCACCGTATCCGTTGTATCCTAAAACGGGGATCCATTGGAGTAGTTATGGTGAATATTTGGTTGCAGATTCGCTCATCAAGCAGGTGAGTGCCCTTTCTCAAAAACAACTGCCATCCTTGAAACTCCTGCGCATAGAGCAAGACAACAAGCCGCGCGATCGCGACGACGATATTGAACTCGGCATGAATTTATTGCGCAATTTGCCAGATTTCAAAATGGCTTACCCAAAGTTTAAGGTGCAGCCAATGAAAGCCGGACAAAAAGCACCTCGCGTATTGGTTATTGGCGATAGTTTTTACTACGGGATGTATAACTGGGGGATGATGCAGCACGTATTTGCTGGAGGAGAGTTTTGGTATTACAACCATGAAAGATTGGTGCCTGGCAAAGCAACTGCTTTTATTGAGGACATCCGTGACTACGCAAAAGAAGTACAGCAGTTTGACGTGGTGGTGGTGTTACTCACCGAAGCCAATTTACCAAGATTTGGCTTCGGAATGCAACAAGCTTATTTAAGGAAAAAACCTTAGGAAATGGAAGGTGTACCTTTTGGTACAATTTTGACATTGAGGGCAACCCAGCCTTTTTGGCCGCGGCTTTTGTCGAAAGTGACTTCGTCGCGTTCTGCGATAGGTGCAGAAAGATTGGCTGCGTGTACAAAGATGTTTTCGCCGCTGGCCTTGTCTTTGATGAAGCCGTAACCTTTGGAGTCGTTGAAGAAGATAACGGTGCCAGAATCTGTTGCTTCATCTTCGTCGCTTTCTTCGCGGCGCGGGATGCCAATTTCGATGCTTTCTGCATCGATTTCAATGCGGGTACTTGGATCAATAGGAGCATCTACGATGCGACCAAATTCGTCTACGTAAGCCATCATGCTGTCTAAGCCACCGCCGCTCGCATTGGATTTACGCTCTTCGGAACGAATTAATTTTTCTTTTTTCTTTTTTGCTTTGAGTTTTTCTTTTTCCTTCTTGGAGAAGGTTTCTTTGGATTTAGCCATTTATTTGCGTTAAGAGAATAAGTGCCATGAGCAAAGTAGGAAGGGTGGCAACTTACAAGACGCAGGCGGATTTGACTGCAAAGATACAAAAAACTTACTGATGGCGCTTGGTTGGTTGCCAAACAGAAGAGCGAATGCCTCCAAAAAATCGAAACATGCCGATGAGCAGCGCGATATTCATACTGACAAAATGGATCACAAAGCGCAGCCACACCAAGTGTATGTCACGCTTACGTGCCATGTAATCGACAATAAACGAAATTGGAATCAAGAGTAAAATAAAATAAAGTAGCTGATAAAACCACGAGCTATCTTGCTTCTGTAAAATTTGAAGGGTCATGGCTACCAAGAAAACAGGTAAAATCCAGCGCAGCACTTTATGTGAAAAGAAAGTAAAGGAAACCCAATTGAACTTGAAGAGCAAGGGCCAAAAACGACGGAGGTTCTGAAAATTACCTGACGATATCCGTATTTTGCGTTTGAATTCAATGAGCAGGTCATTGGAGACATCTTCGAGCACGATCGCTTCTGTTTGGGTCACACAGCGCAGGCCCTTTTCGATGCAAATCATGTTGATATAAAAATCATCCACTAAAAAATGCTCGGGAATTGGCTCAAAGCAACGCTTTCTGAATGCAAAGCAGCCACCAAAAGGGCCCATCATGGCACCCCAAAGTTTGCCTTCTGCTTCTTTGATCAGGACTTCTCCGGCAATGTATGTAGACTCTGGCACCGATATACCAGTGTTTTTGAGGCCGTAGTGCTTCATGGTGGTATCTACCAAGCCAATTTGCGGATCGCTAAATGGTGCTTGTAGCTGCAAGAGCGTTTGTTCGGTAAACAATACATTGGCATCGGTGAGTACAATAAGCGCATGCTGCGCTCTAGGAACCAGCGCATTAACGATCTTTATTTTGCCTTGTCTTTCTTTAAATACAAAGACTTGACATGCTGCAAACTTGCTTTGGTATTCTTCGGCAATTAGCGCACTCAGATCTGAGCTTGCATCGATGCCTATTAAAATTTCAATGCGTTCTTGCGGATAAGCGCTTTGTAATATGGAATCAAGTTTTTCTCGGAGTACTTTTTCTTCATTGTGTGCTGCAATAACAATACTGAGTGCGGGAAGCGCCTCATTTGTAGCGTATGCAGTAGGCGCTTGCTGTTTTTGCAGAAGGTACTTGAGTAAAAATGGATAAATCAAGTAGCTATAAAGCAAGAAAACCGAACCGAGCACAAATAAAATCTGGAGTAGCATATGGCAATATTAGCGATTATTTTGAAGCTCTTCGAGAATTTGGAGCAGTTGTTTTTGCACTTGTGTCGCCTCAAAATGCTGTTCAAAATATGAGATGGAAAATTCTGCGCGCGCTTGCAGCATCTCCTTGTTTGCCAGGAGCTGGGTAAGCTCATCTAAAAATGAAGCAGCAGTGCTGTGGATCAGGTCTTGCGGAAAATCGGGCAGCCCATCTGCAGATTTAGAACTGAAAACAATTGGTGCACCGACACTCATTGCTTCAATGATTTTCATTTTGACGCCAGAACCCGACTGCAAACAACCCACAAAAATACCGTGAGTTGCAATAAAATCTTTGGCATCTGGTACAAATCCATGCAGCACTACTCCGGGTTGTTGCCAGTGCTTATGGCTTTCAGCACCCTTGCCTGCAATATGGAATTCAAGTTGTGGAAATTGCTGCTTTAGTGCTGGAAAAATGGATTTCAAGAACCAATCTACTGCCTCCACATTTGGAATCCAATTAAAGGCGCCAAGAAAACATAATTTTTGTGGAGCTAAGTTGCTTTGAATGGTGGGTCTTAAAATAGACGCTGGTAAGTAGCGACATGCCGACAAAGTTTGACCTTCAATGATGCTCAAGTCCGTGTCTGAAATGGTTAAAATAAGGTCTAGACCGCCTTGATCTTCACTCCAAATACTGCGCTCTGCCCATTTGAGTGAATAGGCAAGTTGCTGTAAGTACCATTTTTTGAAAATGAATTTAGAATTGACAGCGAGGTCCTTCCAGATTTGGTGTTCGATGTTGTGCGCTCTGTAAATGAATTTGGCTTTTGAATAAGGTCTCAATGAACTGGCATAAGCTGCTGCAAAAAGACTTTCAAAAATGACCACATCGTAGTTGTGGTGCCGAAGTTCAGCTTTCAAGCGATCCAGTATGGCCGATTTTTTGAATCTTTTCAAGTTGTAAGATTCTTGCTTCAGAAGGCTGAGGGCCGCTCCTAAAATGGTCACTTTAGTATGAATAGGATGCTGCTGCACACTGAGTTTGTCGTGGGCAGTAAAAGCAGTGGCCTCGTATGGGTGCTTGGCTGTAGCCATTGTGTGGTAATGCACTGCTGTAACTTGTTTCAAGGACAACAAATCTTCGAGCAAACGCGCCATCGCCAAGCAGCCACCATCTAAAATGGGGTAGGGAGGTTTATGACTTAAGACGAGTATTTTCAAGGGTTATCAATTAAACAGCCAGCGCTTTTTTAGTAAAATAGATGGCAACAGGCGTAAACACAAATCCGGCTATCCACATGCCAATGACGGGTGCAACCGTTCCAGTGTCGGCTAAATTAAAGCCAATCGAACTCAAAACAAAATAAAGCATGAAGATGAGTGCGGCAATGACCACTGGCGCGCCGAAACCTCCTTTTTTGATGAGTGCACCAAGCGGAGCGCCAACAAAAAAGAGAACAATAATGGCGTAGGTCTGGGCAAATTTACGGTGAACTTCTATCCAGTACAGATCAATTTCACGGTCTAGGGTGCTTAGGAACTGTGCTTGGTTGGCTAACTGTTGCTGATTGCGCCGAACTTTCGAGAGCGCCAATTGGATGCTCAGTTGTTGGTCTTGCAAGCTGAGTTGCTTGAATCGAACGGGCTTGATTTTTTCGGTTTGACTTGCCGCAAGGCTAGGGTCGTTTTGTTTTACCTTAGGCATTCGCTGATTGAGACTCAGGTAACCAAGCGTATTTTGTTTGACGAAATTATCAAGTAGGCGGGCCTTTTTAATGGCTATTGAATCAATGGCGTCGTTGATCTGAAATACATTGAGCATTTCGTATTTATTGGTAAATAGATCTTCTTTGGAGCGATTGAGGTCTAGGCCTTCTAAATCGAGTTTATAGACGCCTTGATCAAAGGTAGAAACCCGTGATGCACGCCCAGAAGGATTGCTCAGCTTGTTGTTGGGCAAGTACATCGGATTCTGCAAATCGAGCTCCTCTAGAATGCTTCCATTGATCAAGTTCAGAAAAACGAATCTGCCATTGACCGATTTGTAGACGTCGGCTTCTTTGGCGCGAACGGTGCGCAATTGTGTCGGTTGGGTGTAATCGTGGATGGTGATGCCAAGACAGTGATTACCCTTGAGCGAGTCTACTTTGATGGCGTAACCTTCAAAATTTCTGGAGTAGACCTTTGGCGTGAGCAGGCTCGCAATTTTCTTATTTTGGATGTCGTACATGAGTGTGTGCCACTTCAGATTGGCCGCAGGAATCAAGTAGTTCGAAAAAAAGAAGGTGGCGCAGGCGATAAGCAAAACAATGACAATGAAGGGCCTGAGGATGCGCAGTAGCGAAAAACCACTGGCCTTGAGTGCCGTGAGCTCGTTGTGCTCGGCTAAGTTGCCGATGGTCATGAGGGAGGATAGTAAAATGGCCAACGGTAAGGCCAGCGGAAGTATACTAGCCGATACATAAAACAGGAGTTCTAGAATCACCAAAACACCGAGGTCTTTGCCCATGAGGTCGTCGATGTAGACCCAAAAAAACTGCAAAATGAGCATAAACATCGAGATCAGGAGCGTCACGATGAAGGGTCCGGTAAAAGACTTGAGGCTAAACTGAACGAGTCGTTTCAAGCGCGTAGTTTGGGCAAATTTAAGGAAATAAGCCGAACGAATAAGGTAAAAGCTAGGGTTTAGGCGCCGATAATGCGCTTGAGGTCGTTTATGGCTTGGTGCCAAAGCGCAGCACTGCTTTCTTGGTCGGCGGCGGTGGCAAAATCGGTGATGTGTAAAATGACTGAATTGGTCATTGGATCGACGATGTAGGCGAGTTCAAAGTAGGTATCTAAACCCGCTTCTTCATCTTCTAGCCACTGAAAACGGATTTTGGAGTTCATTTTGAGTTGAACCAAACGCGCGTTTTCGGCGTTGCCATCCCATTCAAAGGTGTAGATATCGTCATTGACCCTGACGTCGTCGGCAAACCAATCGCCAAGACCATCTGGGGTACTGATGAGCTTGTCGAGTACGCGTGGTGAGGTTTTGAGTAGAAACTCAAGCTTGTATTTTTCTTTCATGGACCCCAAGATTTATTGTTAACTTTGGCATTCTTTAAATTTACAAAAAATTCGCCAATGTCAGCTCAAAATCAATTGGAAAAGCTAGGAAATCAGTTTTTTAAGTACCGTGGTCAAATTCCTGTACTGTTTTTTCTAGCCGCATTTATCCTGATGCATTTCTTTCCAATGCACCAAAATTGGCTCAATGAGAAGTACACTATCACGGCAATCAGCCTAGTGGTGCTTGGGCACGTCATTCGCGCACTTGCAGTGGGTAAACGCGCTGCGCACACCTCCGGACGCAACCGCGACGAACAAGTAGCGGAAGCTGTCAACTCTACCGGTATTTACTCAATGGTGCGCCACCCGTTGTACTTAGGCAATATCACCACTTACATAGGCTGGGCGGTTTTTACTGGTATTGATTGGTTGGTCCCTTTATTTTTGGTCTTGTTTGTAGCGTATTACCGCCTCATTATTTATGCTGAAGAACAATTCCTAACCCGTAAATTTGGTCAGGCCTATCTAGATTGGAAAAGCCAAACCCCGCTGTTATTGCCAGCATTCTGGAAATTCAAAGCCAATCCGCAGCCGTTTTCCATCAAAGTAGTACTTGAAAACGAATACTCAGGTTGGGCTGCCTCCATGACTACAGCTTGGGTCTTGCTTTTATTCCAAACTTATATGCTTGGTGTGCTCAAACCCAATCAATGGGAGCTTATTGGCATGGCGCTTTTCATTGTTGTGTTTGGTTACGGCATGCGCTACCTCAAAAAGAAAACACGCGTCTTTAAAATAGATTGATTTTTTTACTGTCCGAAATCAAAGACCTGACGCTGTTGCAAGCTGCGCCCAAGCGTGAGTTCATCTGCATACTGAAGCTCTGAGCCCACTGCAATTCCTCTTGAAATCCGCGTGATCAAGACATCAAATGCTTTGATCTTTTTGTAAATGTAAAAATTTGTGGTGTCGCCTTCCATTGTTGGGCTAAGTGCCAAGATTATTTCTTTAGGCGCAGATTTTTCAATGCGTTCCGGTAGGCTAGAAATATTTAAGTCTTGAGGCCCGATGCCATCCATTGGCGAAATGAGCCCACCCAATACATGGTAGCGTCCGTTGAAAGTACTTGTAGATTCTATCGCCATCACATCGCGAATATCTTCCACCACGCAAATGAGCGTCGCATCGCGCTTCGGATTGCTGCAGATGTTGCAAATTGGGGTGTCTGTGATGTTTCCGCAAGAGGTGCAGCGCAGCACTTTATCTTTGAGCGCACTCAGTGCTGAAACGAAGTCTTCTATTTCGATGTCGTTGCGTTTGAGTAGGTCCAAGGCGAGGCGCAGCGCTGTTCTGCGACCCACACCAGGTAGACTGCCGAGTTGGTCTACAGCCCTTTCTAAATAAACCGACGGAATTTGCATGGGTTAAAATTAGTAACTTTGCACACATGGCCAACAAGGAACTCAATATCCGTAACAAACGCGCGCGTTTTGAATTTCACCTCGATGAAGTATTCGAGGCGGGTATTGTACTAACAGGCACCGAAATCAAGAGCATCCGAAACGGCAAGGCCAGTATTTTAGAAGCTTATGGTTTGTTTGACAAAGGCGAGGTCTGGCTGCGCAATATGCACATCACTGAATACGAAAACGGCTCGTTTTACAACCACAAACCCAGAGCCGATCGCAAACTATTATTGCAGCGTAAAGAAATTGTCCGCATCGAAAAGTTTTTGAAAATCAAAGGCCATACGCTTGTTCCGCTCAAATTGTTTTTATCAGAAAAAGGGTGGGTGAAGCTTGAAATCGCTTGTGCAACTGGTAAAAAACTCCATGACAAGCGCCAAGATCTCAAGGAAAAAGACGACAAGCGCGAAATGGACCGCTTGCTCAAGCGTTGATATAAAGCCATAAAAAAAGCCCAACAATATTTGCTGAGCTTTTCTAATAAGTCTTGAAGACTTAATCTTTAATGACCGGATAACCTGGATATTTCTTTTTGTCAAAGACAAATTTGGCGTCGTCGATATCGGGGTTGGCCGTGAATTTAGTAACAATGTAGGTCATGGTGGTGCCATCTTTGGCTTTCATGCTCGCTTTCAAAAGTTCGTTACCGGTTTTGGAGATATACAACACAATGGTGTGGTACTCAGCTTTTGACGGCACTTTAGGATAAAGGTTGATGACATGAACCGCTTCGCCGTTGAGTTTGTCTTCGTGGTCGTATTTGTTCTTGAAGCCGGTTTCCCAGATGGTCATGAGGCGCTTTGGGTTGATCGATTCTTCGTCGTCTGCACTTGCATCAGATTCGTAAACTGAACGTTCGTCTTTGACGATAGTCCAGGTTTTGACGCCATTGCAGATCATGGTGTTGTCTCCGTAAGAAGCGTAGAATTTATTGCCTTTGACCCAACCCTTTCCGATTTCGTTTTCGTTGGTACCAGTTGTGGAGTTTTTGACGCTCGCGTTGAATTCGATGTAGAAGGATTTCATGCCCTTCATTTTGGTCGATAATTTATCGAGGATTCCCTGTGCTTTTGCATCTTGCGCCATGGCATTGATGCTGAACAGACTTAAAGCGAAAACGAGTAAAAAGCGCATAAAAATAATTTTCTGTGCAAATATCATAAATTATGCCAAATCCACGAAATCTTTCTGCGCATTGCTTTAGTTATTCAATGACAATTAAAGAATGGTTGCTGATCAGTTTGTCACCATGTACCTGCAGCAAATACGTCCCTGACTTTAAATCATGAGGCAAGTCAATGGCTGTATCTGTTTGCGCGCGGAATACTTCCTTGCCTTTCATGTCCAATAAACGGACAAAAGTTGCTTCTGGGCCACTCAAATGAATGGTGCTACCAGGGCAGGCAGGATTCGGGTATATTGCTCTTTTGCTTGGTTTTGTTTCTGTGAGGCTGGCCATAGAGCCAATATTGATGTTGTCAAGGTAAATGCAGTTGCCCCAGTCGCCAATATTGCGAAAAGCAATTTGTAGATTCCCCACATTGGCATAAGCGCTCAAATCAATCGAGTCTTTGCGCCATTGGTCATTGGTTGGTATAAATAAACTTTGGTTATCTGGCGACGTTGCTAAAATTTCTCCTCCTTTGAAATATACTAGTTGGGAGGTTTCAAAACAATCTGTCGAAACCACCACTTGCAAAGAATCAGAATAGCCGCCGCCCCAACGCGCATAAGCCACATCAAAGTATAGAAAGGGTTGCGCACTCAAGTAACTTGTTTCTATTGGCATAATGAGGTCGTCAAAACTGCCCTGTGAATCGATGTCGTAATTATTGAAAACGGTAGCTTGGCTCGAATTGCCAAAACCGCCTGCGCTTGTGGAGAGTGTCCAGGTGCCATTGCCATTGTGGTCTTTGACACTCCAGCCAAGGGGCAAAAAGGCTTGCTGAAAATCTTCTTGAATTCCCGGCTGAAAATCAAATAAAGAAACCTCGACATACAAAGAATCGGTATCGGTAAGGCCATTGCCGTCCGTAATGTGTAAAATAGCGAGGTGCTGCCCTGGGTTCTGAAAATATACAGCTGGGTTGCGCAAGGTAGAAGTGCTTGGGCTACCAGTCGGGAAGCTCCACTGCCAAGTGGCACCCTGATGACTCAAAAAGGAATAGTCGTCAAAATAAAAGGAATCAATCAAGCATACGGCCGTCTGACTCAGTTTGTCTACGGTGATGCGCGCAATCACCTCACTTGGGTTTTCTGCTAAATTGCTTTGGTAAATGCCTTTTCCATAGGTCGCTAAGCGAATTTTTTGGTCGCGGTAGAAGGGCTTGAGGATATTGCCGTTGGTGAAGAGGGGCAAGCCGTTGTTTTCTAAAGTGAAATCGGTGGTGTTGTTGCGGTAATAAACGGCTTTATTGGTAGCCACATAGATACCTCCATCGGTACCGGCAATGTGCACCAAAGCTTGTACAGATTCATTGTTGAGTAAACTACTCGTGAGATTCTGCCAATTGGCACCACCGTTGCTTGTCTTGTACACCTTGAACCCGTTTGAGCCGCTCGGATACGCCAACCAAAGCTCTTGTGCATTCTTTGGATTGAGCGCCAATAACATACGGCTTGAATTGCCTGCCGGAATGCTCATTTGCGTCCAGGTAAGCCCGCCATCGCTTGTTTTCCAGAGTTTGCCTGTGTTGCCGCTAGCTGCTTTTTGATTGAGGTAGATGATTTGCGGATTGTCGGAGGCAATTTCAATGTAGTTGATACGCTCATTGGGGTTGGAACCAAATGTCTGAAGGAGTTCAAAAGAAGCGCCTTTGTCATTGGTGCGGTACAATTGGTTTTCTTTTCCTGTATAGGCTATAGCGTAGCAATTGGGATGAAACACAAGTTCCGTAGATTCAGCTGCCCAATAACTTTCATTTGGGTCGAGGCCAAAAGATGCGTTTTGAATGGCGCCGTCTAGTGTAGCCGGAATCCGCTTGCCATCGATATCGGAATAATAGGTGAGCTTGCTATCGCCCGGATTGACATATCCCGTTGGTGCTTCTCCACCTCCTAATTCCAAAAAGTTGCCCGCACCATAGTTTTCATGATGTGCTAAGTTGCCGTTGTGATACAAACCGCCCACCAAAACATCTTCGTTCCAGCCGTTGTCAAAACCCCAATAGTCGGAGCCGTGCACACCAGACATATAAAAAGCTGGCTGGGTAGTCACGAAGTCTGTACTGTGGTATATGCCGCCATCGGTTGTGATCCAGGTGTGGTTGCCCACCACCCTGAAATCTTGGTTGTCTACGTGCAAGCCAAGCGGCCCGCCGACATATCCAGAAACAGAGGCAAAAGTAGCCGCGCCATCGGTGCTGCGGTAGAGGTTAAGCCCGCCAATCAGCAGTTCGTCGGCGTTGTTTGGGTTGGCCAAAAGCGCACAGTTGTAAAAACCTTGATGGTAGTTCCAAGTTGGTGTGCCTTGTGCAAGATTGAGGTGCGTGGCTGTATAAGGCCCACCTACTGGGCCATTCGGTAAAGTCCAAGTTTGTCCGGCATTGTTACTTCTATACAAACCAATGTAACCGATATCATTGGGTTTTGAATCGCCAATTAAATAAGCATATACGCGCTCGGGGTCTGCAGCGCTTACGGCCAAGCGGCCGCCGCCGTCTACACGCGCTGGATCTGTGGAACTATACCAACCCGTATCTTGAAGTGTCCAGGTCAGGCCAGCATCGGTAGAAACAAAAAATTCACAGCGGATCAGGACCGGGTTGTTTTTAAGTAAATAGAGGGTTTGTGTGGTTCCAGGCTTTTGCTTGATATCATAGGTTTTTTGAGTGTACAGTTGCATCCAGGTTTGTGCAGCATCGATACTGCGGTACAAACCTTTGTCAGTGGCGGCTAAAACAACATTTGGGTCATTGGGTAAAATATAAATTTCATTGACATTTAGACCTGAACTAGGCAAGGTGTTGATCCAGTTTTGGGCACCGTCTGTACTAAGAAAAATACCGTTGTTGCCACCAGCCAAAATAAAGTTGGCGTTACCTGGATGCACTTCTACAGCAGTGACGCCTGAACCAAAATCAAGGGTCTTGGAAACCAGTTGCCAATTGAGCCCGCCGTCTGTGCTTTTGTAGACTTCTCCGGGTTCGGTACCACAATAACAGGTATTGGGTTGCGCAGCACACTGATCAAAGCTATACACGTTTGTTTGCCCTGATCCTTGGGCAAGTCCTTCTTGGTAATTGGTAATGGGGCCAACGATAGTCCAGTTAGAGGTTTTGGTTTGGGCCGTTTGTTTTTTGAGATAGAAATGAAGGTCAAGCTGAACGTTGGGTTCTTGAAAAAAACCTGCGTCGTTGATCATATATTGATTTGTTCTGATCCAACGCTTGTAGTATTGCGTGTGGTAACTTTTTACAAACGGATGTGTGCGGTAATAATCTTGATAGGCATTTTGGACTTCAAAAATATTGGGTTGCGCTGCATACATGAGTTGTGCCCATTGCGGCAATTCAGAGATTTCTATGCTAGAGGGCTTGGGCATTTGCTGCGCCAAAGCATTTGTCAAAAATAAGGTAAACAAGAATGCGACAGCAGCTAGTTTTTGAGACATAAAAAGCGATTTAAGCCTCCAATTTACACTATTTTAGCCAATAAAGCGGTCTTTTTGTAAAGGATCGGGTAGCGCGCACTGTGCATGTTTTCCAAACCAACTGTACCTGTTTTTGGCAACGATGCGGTAGCAATAATCGCGCAGGAAGCGCGGAATCAGCCAAGCAATTTGCGACCAATGATAGGGACCTTGAATGTCTTTATAAATGAGCAAAACGGCACTACTTTGCTGCCACCATTTGCCTTGGCGGTAGTATGAAATACTCTCCTCAAACGGGAATTGAAGCCCATTTTTGGAAAGCACATCGGGTAAACCCTGAAAAGTGCTGAAAGTCAGGAGTTGTTGCTGGTCTTTTTCAAGTAAGTGTTGAATCAGGCGATTGCAGAGGATGCAAACGCCGTCATATACCACGACATGCTGATACCTTACAGACATTACTTTTTCTCAGGTACCACCAGTTTTTTAGGTGCACTTACTTTTTCTTGAAGCAAAGCCAATTGCAGAACTTCAGCCATTTTGTCGACGTAATGTATTGAGAGGCCTTTGAGGTAGTCCGCTGCTATTTCATCGACATCTTGCTTGTTTTTGGCACACAAAATAATTTCTTTGATGCCCGCTCGTTTGGCCGCTAAGATTTTTTCTTTGATGCCGCCAACTGGTAAGACATCGCCACGCAAGGTGATTTCGCCGGTCATGGCAAGGTTTTTCTTGACTTTGCGCTGCGTAAACAACGAAGCGAGTGCTGTGAGCATGGTGACGCCAGCGCTTGGGCCATCTTTGGGTGTGGCGCCTTCAGGCACGTGGATGTGCACGTTGTAGGCGCCAAATAATTTGGCATCAAGCCCGAGTAATTCGTGGTGGCTTTTGAGGTATTCTAGGGCAATTACGGCAGATTCTTTCATGACGTCGCCCAAATTACCAGTGAGTGATAATTTGCCGTTGCCCTCCGAAATCAAGCTTTCAATAAAAAGAATATCGCCACCGGCGGCTGTCCAGGCTAGGCCCGTAACCACACCAGCAACATCGTTGTTGTCGTATTTGGTGCGCATGCGGCCCGCTCCTAAAAAGGTAAAGAGGTCAGCACTTGAAAGTTTGGGCTCAAAGACTTCTTCCATGGCAATTTGACGCGCGCGGTTGCGCACGAGTTTGGCCACAATTTTATCCAAGCCACGCACACCTGATTCAAAGGTATAAGACTCGATAATTTGTTGCCATAGTTTTTTGTCTAGGGCGATGTCGTCTTTTTGAATGCCATGCGCTGCAATTTGCTTTGGCAATAAGTGGCGCTTGGCAATTTCTATTTTTTCTTCTAGCGTATACCCATTGACTTCAATGATTTCCATGCGGTCTAGCAAGGGCCCTTGGATGCTTTGGAGGTTGTTGGCAGTAGCGATGAACAGTACTTTAGATAAGTCGAATTCGGTTTCGACGTAGTTGTCGTAGAAATTACCGTTTTGCTCAGGGTCCAGTACTTCTAGTAGGGCAGAAGAGGGGTCGCCGTGGTTGCTGCGGCCAAGTTTATCAATTTCGTCTAGAACAAAAACAGGATTGGCCGTTTCGGTTTTCTTGAGGTTTTGCATGATGCGACCCGGCATGGCGCCAATGTAGGTTTTGCGGTGCCCACGGATTTCTGCTTCGTCGTGAAGCCCACCGAGCGACATCCTGACGTATTTGCGCCCAAGTGCTTCGGCAATAGACTTGCCCAATGAAGTTTTACCGACGCCTGGAGGGCCATAAAAACACAAAATAGGCGCTTTCATGTTGCCTTTGAGCTTGAGAACGGCAAGATATTCTAAAATGCGTTCCTTGACTTTTTCTAAACCAAAATGATCGCGCTCAAGCACGCGCTTGGCGACGGTCAAGTCTAGTTTGTCTTTGCTGTAGACATTCCAAGGAAGTTCGAGTAGGAGGTCAAGGTAGTTGAGCTGAACGGTGTATTCGGCCCCTTGCGGATTCATGCGCTGTAGCTTTTCGAGTTCTTTGCCGAAGAGTTTGGCCACGCGGGCATCCCATTTTTTGTGCTGCGCTCGTTTTTCGAGTTCGCGCGCATCTTGGATTTGGGGGTTGTCGCCGAGTTCGTCTTGGATTGTGCGCATTTGCTGATGCAAAAAGTATTCGCGCTGTTGTTTGTCGAGGTCTTTGCGGACTTTGTTTTGGATTTCGTTGCGCATCTCGAGCACCTGAATTTCTGCCGTGAGGTGCTCAAGCACCATCATGACGCGTTTCTTCATGTCCATTTCTTCAAGCATCGCTTGTTTTTTAGCGACATCGGCGTTCATGTTAGACGAGATGAAATTGACCAAGAAACTTGGACTATCGATATTGCCAATGGCGAATTGCGCTTCTGACGGAATATTTGGGCTTTCTCTGATGATTTGTAAAGCGAGGTCTTTGATTGTATTGAACATGACCTCGAGTTCTTTATTGGCTGCATCTAAGGGTTGTTCGGTCAGGACCCTCACTTTGGCCTTCATGTAAGGTTCGGTTTGGGTGGCCTGTAGCATTTCAAAACGCCGCTTTCCTTGGATAATGACCGTAGAGCTTCCGTCGGGCATTTTGAGCAAGCGAATGATTTGGGCAACGGTACCAACTTGATGTAAATCAACAAACTGAGGTGCTTCAACGTCTTGGTTCTTTTGTGAAACCACCCCGATGATTTTGCTGCCCTTATTGGCTTCTTGTATCAGCTTGATGCTTTTGTCGCGGCCAACTGTAATAGGAATTACTACTCCTGGAAAGAGCACGTTGTTGCGCAAAGGAAGTATGGGGAGTTCTTCAGGATATTCTTGTTTGTTCATGTGCTCTTCTTCCTCTGCTGTAATGAGTGGAATAAACTCAGCATCGGCGTCATAGCCAGATACACCAAAAAAACCTTGATCAAAGAGATTGCTCATAATAGAATTGTTTCAAGCGGGTGGGTGACAAGATGCATGCCAAAGGCAGAAACGCTGCAAAAAAGTCAGTTGTTTGCCAAAAAAGTAAAGATTTGACGCTCTTCTGGGCCAAAAGCCACTTTCCTTCTGGCCATCATGGCAGAAGCCGCTTCTATTGCTTTGTCGAGTAGGTAGGGCTCTGTTTGGGCATCTGCTACCCATTGAAAGGAAGGAATGTGTTTTTCGGGGAAGTGACTGCAAAAAACATTGCTACAAACACCTACCACACTAGCGGTGTTGAATTGTACATTGATTGCAGATTTGCTGTGGTCACCCATGGTGAGGCCCATGAAAAGCTGATCGGTCTTGACCTGATCTTGTGCTTCATAACTATAGGTGCTCACCATTCCGTAGTTGTTTTTGAGGTTGGAGCAGTTGGTGTCGGCACCTAAGTTGCACCATTCGCCAATGAGTGCGTTTCCAATAAAACCGTCGTGACCTTTATTGGAATAGCCTTGAAATAGGCTATTGCTGACTTCGCCGCCGATCCGACACTCGGGTCCTATTGTGGTGGCGCCGTAAATTTTAGCGCCCATCTTGACAACGGCGCCGTCGCAAAGCGCTAAAGGGCCGCGCAAAAGTGCGCCTTCCATGACTTCTGCATTTTTACCAATGTAGATTGGGCCTTCGTTGGTATTCAAAATAGCGCCCTCAATGCGCGCTCCTTCTTCAATAAATAATTGTGATTCAGGGCCAATAAGCCGATTACTTGGGCGCAATGCGGCACTTTTTCTACCCCGAGTAATGAGTTCAAAATCTTGCTTTAAAATAGCTGCGTTTTTGAGGTAGAGATCCCAGCGGTTTTCCAAAATAAGAAGCTCCTCAACCATTAGTTCTATGCGTTCTCGCTCCTCTTGATGGCGCGCAACCAAAACTTGATTGACATACAATGCTTGCCCTTCTTGAAGTTGACTTACAGCACTTGCGATGTATTGATTCGCAATAACTTGCGCATTTACCCAGATGCCGTCGTTGCTCGGAAATTTTGCCTGTAAATAACTTTCAGTTTGATACCCAATTTGCACATCGTTGAGCAGCATGGTCCAACGTTCTGTATTGGTGAACAAGCCACAGCGCAGCTCGGCAAGCGGGCGGGTGAGTGTCAGCGGCGCAAAGCGCAAATGCAAGTGGTGATCAGACAAGAGGAGTTTCATCGGTTTGCTGGGGTTGATGGGCAAAACTACTCAAAAAGAGCAGCGCAAAAGTAAGGAATCCGTTGAGTAAAAGCATTTCATTTCCAAATTGATAACCTTTCCAAATGAGGTCTGCATTCTTGCTCAAGAAGTAGCAGCAGAGTGGGGCAAGCACGACAATAAGCGGGATAAGTACTGCGGGCACATTTCTTTTGGTGAGGATGCCAAAGGCAAACAAACCGAGGAGTGGGCCATAGGTATAGCCTGCGATCAAAAAGATCAAGTTGACGATGCTTTTGTCGTTGTACCATTTGAACAAGAAAACCAACAAGGTAAACAGAGCAGCAAAGCTGATGTGAACGATTTTTTTGAGGCGCATGCGCTCCGCCTCGGGAAGGTTTTTACGCTCAAAGCCAATGATGTCGATACAAAATGAAGCCGTGAGTGCGGTGATTGCACCGTCTACCGACGGAAATAGCGCGGAAATAAGTCCGATGATGAAAATGATGAAAACGCCTTGAGGCAAATATTGCTGAATGATTTGCGGAAAGAGGTCGTCTGGAGCAAAAGTGAGACCGTTTTTGAGTGCAAAATAACTCAGGATACTGCCGAGTAGCAAAAACAAGGCATTGACAATGAGCAAGGTGAAGCTAAAGACGACCATATTCTTTTGGGCATCTTTGAGCGTCTTGACACTGATGTTTTTCTGCATCATTTCTTGGTCGAGACCCGTCATGGCGATGGTGATGAAAGCGCCGCCAATGAAGTGTTTCCAGAAATAATCGCTTTTGGATGGATTCCAGGACCAAATTTGGGTGAGTTGTTCGTGTTGGAGGTTTTTCCAGAGCGCTGACCACGACACCTCCATTTGCTGTTGCAGCGTGAAAATACACACCACCAAAGCCAAGAGCATAAAGAAGGTCTGCAGGGTATCTGTCCAGACAATTGTTTTGACACCACCTTTAAGTGTGTAAGCTAAAATCATGAAGATGATCAGGAGTGTAGATTGCCAAAAAGCCAAGCCAATTGGTTCAAAAACAAAAAGTTGCAAAACGTTGATGACAAGATAGAGCCGAACTGTAGCGCCTAGTGTGCGCGAGAGAATAAAATAACCCGCTCCCCATTGATAGGCCCGCAAGCCCAGGCGCAGTTCTAAATACCGATAAATGGAACTCAGTTGGTATTTGTAATAGAGCGGTAAAAGCACATAAGCCACAACAAAATAACCTGCAAAGAAACCGAGCACGAGTTGGTAATAGTGCCAGGCGCCCGCGCTTACTGCTCCGGGAACCGAAATAAAGGTGACGCCCGAAAGCGAGGTGCCGATCATACCAAAAGCAACGAGATACCAAGGGCTTTTTTTGTCGCCGGTAAAAAAGCTATGGCTGCTCGCATTTTTGGAGCTGAAGTAGGCGATTGCGAGCAGTAGCCCGAAATATAATAACAAGATGAGTGGGAGTAACACATTATTCATGAAGTAAAAATAGCGCAAAGCACTATATTTGCCTCAAAAAAATACGTATGGAACTCATTTTTGTGGTTATTTCGTTTCTATTGGTCAGTTTGGCTATGGTCACTATCGTTTATTTATTTCTCAAGCGCCAACACGACCACAGCCTCATCAAGCTGCAGACCGAACTCAGCTTGCAACGCCAAAATTATTTTCTCCCGAGTAAGCTCGAGGCGTATCAGCGCTGTATTTTGTTGTTAGACCGCATTTCGCCTGCCAACCTTACACTGCGCACGCTGCAAGTCACAAACAATGCCCGCACCCAACAAAGTTTGCTTGTCAAGACCGTTAGAGAAGAGTTTGAACACAATATTGCACAACAGCTTTTTGTATCGCCTCAGGGTTGGCTAATGCTGATTCAAGCAAAAGAAGAAGTGTTGCGTGTTATCAATATGGCTGCCAATACTTTAGATACACAAGCTAGTGCTACAGATTTGGCTGCCAAGATCCTGGAAATCTCCGCTCAGATTGAGCAGTTCCCGACAGAAATTTGCCGTTCGTATTTACAAAATGAGTTTCAGCGCTTCAACGCTTAGCCATTTTTTCTTTGGCAATAGCAATGAGCATCGGCAGCAAAGACAAGCCAATGATGCCAAAAATGACGGTTTCAAAATTGTCTCGAACTATCGGAAGGTTGCCAAAGAAGTACCCCAGTAGCGTAAGGCCCAATACCCAACTGATGCCGCCAATGACATTGAATCTTAAAAAGATGCTGTAACGCATATTGGCCAAACCGGCAGTAAAAGGTGCAAAAGTGCGCACAATCGGTACAAAGCGTGCAATAATGATGGTTTTGGAACCGTGTTTCTCGAAAAATGCTTGTGTTTGCAGCAGGTGCTTTTCTTTGAGCAGGGCATAGCGTCCGATCTTGAGCTCAGCTAGTTTTCTGCCATATTTTTGACCGATCCAAAAATTGAGGGCGTCGCCTAAAATTGCCGCAACGATCAATAAACCGAGCACCACCAATAAGTTGAGTTGTGCCAATTCGTTGTCAATTTGTACACCTGCACAAAAAGATCCCGCTGCAAAAAGCAGGGAGTCGCCGGGTAACAAGGGCATGAAAACCAAGCCGGTTTCTACAAAAACAATCAAAAATAAAATAGCGTAAACCCAAATGCCATAGTCTTGAATGAGCAAGAAAAGGTAGTTGTTAATATGTAGGATGAAATCGAGGAGTTGGGTGAATGCGCTCATTTATTGGCAAGTGATTTGAGGTGCGTTTTGTTCGATCCAGGCATTCATACCACCTTCCAAAACACAAATATTTGTGGCTTTAAATTCGGTCTCCATGAAATTAGCGAGCGCCTCTGCGCGCTTTCCAGACTGACACATGAGCACCACTTGGTTGTAGTGTTGGTAACTTGGATAGGCTGCTGCAAAAGTGGCCATCGGAACAGATGGGCAGTCAATTTTACAGTTGAGCAATTCATAGGGTTCACGGATATCGATTAGGCAACAGCTTTCTTGGGCTTCGAGCGCCTGAAGAACGGCCTTCGGACTGAGCATTTTCATAGTGTCAAATTTTAGCAAAGATAAAATTCTTGGTCAAAAGACCTTGATTTTATCTGTCTGCTTTTGCGCCTGAATGTCGATTTGGTAGCTTTTTCGATTGGAAATCTGCAGCGCAAGGTGCTTCAGGCTGACTTTTGTCGTGCCTTTTTTCACTTGTAGGTAGCGGATTTCACAATTGTGATAAATTTCAAGTGTAGGCAATAAAAACGCGCATTTTACTACGGGCTTCGGCCCGATGGCCAGCGCCTTGGGTCCTTTTCTGATCAACAGCACCTGGTCGTTTTGGTAAAAGGTGATTTCACGAACAAATGCGTTGCGTTGGCGCAGCCCCGCCATAAACAGCAAACTACTGAGCAAGCCCAATTGCGCAAGCTTTTTGTAGTTGCGCCCCCGTCCGTAAAACAGAAAATAGGTTGCCAACCAAAACAGCAGCACCCACCAAAAGGGGAGTACAAATCCTTTGGCTAAAGCACCTGGCGCTACACTAAAAAACCGCATGATCTCCAACATCCATTGAATGGTCGTTTCCAAGACAAAGGCGCTGAGTCGGTCTAGCCACGGCAGCGCCTGCAAAAAAGGAAAAAACATACCCAACACCAAAATCAAGCTCGATAAACTCATCAAACAAAGGTTGGCTAGTTGCGCATAATTTGGATACAAATGAAAATGATACAAACTCAGCGGTAGTGTGGTGAGGGTGGCGGCCAAACCGAGAGCAGTGCCATCCCATAAATGTGTCAAGACTTTCCACCTGAATTGAAGTCTAGACCGAAGCGCTTCGTAATAAAGATAAATACCGAGCATAGCGAGATATGACAACTGAAAACCGAGGTCAAAAAGATATAGCGGATCGTAGAGCAAAAGACAAAATGCCGAAAAGAACAGCGCAGAGAGCTGACTCATTTGCCTCCCCGAAAGCTGACTCAAGAGCAATACACTGAACATAAAAACACTGCGCAAGACGGATGCCGACAAACCTGTCAATGCAGCATAATACCAAACAATGAAGAGCACAAGTAGCAAGGCTTGTTTGCGGCTTACCCATCTGGAAAAGTAACTTAAGATTTTGAGTAAAGCCAAGATCAATAAACCAATATGCATGCCCGAAACCGCCAAAATATGCATAGCGCCTGTCGCTAAGAAATAAGTGCGCAATTGCTGGTCAATTCCGTCGCGTTCTCCTAAAATAAGTGCCCTGCCAATCGCCGCCGAACGCGGTGTAAGTGCGCGTGAAAAGGTTTTTGAAAGCTGATTTTTGATTTGCGTAAGCCAGGGCTTTTTTGCAGTCAGGCCTTGTGTTTCTATGAGCTGAATTTGTTGGCGCTCGATAAATGCCCGGTGACTCACGCCTTGCAATTCATAATACCTCGACTGATCAAACGCACCTGGGTAGCGCTCGTTGTTCAGCAGTACTGGCTTACAACGCAAGGCATAAAGCGTATTGCATTTCAGTGGCTCCTGAGCAAACATGTAGAGTTGCAGCACCACTGACTTTTTGGCCTTTGGGTTACCCCAATAAAAACGGCCCTTTATTTTTTGTAGCTCCATTTTGTGCGCTATCGTTAGAGGTTCAAAAAGGCCAGAAACTTCTTGGTTGATTTGCAACGCTTGCTGCGCTCTGAATTCAGCCTGACGGCTAAAGAGCAGCCAAAAACCAACGCAGAAAAAAGCCAAAACAAGACCGATTTGCCGCCAGGATTTAAAAAGGAGTAACGCTGCGCTTCCCAAAGAAAAAAACTTCAAAAAAAGCAATGAGGCCTCCGTTAAATTACGGTAATCAGCCAAATAGATCCCAACGATAAAAGGCAATAAAACAAGTAAGAAGTGCCATTGGAGTTTTGGCGCTTCTTGTACAGAAGGTGTGGTCATGAGCGAGAATTAGAGGTAGAATTTTCCCGCTTTGAACTTGATTTTTTCGGTGTGTAAATGCGGCCTTATGAAGGGCTCGAGCGCTGCCTTGGCGCATAAAAAATGTGCTTCGAGTTCGGTAATGCTGCGCGGCTCTGAAAGAAAAGCCAACAGCGTGTTTTCGTCTAAAGTCCGTGGAAGACAGACATCGCATTGGCCGCAAGGTGCAATTTGCTGTCCGAAGTAGGTGATGAGTTGTTGAGCGCGGCAAGTTGGAACCTGACAATAGTTTTGCATGGCAGCTAATTTATCCTGTGCCGCTTGCTTGCGTTCGAGGTAAATTTGGGGTTTGAGCTGAAGATACGATTCGGGTAGTCTTTCAATGGTAAAATAGAGCAGGGGTAGGTTGCTCTTTTTAGTCAGTTCGATGATGCCATTTTTTTGCATGAAGTCCAGTTGCTCTTCAAAACGCTGCGGTGTCGTTTTTAGTCTTTGGATGATTTTGTCTTCGTGCAAACGGGTCATTTGGTCAAAAATGCCAGGATAGCTGCGCACCAAAGTGGCGCAAAGTGTGTAGTAAGCTTCGTGTTGGATCTGAAAATTGTACAGCACCTCATTATTGACAATGAATTGCAGGCGCGTAGGCTGAAAAAATCCTTCTTCTAGACTTAAATTGCCGTTTTGCTCCAAAATTTTGAGTGCATAATACACTTCGTCGTCGGGTAAGTTGAAGGTGCGGCAAAAGGTTTTCATGTCAAATGGGTAGCACTCGTCTCTACCCGACCCGATGGCAATTTTGAGGTAATTGCAAATGGCGCGATACACAAAAACAACGCGTTCTGCACTCGGAAAGCTCTTGTCCAGTTGTTGCTGCATGAGCGCGAAGTCTTTGGGCTCATGTAAAAGAAGCGCATAGGAGGGAAGGCCATCCCGACCACCGCGACCAGCTTCTTGGAAGTAAGCCTCTGGTGATGTGGGCACTTCATAATGCAGTACAAACCGCACGTCGGGCTTGTCTATGCCCATGCCAAAAGCGTTGGTGGCCACCATGATTTGGTTTTGGTCAGTGAGCCAAGCGCGGAGCATTTGACTGCGTTCTTGTGCGCTGAGCCCGCCATGGTAAATACCACAACGCAAGCCGTTGGCCATTAGAACCCGCGCCACTTCTTTGACCGATCGCCGGGTCTGACAATACACAATACCGGTACCCTTTTCTCTTTGGCAAATGGCCAAGATTTCTTGCATTTTGTTGTGGGCGGGCCGCACCAAATACTGCAGGTTGTCTCGAACAAAAGAAGCTTCGAGTACTTGCGCTTTGGGCATTTCTAGCTGCACACAGATATCCTGCTGAACGGCTTTGGTGGCTGTTGCGCTCAAAGCTAAAATGGGAACCTCTGGCTGCAGTTTGCGCAATTTGGCAATTTGGCGAAAGGCGGGCCGGAAGTCGTGGCCCCATTCTGAAATGCAATGCGCTTCATCTACCACTAGCAAAGAGATCTTCATGCGTTTAAAGCGCTCAATAAAAAGTGCCGATTGAATGCGTTCGGGCGAAGTGTATAAAAAATCGAGGCCGCCAAAACGGGCGTTGTCGAGGATTTGATCGATTTCTCGAAAGGTGAGCCCGCTCGTCAACGCTTTGGCGCGAAGGCCGCGTTTGTGCAAATTCTCGACCTGATCTTGCATTAAGGCAATCAGTGGGGAAATGACCAAACAAAGCCCTTCGCGCTGCAAACCAGGTACTTGAAAGCAGATAGACTTGCCGCCGCCCGTCGGGAGTAGGGCAAGAGTATCCTGACCGGCCAATGCGGCTTTCACGATGGGTTCTTGACTTGGTCGAAATGCAGCAAAGCCCCAATGTTTTTGGAGGATTTCTTGGGCTTGTGTGAAGGCGTGCATAACACAAAGTTAAGGAATGCTTTTAATAAGGTCAATAAGTTGTGTGCTCCACGATTTAGCTGTATATTCGCGCATCAATTAACACGCTTATGTCAGGAGTTTCCTTCAACTTCCCCATCACCCACAACACCAACAGTCAGGTGTCTGCAGTAGATTGGGATAACCTCCCTTTCGGAAAAATCTTTGCCGATCACATGTTTGTGATGGAATACGCCAATGGCGAATGGCAGCAAGGTGAAATTTTACCTTTTGGCCCGATTGCCATGCATCCAGCCATGTCTGCGATCCATTACGGACAGTCCATTTTTGAAGGCATGAAAGCCTATCGCAACAAAGACAACGAAGTCGTTTTGTTCAGACCAGAGCTCAATGCGCGTCGTTTTTCAGAGTCTGCCGCACGCATGTGCATGCCCGAAATTCCAGAAGATTTGTTTTTGGAGGCAGTCAAACAACTCGTTGCCGTAGATGCCAACTGGGTTACAAACAAACCAGGTTACGCCCTTTACATCCGTCCGTTTATGTTTGCCACCGACGAATTTGTCGGTATCAAGCCTTCAGACACCTATAAATTTGTCATCATCAATTCGCCGGTTGGCGCCTATTACGCAGAGCCAGTTCGCGTCAAAATTGAAGAACATTACACGCGTGCAGCAGTTGGCGGAGTAGGCCGAGCAAAAGCAGCCGGAAACTACGGCGCCTCTTTGTATCCAGCCAAACTCGCACAGCAAGAAGGCTTCCATCAAT
>JACCDQ010788141.1_pt1 | contig 27290 bp, 29 predicted proteins | sample 7446031 | NCBI WGS metagenome assembly JACCDQ01 (sample SAMN15323442, study PRJNA562643) | freshwater metagenome | isolation source: river surface water | place: USA:Blue River Watershed | collected 2017-08-17 | reverse complement strand
TTACCTTTTCAAAACCACCCGGCGTTTTGCATTTCGCATCACCCCGTCGGCATGGCGCGCATTATAGGGCGTTTTGAAATCCGCGCAAGCGCACTTTGCACAAAACTTCTGTTTTTACGTTCGTTCGGACAAATAAAAGGCAAAACGCTGTTTTTTAGCACAAAATTCCACATATAACAGTGATTTACTGACTTGGCTTGCCGCCACTCACTGGTTAAGATGTTGATTGACTACTATAAGTAGAAAGTTTTCTCAGTCTTTTCACCTTCATTTTTCAGAAGCAGGAATTTTGATTATGTTGCCAAGTTTAAAATCTTCACTGCCATTTACCCTGGCCCTTGCCGTCATTACCTATCTGGTTTTCAGTTTTGCACTGAGTACCCTTGCACTTGATACTCCCGTCGCCGTGACTCTCGGGGTGTTGCTGGCTGGTATCCTGATTCCGGTGCTGGTCGAAGTAAAGCCGCTGACGACCGAGACCGCCGGAACTGATAAACCGGCCAAAACAGAAGCGGCCGGACCGGGTGTCACCTTGTATGTTGGAAATCTGCCTTATAAGGCAAACGAAGATGCCGTACGCGAACTGTTCCAACAATATGGTGCAGTGCTGAATGTACGGCTGATGAAAGATCGTCAGACCGGGCGTCGTCGTGGTTTTGGTTTTGTCGAGGTCTCTGCCCGTGATGCTGGCAAAGTCATTCAAAAACTCAACGATTTCGAATATGAAGGCCGCACGCTGAAAGTTCGTGAAGCCAAAGAGCGGCAGGAAAACGAAGAAAACGAGGAATAACCACCTTCAGGCTATTGGCTTTGGCCAGCAAAGATACTGGTCAAAGCCTAAGGTCGTTAATCTGGATAACTGTTGCTCATCCAGCTGACGACTACTTATATATAAGTGGTGCCCTGAACAAACATCGGTTTGTCTTTCAGCCGTCAGATGTGAGACCCGCCTTGCGATCGCATCTGCGGTTGCCAACAGCACTGTTTGTGGCATCAACGCCATGAGCTCGGTTTGCAGAAATGGGAAATGCGTACATCCCAACACAATTGCTGAGGGTTGTTGTTGCAGGAGCCCTAAACTGAGTAATTCATCTTCAACCGCAGTCTGCACATCCTGCTGATACCAGACTTTCGCTTCTGCCAATTGCACCAGTCGACTTGAACCCGCGGTTTGCACCTGACAGCCATCGGCAAACTCAGCGACGAGCCCGGCAAGATAACTGCTGGCGCAAGTGGCCGGTGTTGCCAACACGGTAAAGCCTGACAAGCAGAACTCGGCGGCGGCCGGCTTGATCGCCGGCACAGTTCCGACAAAAGGAATAGAGAATTGCTGCCGTAAGGTGGCGACCGCCTGGGTTGTGGCGGTATTGCAGGCGATGACGATGAGCTCAGCGCCTTGCTCAATTAATAGTGCAGACAGCTGCGCCAGCCTTTGCTGGATGAAACTTTCACTTTTTTCTCCATATGGCAGATACAGATTATCCATCATATAGATGTAATCTGCTTTTACCTGCTGACGGACTGCCTGCAAAATACTGAGTCCACCCACCCCACTGTCAATAAAACCTATCCGCATTCTTACTCCCGACGCTACCCGGCTATTTTGCCAGAACCTCAGGCCTGCGCCCAGTAATGCCAGAACATTTGGTTTCCGCTGCGAATGCCACTAAAATGGCCGCCCTTTTATTTCTGAGGCAACATCATGCAACCTGGACAGGTCTATCCGGCCCAATATGAATCATTACTGGCCGACAAAACGCTGCAGACTCTGGCAATGTTCAGCGGGCTGCCTATGCCGGAGCCTCAGATCTTTCGCTCTCCGGCCCAGCATTATCGTTGCCGTGCCGAATTCCGGATTTGGCATGACGGCGATGACCTGTATCACATCATGTTTGATCCGCAAACCAAAACCCGCCATCGCATCGATTACTTCCCGGTCGCAATCAAAGCGGTCGCCGATTTTATGCCTCTTTTGATCCAAGCCTTGAAACGCCGGCCTGTGCTGCGTAACCGGCTCTACCAGATTGATTATTTGTCCGGATTGTCCGGCGAATTGCTGGTCTCGCTGATTTATAAAAAACCACTGCCGGAGCAATGGCTGGGAGAAGCACGCCAGCTCAAGGCTGAGCTGAGCGCTGTGCAACCATTTGATTTAATCGGCCGGGCCCGTAAGCAGAAGATCCTGGTTGACCGTGATTTTATTACCGAGCAGCTGCAAGTCGCGGGTCGCACGCTGAGCTATCAGCAAGTGGAAAACAGTTTCAGTCAGCCAAACGGCGCTGTGAATCAGTTGATGCTGGAATGGGCGGCCGGCATCAGCCAGCACCTGCGCGGCGATTTGCTCGAACTGTATTGCGGCAACGGGAATTTTTCTTTGGCGCTGGCACCATATTTTGGCCAGGTGGTCGCCACAGAGCTGTCGAAGGTTTCAATCAAATCGGCAGAGCTGAATATTGTCACCAATCAAATCAACAATGTGCAAGTCCTGGCCATGTCAGCAGAGGATGTCAGCCATGCGCTGGCGCAGGGAAATGCATTGAAGCAACTGGATTTAACTGGGCTGGCCCTGAATACCGTGCTGGTCGACCCGCCAAGAGCAGGCCTCGACCCGGCGACAGTCCAGTTGGTCAGCCGCTTTGACGACATTCTTTATATTTCCTGCAACCCGCAAACGCTGGCAGAAAATCTGCAGATCTTGTGTCAGAGCCACGACGTGAAAGCCTTCGCTTTTTTTGACCAGTTCCCTTACACCCACCATATGGAATCCGGCGTCTGGTTGCGCCGTAAAACGCCGGTCTGAACCCAACGAGCGGGTTTCACTCCTTGGTGCGCCGGCCATAACCGGCGGCACCATGGGCCAGCCAGCGTAACTGTGTAATAGTACGATGTGTGATCTGAACCCGGCTTTCCGGACTGGCGTCCAGCGCATCGGCACCGGCATGAAATACCAGCGTGACCATTGCTTCTGCCTGCATCTGGGCATATTCATCGGGACACGCCGTTTCTTTACGCAGATAATCTGCCAGCTCCGCAGAGAAATGCTGGATCTCACGCATCACCGCCCGTCGAAACGCCGCAGAAGTACCAGAACGCTCCCGCAGCAATAACCGAAAGACGTTGCTGTTACCAATCACAAACTCCATAAAGGTCTCAATCGAGGTACGGATCACACTGCCATTTTTTTCAATGCGGTTGCGGGCTTGTCGCAACAATTGCCGCAGCATTAACCCTGCTTCATCCACCAGCGTCAGTCCAAGTTCGTCCATGTCTGCAAAGTGACGGTAGAACGACGTCGGCGCGATACCGGCCTCGCGCGCCACTTCGCGCAGACTGAGGCTGGAGAAGCCTTTGTCCGGGCTAAGCTGGGCAAAAGCGGCATCGACAATAGCGCGACGGGTCCGTTCTTTTTGTTGTGCTCTGGACACTGGTGTTACCTGTTGGCTGGATCGGCAAAACGCCATTTTATACCTTGACCCACGCCGGTTGCACAGTAAAATTAGCTAACAGTTGTAAGCCAAAAGTACCCTTTATGGAAAAACCACCCATTCTCTGGACCAACGTCCTGCTGTTCAGCCTGACCTTTGCAGTTGCAGCTATCGGCGTCCCACTCTATGCAATTCTGGTCGGTTTCAGCTGGACTGAAATCATCGCAACCATTTTGTGTCTGGGATACTGCGGCATGTCTATTACTGCGGGCTATCACCGTTTGTGGGCGCACAAAACCTACGATGCTCATCCGCTGCTGCAGTGGTTTTTTGCGATTGGCGGCGCTTTTGCTCTGCAAAACAGTGCGTTGCACTGGTCCTCAGATCACCGGGTTCATCACAAATTTGTTGATCAGAACGATAAAGACCCATACTCCGCCAAACGTGGTTTCTGGTTCAGTCACATTGGCTGGATGCTGCGCGAGTACCAGGCGCAGCGCTACAGCGATTATTCCAATGCCCGCGACCTGCAGAACAATCCGATTGTGATGTGGCAACACCGCCATTACCTGCTGCTGGCAGTCCTCACCAACTTTGGTATCCCGTTGTTTTTGGGTATTCTGACTGACAGTATTGTCGGCATGCTGCTTAGTGTCGGGGTGCTGCGACTGGTGCTCAGCCATCATTTCACCTTCTTTATCAATTCACTGGCCCACATTTGGGGGAAACAGCCATACACAGATCAGAACACCGCGCGCGATAACGGCTTTCTGGCTTTTCTGACTTATGGCGAGGGTTACCACAATTTTCATCATATTTTCGAGTTTGATTACCGTAATGGCATTCGCTGGTGGCACTTTGATCCGACTAAATGGCTGATTAAAGGCAGTTCGTACATAGGTCTGACCAAAAATCTGAAAGTCTGCCCGGAGGACAAAATCGCCAAAGCCAAAGCCGCCATGCAGCTGAAACGTGCGCAGGCCAAAGTGATGACATTGCCCAATGCCGAGTTGTTGCTGCAAAAAATGGAGCAGGAATACGCGCTGCTGGTCGAACGGATGCAGGCTTATTTTGATTTGCACAAAGAGCTGCTGACGCAAAAGAAAGCCGGCCTGCAACAGAAAAAAGAGCAGCTGCTGCAAAGTTACAACGAGTTTGACCTGAAAAAGCACTGCGCAGAACTGAAACACAACTGGCAGACGCAACAAAAACAATGGCAGCTGTTAATTAATCAATATGCCTGAATACGCTAACTTCAGGTAAATTCAGCAGAAAAGGCGACGCAAGTCGCCTTTTCTGCTTCTGCCCGTTGATTTTCTGCTGCTATTATCTGCACACAAACTCAACAGTATCAGAGGCGGGATCCAGGTGGCCGGCAAAAAGAACAATCAGCACATTCAATTTGACTATGACGCGATCATTATTGGCACCGGGCCTGGCGGTGAAGGCGCCGCGATGAATCTGGCCAAAAGCGGCAAAAAAGTCGCGGTCATTGAGCGTCATGAGCAGGTCGGCGGCGGCTGCACCCATTGGGGCACTATCCCGTCAAAAGCATTGCGTCATTCGGTCAGCCGTTTCATTGAATACAACGAGAACCCGTTGTTTCAGATGGAAAACCAATCCACCGACCTCACTTTCCCACAAATTCTGCGCCATGCCACCGGCGTCATCCGCAAACAGGTGAAACTGCGTGGCAGTTTTTATGACAGAAACCGCGTCCAGGTGTTTTTTGGTGACGCCTCTTTTGTCGACAAACATCATATCCGCATCAAACCGTCGACCGGACCGGACCGGGTGATCAGCGCAGAAACTGTTGTATTAGCCGTTGGCTCCCGCCCGTACCGGCCGGCCAATGTGGACTTCAGCCATCCTCATATTTTTGACAGCGACACCATTTTGTCGCTGCAGCAGGACCCACGCCATATCATCATCTATGGTGCCGGTGTCATCGGCTGCGAATACGCCTCGATTTTCCGCGGTCTGGGTGTCAGGGTCGACCTTATCAATACGCGCGACCGCCTGCTGTCCTTTATGGACGCCGAGATCTCGGACGCGCTGAGCTACCACTTCTGGAATTCCGGTGTGACCATCCGGCACGGTGAAGAATTCGAAGCCATTGAAGGGGTTGAAGACGGGGTTGTTGTCCATTTGCAATCCGGCAAAAAGATGAAAGCGGACTGCATCCTGTATGCAAACGGCCGCACCGGCAACACCGACAGTCTGAACCTGGACGCGGTCGGCCTGAAAGCCGACAGTCGTGGCCAGCTCAAAGTGAATAACAATTACCAGACCGACGTCGAAAATATTTATGCGGTCGGCGACGTGATTGGTTATCCAAGCCTGGCCAGTGCCGCCTACGATCAAGGCCGCATCGCCGGCAATTACATTATTCACGGTCAGTGCAGCACCCAACTGATTGAAGACATCCCGGTTGGCATCTATACCATCCCGGAAATGAGTTCAGTCGGTAAAACCGAGCAGCAACTGACGGCAGCACGTATTCCTTATGAAGTGGGACGTGCGCAGTTTAAACATCTGGCACGCGCACAGATCGCCAACACCAGTGTCGGCAGCCTGAAGTTGTTGTTTCACCGTGACACCAAAGAAATCCTCGGTATTCACTGCTTTGGCGAACGGGCGGCAGAAATTGTCCATATCGGCCAGGCCATTATGATGCAGAAAAATGGCGGCAACACGGTGGAGTACTTTATCCACACCACTTTCAACTACCCCACCATGGCCGAGGCCTATCGTGTTGCGGCGATGAACGGCCTGAACCGATTGTTCTGAGTATCCAGACAAAAGCCGGCGTCGCCGGCTTTTTCATTTCACTGCGCAGTCATTGCCGGATAATCGGTATATCCCTCAGCGCCGGAGCCGTAAAACAGCTCTTTTCTGGCCGGATTCAGCGGCGCATCTGCCGCCAGCCGGGCCGGCAAATCAGGATTGGCGATAAATGGAATGCCAAAGGCGATGGCGTCGGCTTTGCCTTGCTCCAGCCATTGATTGGCCTGCGCTTTCTCAAATTTTTCATTGGCAATCACCACCCCGCCAAACAGCTGCTTCAGCAAAGGCGTCAGGCTGTCGTCGGCACTGTATTCACGAGTCGACAAAAACGCGATGCGGCGCTTGCCGAGCTCAGTGGCCACGTAACCAAAAGTGGCGGTTGGATTGCTGTCGCCCATATCATGGGCATCCATTCGTGGTGCCAGATGTACGCCAACCCGTTCAGCCCCCCAAACCTCAATACAGGCATCTGTCACTTCGAGTAACAACCGCGCCCGGTTTTCCAGGCTGCCGCCGTAGTCATCATCACGCTGGTTGGTGCTGTCCTGCAGAAACTGATCCAGCAGATAGCCATTGGCCGCATGGACATGCACCCCGTCAAAGCCGGCAGCTTTGGCATTCAGAGCGGCCTGGCGATAATCCGCCACCGTTTGTGCAATTTCAGCCGTTGTCAGCGCGCGCGGCGTGACAAAATCCTGCAGTGGCCGCACCAGACTGACATGACCAGCCGGTCGCACTGCACTCGCTGACACCGGTGTAGCCCCCGCCAGGTAAAGCGGCGCTGAGATCCGGCCGACGTGCCACAACTGCAGAAAAATCAGGCCACCTTTGGCGTGCACGGCATCAGTCACCAGCCGCCAGCCGGCGACCTGTTCTGCTGACCAGATCCCTGGCGTGTCCGGATAACCCACCCCCAGTGGATTCACCGAAGTAGCTTCAGTCAGGATCAATCCGGCTGAGGCACGTTGTGTGTAGTATTCCGCCATCAGTGCATTGGGTACCCGGCCCGCGCTGGCGCGGCAACGGGTCAAAGGTGCCATCACCACCCGGTTTGGCAAAGTTAAATCACCTAACTGTAAAGGCTCAAACAAGTTCGTCATCGTCACTCCACTAAAGTTGTTGCTGCAGGCGCTCCAGAAATGCACTGATCGCGGCCTCGTTACGGGAAAAGAAATGCCACTGCCCGACTTTTTTACTGCTGACAAAGCCAGCGCGCTGCAAAGTCGCCAGATGCGCTGACACCGTCGATTGCGACAGCCCGGTTTTCTGGTCAATCTTGCCAGCACAAACCCCTAATGACAGCGGGTGTTCCTGATCGGAAAAATACAATTCAGGTTCTTTCAGCCAGTGCAGGATTTGCCGCCGCACCGGGTGCGACAGCGCCTTCATCAAGTCGTCAAGTTCAGCATGGGTCATGTCAGGATATCCTTATATCGCGATACAGCGAAATATATATCGCAAATAAACGATATTCAAGATTCTGCTCAGAATGAAATGGCATATCAGTCTGTAATGAAGAGCTAAGGAAATGTTCGTGCGACCAGCCAGCCTTCGGCAGAGCTTTGAGGCGCCACTGTCGGAGCACTTGTGAAGACTGGCCGATAAAACCTTGTGAGCGCGGGACCGATAACAAAAAGCCAGTCGGTGACTGGCTTTTTGTTGATTTGCTTACAGATTACTGTCGATGTGGTAAGTGCGGCTGAACGACTGAACAGCGTCGATGAAGACTTTCACTTTTTCAGGGTCCACATCTGGCGTGATGCCGTGGCCGAGGTTAAAGACGTGGCCCGAGCCCTGGCCATAACCATCCAGGATGGCTTGCACTTCCAGTCGCATCCGCTCTGGTGTCCCCAGTAAAAACGCCGGGTCCATGTTGCCTTGCAACGCGACTTTGTCGCCAATTCGCTGACGCGCCAGGCGGATATCAACAGTCCAGTCGAGGCCCACGGCATCGCAACCCGTTGCAGCGATTTCTTCCAGCCACAGTCCACCATTTTTGGTAAACAACGTAACCGGGACAGGTCTGCCATCCGCGTGACGAGTCAGACCTTCGACGATTTGTTGCATGTAACTCAGTGAGTATTCGCGGTAAGAATTAGGCGTCAGCACACCACCCCAGGTATCAAAAATCATCACCGATTGGGCGCCGGCAGCAATCTGCGCATTCAGATACAACACCACGCTTTGTGCCAGTTTATCCAGCAGGATATGCACCACTTCCGGCTCTGAATACATCAGCTTTTTGATTTTAGAGAAGGTTTTGCTGCTGCCACCTTCAATCATATAAGTGGCCAAAGTCCAGGGACTGCCGGCAAAGCCAATCAGCGGCACTTCACCATTTAACTCACGGCGAATTGTGCGGACTGCGTCCATCACGTAACGCAGCTCAGTTTCAGGATCTGGCACAGGTAACTGCACCACATCCATAAAATCGGTCAATTGACGGGTAAAACGTGGGCCCTCACCTTCGCCAAAATACAGCCCCATGCCCATCGCGTCGGGGATAGTCAGAATATCGCTGAACAGAATGGCGGCATCCAGCGGATAACGACGCAGCGGCTGCAGAGTCACTTCACAAGCCAGTTCCGGGTTTTTACACAGAGACATGAAGTCACCGGCCTGCGCCCGCGTGGCTCTGTATTCAGGCAAATAACGACCCGCTTGTCGCATCATCCAAACAGGCGTGCGATCAACTGGTTGTTTCATAAGGGCTCTTAAGTACCGATCATTTTTTAGCTGCATCTTTGCTCTACCGTAATGCCAAGTTTTTTCATTCTAGCAGCAACGCTGCCAGCACACTATCTTTGCAGTTTGATGAAAAAAATTCTGAATTTCTGCATTTTTACTCTTGCCAGCCAGTGAAAGCATTTGATATAAAACTGGCGCGCTAGTGAAGAAAATTAAAAGTAAGAGCCCGATAATACGGGCCCACATCAATAACTTAAGCCACAATTGTGGCTTTTTTATTTGGTTTTTCCAGCCTCAGCCTGCAAAGCCCGAATCATCTGTCCTGATAAAGATTCAGACGGTGGGACCTCAGGTAAATCATCCAGTCTGAACCAGTGCGCTTCTGCGATTTCATCTTCCTGACAAACGATGTCGCCTGACTGATAATCTGCATAAAAACCCACCATCAGTGAATGTGGGAAGGGCCAGGGCTGGCTGCCGGCATAACGCAGGTTACCAATCCGGACCCCCACTTCTTCCGCCACTTCACGTACCGCCGCTTGCTCAAGCGTTTCACCGGATTCAACAAAGCCGGCCAGAATAGAAAAATAGCCAGGTTTGTGCCGTTCAGATCTCGCCAGCAGGATGTCGGTGCCACGCCGGATCGCCACCAAGACACAAGGGGATATGCGCGGATAAGCCCGGTGTCCACATTTATGACACAACATGGCGAGTTCCCAGTTCACCAGTTGCATCGCGCAGCCGCATTGCCCACAGTACCGATGCGTTTGCAGAAACAAGCTCAGCTGCACAGCTCTGGCGGCCAGTTCAAACCAATGAGGTTCAGCAGCCATCAGCAAAGCGCGCGGACTGTGCCACAGCTCAGGGTCGGTAATACGGTCCTGATAGATCGCCAGCAGGCATGGCAATCCTTGCCACTCACCAATCTGGCAAATTTGGGCGGGCTCGGATAAAGCCAGTTGTTGCCAGCTCGTTTGCGGGATCCGCTCCGAGCGCAGCAACAACTTGCCCTGACTGACGACAAACCACCAGGCGGTCTGCTGCGGGTCAAATGGCAGGCTGTGTTTTACCATCCGTGACTATCCTTTTGAATATATGTTGTTAATCCGCATCATGATAACCAGTCTGACTGAACCGACCAATCAAAAATGTGTTGATCTTTGTTGTGGAATTCTTTTTATTAGCAGTATTCAACAAAGTTCAGATTCACAAGGATCAGCTTATGTACAACCGGCTACAGAGTGCCCGGCAGCAGTGGGGCGGCTCTCTGACAGCGATTGATAACTGGCTGGAAGAGCGGCAACAACTGATTGTTTCTTATTGCAAACTTGCTGCTTTACCCCCGTTTGATACACAAAGTGCCAGCCAGCAATTGCCAGAGCAGGAGCATATTCTGCAGTTTTGTCAGTTGCTGATGGATTATCTTTCCGCCGGTCATTTTGAAGTTTATGACCGTATTGTGTCGGAATGTGCCGTACATGGCGAACACAGCAAAGCATTAGCAGAAGCTTTGTATCCAAAAATCGCCGCCTCCACCGACCTGGCGCTGGAATTTAATGACAAGTACGCGGATCAGGAAGCAGATTTGGGCTTGGAGAGTTTTGATGACGAATTGTCGCGGCTCGGGCAAGCACTGGAAGAACGGTTCAGCCTCGAAGACGAGATGATCCAGACATTGTTCATCAAACACAGTCAGGCGGTTTCGGCCTGAACTGTCGTTGCGACGCCAAAGCTAAGCACGTCGCACTCTCACAAAAATAAAGCCGGCGATGCCGGCTTTATTGCGTTTTATACGGGGTGGCGATCACTACTTTTTTGCAGCTGCTTCTTCCGCTGACGCTGCGTCTGCTGCCGGGCTGATGCCGACCAGCTCAACTTCAAACACCAGCACGCTGTTTGCCGGAATTGGGCCAGTGCCATTTTCGCCATACGCCAGATCTGACGGAATGGTGAACTTGAACTTTGAACCCACGCCCATCAGCTGCACACCTTCTGTCCAGCCTTTGATCACGCGGTTTAACGGGAACTCGATCGGCTCGCCGTTGTTGTTTTTGTCAGTGCTGTCAAATTCAGTACCGTCAATCAGGGTGCCTTTGTACTTCACTTTGACAGTGTCTTCTGCTTTTGGCTTGGCGCCGTCAGCAGGAGTCAGCACTTCATATTGCAGGCCTGATTCTGTGGTTTTCACGCCTTCTTTCTTCGCATTTTCTGCCAGATAAGCGACGCCTTTGGCTTTGGCAGCTTCAGCGTTTGCTTTGGCAACTTCAGTTTGCTTGTTGCGGAACTGCTCATCCAGCGCAGCCAGGACCTTCTGCACTTCTTCATCAGCCATGGCTGGCTTGCCGCCAGCGGCTGCGTCCTGCACACCGCGCAGGATCAGCGCTGAATCCAGGGTCAGGCTAAGTTTTTTATGCTCTTCAACGGCATTGTTCAGGTATTTACCGGCAGACAGACCCAGGGCATAAGATTGCTTGGCAGAGTCAGTATCCAGTTTTGGTGCCGCAGGCTCAGCAGCTTCTTTTTGACAGGCCGATAACGAAATCAGCGCCGCTGCGATCAGCGACACCTTAGTTGCTACGCGCATTTGTTTCTCCAAATAAACTGCAGACTTCACTGCAAAATTGTGTTGTGATAAGCAGAAAGGACTAACCTTCAACCACGGCTATACTACAGGCTTGTGCGGATGACGTTAACACTTAGATCCAAATATCTGGCGATTTTTCTGAGCCTTTGGTTGCTCAGTTGCACAAAAGTTCCGGCTGGCCTCATCGCACAACATCAGATCACCGCTGAAGGTACTGTGGCTGGCGCTATTCATGCCAAATCCGGCCTGCTGGCGCTCAGCAGCCTGACCTCCGGTATTATTGTCTGGGACCTGCAACAGAACACTGCGAAGTTCAGGCTCAGTCACCTCGACCCGGTGCAGAATCTGGTCACTCACCTCGCGTTCAGTGCCGACGGCAAATACCTGCTGAGCGCAGATGCAAACAATGTGGCGCTGTGGCAACTGAGCGATGGTAAAAATCTGGGATTCTGGGCCATGCAGCCCGGAGCAACGATTCGCGACATCGCCGTCTCGGACTATGGCCGGCATCTGCTGATTGGCCTGAGCGACCATAAAGTGCTGCATATCACCCTCGCCAGCGGTCGGCGGCTGGAATTTCTCGGCCACAGCGACACGCTGAACACTGTGGCGTTATCGCCGAACGGCCGTTACGCACTGACCGGCAGCAACGATTTGCACAGTTATTTCTGGGACACCGAAAGCGCGCAGATCCTGCATAGCTTTGCCCATCCGAATCGGGTGACCAAAGTCGCACTCGACGAGCAAGGGCGCTTTCTGTTCAGCGCCGACACCCGCCAGCAGGCACAAATCTACAGCCTGCCGGCCGGCAAGCCCGTCAGCACACTGAAACTCGACCGGGGCCGGGTGTTCAGCAGTGCCCGTTTCAGTACAGATGGTAAATGGCTGCTGACCGGTTCACCGTCACAACGCGCCAGTCTCTGGAACGTGCAGACCGGCCAACTGGTCAAAGACTGGACAGTCAGCCCGTCCCCCCATACCAGACCACCCAGTGCAGTAGTGTATGATGTCGCGCTGCTCGACAACGGGCAGCTGCTGACCCTGAGCTCCAGTGGTCTGGCGGAAATCTGGGAGTTCAAACCATGACAGAACCACAAAAGAATTATCAGGAGCTGCAACAGCACCTGTTCGAACTGGAGAGCCGGCTGGCTTTTCAGGACGATACGCTGCTGGCGCTCAACAATGAGTTGCTGGAACATCAGCGCCGTATCGAAAAACTGCAACGTCAGGTGCTGATGCTGGCCGAAAAATTACAGGAAGGCACTGACAGCGGAATCCTGCGGCCGGAAGAAGAACCACCACCGCCACATTATTAATCGAGGTGACGCCGGTTTCAGCGATTATTCCGGTTTAAACACCCCAATCACAGTTTCAGCCGGGCGTGATGCCTTTTCTACCGCACTGCCCGGCTGTGCCATTTGATGACCGCATTGAATACACTCGACTTTTTCGACGTTATTTTCCAGAAACAACATCATGGTATCGATGGCTTTACACTGCGGGCAGCTGGCACCGGCGATAAATCTTTTTTTCTGACGGGTCTGATTCACTTTCTGATCTCCACAGCGGGAAAAACCGCGTCGACGCTTGGTTTGCCGCCACTTTCCTATTACATTAGCAACCCCAATCCGACCGGTATGGCTTTATGATCCAACTTCAGAACATCGAATTGCGCCGGGGCGCACAGGCTTTATTACACAGCGCCGATCTTACCGTATTTCCGGGCCAAAAGGTCGGGATTATCGGCGCCAACGGCTGCGGCAAATCGTCCTTATTCGCCATGCTGCAGGGCCAGCTGCAGCCGGATGCCGGCAGTCTCAACATCCCGGAACGTTGGGTGGTCGCCACCGTCGCGCAAGAAACACCGGCGCTGGACATCAGCGCGATGGATTATGTACTGGCCGGTGACGAGCAGCTGTATCCGTTGTTGCTGCAAGTCCGCCAGGCCGACCCCGCCACCGATTTAGTCGCCGTGCATCATCAGATTGAAGCGCTCGATGGTTACCGCGCCGAAGCCAAAGCAGGTACGTTGCTGGACGGTCTTGGGTTCAGCGGTGACATGCAACAAACCACGGTGAAATCCTTTTCCGGTGGCTGGCGGATGCGGCTGAATCTGGCCCGCGCCCTGATGCAAAGAGCTGACCTGTTGTTGCTCGATGAACCAACGAACCACTTAGACCTCGACGCAGTGCTCTGGCTGGAAAAATATCTGGCCAATTTCAGCGGCACTTTGCTGCTAATCAGCCATGACCGCGATTTTCTCGATGCCGTCACAGACAACATCGCGCATATCGACCAGCAGCAGCTGACGTTGTACCGCGGCAATTACAGCCAGTTCGAACGCCAGCGCGCCGAGCAACTGGCGCAGCAGCAGTCGGTTTATGAAAAACAACAACGTCAGGTGGCACATCTGCAGTCTTTTATTGACCGTTTCCGCGCCAAGGCGACCAAAGCCAAGCAGGCGCAAAGCCGCATCAAGGCGTTGGAGCGCATGACCCTGCTGGCGCCGGCGCATGTCGATTCACCCTTTCAGTTTGAATTTCTGCCGCCGCGCGCCTTGCCCAATCCGCTGCTGAAGCTGGAAAAAGTACAGGCCGGTTATGCCGACAAAGCGATTTTGCAGAGCATCAATTTCCAGTTGTTACCAGGCAGCCGGATTGGTTTGCTGGGCCGTAACGGCGCCGGTAAATCCACGTTGATTAAGCTGTTATCCGGCAGTCTGAGCCCACAGGCCGGTGAGCTTTGGTACGCCGCCGGTGTCAGCATCGGTTATTTCGCCCAGCATCAGCTGGAAACCTTGCGGCCGCAGGATTCGCCGCTGCAACATCTGGTGCGCCTCGCGCCGCAGGCGAGCGAACAGAGCCTGCGCGATTTTCTCGGCGGCTTTGGTTTTCATGGTGATAAAGCCTTGGCGGCCTGTGCACCGTTTTCCGGCGGCGAAAAAGCCCGGCTGGTGCTGGCGCTGTTGGTCTATCAACGACCAAACCTGCTGCTGCTGGACGAACCCACGAACCACCTTGACCTGGATATGCGCGAAGCCATTGTGATGGCGCTGCAGGGTTTTGAAGGCGCCATTGTGGTGGTGTCGCACGACCGCCACCTGCTCGCCAGCACCACCGATGAGTTTTATCTGGTGGCACACGGCAAAGTCGCGCCATTTAACGGCGACCTGACCGATTATTACCAGTGGCTGCAAGCAGACGCCAAACTGCAACAGGCAAAAACAGAAGAGCCTGCCACTGCCAGCTCTGCGCCGCAGCAACGCAAGGATCAGAAACGGCTGGAAGCCGATTTGCGCAACCTGTTACGGCCGCTGAAGCAACAAATCGACAAGCTGGAGCAACGTCAGCAACTGCTGGAACAACAGCTGCAAAACATCGAGCAGCAACTGGCAGATACCGCCTTGTACGACGCCAGCCGCAAAGCTGATCTGACCCGCCTGCTGGCCGAACAGACCAAAGCGGGCAGTGAGCTTGGCAGCGTAGAAGAACAATGGTTCGCAGCGCAGGAAGAGCTGGAAAACAAAACCAGCGCCTTTTGGCAGGCCAATGGTGGCTAAGGCCGGCGACAAAGCGCAGCGCCTGCTGACGGGTCACCCTGCACAGGCGGCTTCCCCGGTATCAGTCCAGCCGGACGCGGAGCCGTTCTGGCAATTCAGTCTGGCGCTTTATCCTGCTTTGCAGCACACCTTGTTGCAGCTGCAGGATGACTATCAGGCCAACATCAATTTGCTGCTGTGGCTGGCATTTCAGGCCCAACAGCCCGGTCCTGCTGTCGGCGCGCTGCAACAGGCACTGGCGCCGACTCATCAGCAATTCACCGCGCCGCTGCGTCAGTTGCGCCGCCAGGCGGCACAGCAAGGCCTGCTGAGTCTGAAACAAACACTACTGGCCGCAGAACTGCAGGCCGAGCGGCAGGAACAGCAGGCGCTGCTGGCCTGCTATCAAACCTGGCTGGCGACTGGCGCGCCTGACCCGACAGTGGACATGGGCCGGGAGGCAAGCAGTACTGTTCGCTCCGAACCCGGCACGGACTGGCAGGACATGCGCCAGTATCTGACTGAGCTTCAGGTGCCAGCCACGCTGCAACAGTCTTTGCTGTTTGATCTGGATCAAGTGCTGTCGCAACTGTCGGCCGCCAGCCGGTAAAGCTTGATCTGGGTCAGGTTTGCCCGCGCTTTCCTTCTCTAGACTGTCTGCATCAAGTCAAAGGAGGAACCCTCATGAACCTGTGGCAAGAATTTATCAGCGACCCGGTGATTTTTATTTCACTGACAGGCCTCGCCATTGTGCTGGCCCTCTGCACTTTTTACGCGGTGTATTTTATCTACAAAACCAGTCATGCCGGCCCGAATGACTGACCTGTGACAGCCCTGTGGCTGCCACAGGAGCCAGACGGCTCTTGATTGCTGATTCTCGTAACTTGCGCGACTAAGGCCTCTGGCCCACGGTCCTTGCCAATCCGGATCTCCGGACTTTCCCACCTGTCAGTCGGCACACGGCTGACAGGCTTTTTTATTGCGATTTATTGCTGCAGTTTTTTGCTGCCGCCTGCTCACACCGACAAATCTTTGATCAGCTGCTCGGCGATCCGCCAGGCCAGCGCATAGATGGTCAGCTGCGGATTGGCGCCGAGGCTGCTGGGCAGCAAAGAGCCATCACAAATCGTCAGATTCTTCAGGCTGAAATGGCGGCCAAAAGCGTCTGTGACACCCCGGGTTTCGTCCGCCGCCATATTACAACCGCCCATCACATGGGCCGACGCCAGCGTGGTGCGGTAAGGTTTGAGCGCCAGCGTCGCAATCGCCTCACGCGCTTCATGCCAGCTGCGGTACAAACGCGCATCAGTATGGATCGGCAATACCGCCTGCGCCCCGGCTGCAAACTGCAGTTCAGCCATCGACGCATAAGCCCGGCGCACACCGTCCCATAGATAATCGGTCAGCGGATAATCCAGCACCGGCTCGCCATCGCGGTCCAGCTGCACAGCACCGCCCGCTGCATCCGGATGAAAACCGTCGCGCAGCAATGCAATCACCACCTGCAGCTGATTAAACTGACGCATCAGATCGGCATGCGCCTCAGCCACTCCGGTCAGCTTGCTCGCCATCAGCACCGGGTGCAGCGGCGGAACTTCCAGCTTGTAGCCCATCCGCGCATCTGCCGGCCAGACAAACTGGTCCGAATAAATCGACTGCGGTGCGCCTTGATGCCCTTGCACCTGTTGTTCGAATAAAGCCCCGGAGATCACGCTCGGATGCAAGAAGGTGTGCTTGCCCAGCCGGCCGGACGGGTCCGGCACTTGCGAGCGCAACAACAAAGCCGGGCTGTTAATGGCGCCGCCTGCCAACAGGTAATGACGCGCTTTGATGCGGATCTGCAGCCGCGGGTCCGGCTGGAACTGCGCGTCGACCGGCACCGCCCACAAAGCGTCAATCCGGTTACCCCGCCAGCTGAGCTGACGGGCCGACACCCGGCTCATCAGCACAGCACCGGCCGCCAGCGCCGTCGGAATGGTCGTCACCAGCATCGACTGTTTGGCATTGATCGGGCATCCCATACCGCAATAGCCCAGATTAGCGCAGCCTTTGACATTGCGGTGGATCACAGTGTATTGCCAACCCAGCGCCGTACAGCCCTTTTGCAATAAACCATTATTGGCATTGGGAGCCAGCTGCCACTCGCTGATATTGAGCCGGCCGGTCGCCAGATCGAGATAAGGGTCCAGCGTCTTGTTGGCAGCAAAATCCAGCCCGAACTGGTCCTGCCAATAAGCCAGAGTCGGCGCCGGGGTACGAATCGAAGTGGTCCAGTTGACCGTGGTCGAGCCCCCGACCGTGCGCCCTTGCAAGATCCCAATCGCCTGATCGGCAGTTTTGCGCGCCGCGCCGTCCTGATACAACTGCGGATAAGCCCAGCGTTCCTGCTGGCGAAAATCGCTGCTGGTGTGCAAAGCGCCATGTTCGAGCAACAACACTTTAAAGCCAGCCTGACTCAACAGCTCTGCGGCAATGCCGCCGCCGGCACCGCTGCCGATAATCACCACATCGGTGTCAAACTGCTGGTCGGTTGAAAAAGTGCTGGCGTCCAGATGCTGCCAGCCGCGCGCCAGCCCCTCGGCAATAGGATCATACATAAGGATTAAACTCCGCCGGCTGGTAGGACAATGCCGGCCAGTGCTGCGGCTGGCCATAATAAGCACCGTACAGCAGCTCGCGCAGGCCATGATAAGCTTGCTGCAAAGTGTCGAGGTAACTGTCCCGCCAGCTGCCCAGTACCATCAGCCGGCGTGCCGGCGTCAGCTCGTTAAGGCTGAGCCAGTGGCCCGCCAGCGCCAGTTGACCCAGTTTTTGCTGCAATACCAAAAACAGCTGCTGCAGCTCGCGCTGCTGGCGCTTTGGTAAAAAAGGCAGAAACTGCAGCGCCGCATCGCGACTGCGGCGTAAAGCCGCCTGGCGGGCAAGCGCATCGGCAGGTAAGGCGCCTTGCAGTAAGGCCGGTAACAGGGCATCCAGCACCAGCGTCGCCGCGTCAGAGCGCTGCTGCTCGTCCGCCAGCCAGACGGGATACAACTGGCTGGCGAGTGTCAGCGTGGTACCCAGTGCCAGCCCGCTGATGATAAACTGTCGTCTTTGCATTATTCTGGTCCGAACAGTTAAAAAACCATTGTTGTAGAGGGAAATCAAAATTGCAAGCAAGCTACCGCCGGCACGAGCTGCCCGAATTCAGACCGGCAGCAGGCCTTGGCAATCCTCATCTGCAGACCATTCTGGCCAAGTACCTGTCAGGCGCCCCACAGCTGCAAAGCCGGGTGGAAATGCTGGCGCTCAGTGACGGTGACCAGATCCAGCTGAACTGGAGTCTGAATGCCGATGCGCTGCAGGTGCCGTTGGTGCTGGTGCTGCATGGGCTGGAAGGGAACGCAGACAGTCATTATGTCCGCGGTATTTTTCACAGCCTGCAACAACAAGGTTTTGCCGTCTGTTTAATGCATTTTCGCGGCTGTAATGGCCAGGCCAACCTGAAACCGCGCGCTTATCATTCCGGTGATACCGGCGATTTCGCTGAACTGGTGCAGCTGTGTCAGCAACGATATCCGGGCCGGCCTTTGCTGTCGGTTGGTTTTTCCCTGGGCGGTAATGTGTTGGTGAAATATTGCGGCGAACAGGCAGCAGCCAATCCTTTACGGGCGGCGGTGGCAGTCTGCGCACCGCTGGCGTTGTCGCCAAGTTGCGACCGTATCAATCAGGGTCTGAGCAAAGTGTTGTATCAGCGTTATCTGCTGGGGCGACTCAAACGGACCATGCTGCGCAAACTGGCCGCTCACCCGGATTTTCCACTGTCGCTTGAGCCCGCCGACATTCGGCGCATCCGCACTATCCGTCAATTTGACGACCTGCTGACCGCCCCTTTGCATGGTTTTCGCGATGCCGAGCATTATTACCAGCGCTGCAGCGGCTTACAGTTTCTGCCGTCGGTCCGCCAGCCCTTGCTGCTGATCCACGCCAGCGATGACCCTTTTCTGGCCCGGGCGGCCATCCCACAACAACTGCCGCCGGCCGTGCAACTGTGCCTCAGCCCGGCCGGCGGCCATGTCGGTTTTCTCGGTGGCAGTTTATTGCGGCCACAGTACTGGCTGGATCAGGTGATCCCCACATGGCTGCAACAGCAACTGGAGAGCGAAACATGTTAATTCCCTGGCAACAACTGGCCGGCGACACACTGCAGCGGCTGATCGAAAGTTTTGTGCTGCGCGATGGTACCGATTATGGTGAACAAGAAGTCGCGCTGGAAGACAAAGTGGCGGCCGTGCTGGCACAGATCAAAACCGGCCAGGTACTTATTGTGTATTCCGAGCTGCATGAATCGGTCGATTTGATCAGCGCGGCACAATTTCAGCGCTGGCAGCAAGAGCAAAATGTTACGGATTATTAGCAGCTGTTGCTGATAATGGCCCAACTTTGTTATTGTGCCTGTTCGGGATACATCTCTCAGCCAAGGATCATGCAGTGTTCGTCGCCTGGCGCCAATATCTGAAACTCACACCGACCGATCTGAGCACCGCGACACCTGCCAACTGGCAGCTCAGTGTGTTCCGCATTATGTTGATTTCCGGCCTGCTGCTGGTGCTGATTATCGCGCTGCACAGCAGCTGGCAGGCGGTGCAACTGGGGGCTTACCATGTGTTGGCACTGACCTGGGGTTTTTACCTGGGTTTGCTGGTGCTGCTGCATTATTCCAGGAGCAGTTTGCGCACCAGTGCGGTCGGCTTCACTGTGGCGGTCATGCTGGCAGGACTCTGTATCCTGCTGTTTAATCAGGATTTTTCCCACGGAAAACTCGGCATTATCTTCATGTATGCTTTGCCGACCATCGCGCTGATGTTTTTTCCGCTACGGGTGATGTTTGGTCTGATGCTGCTGAATTTTATTCCGTTTATTTTTCTGCTGTACAACCAGCCTTTGCCGCATCTGACTGACATTTCCATCACGCTGCCTTCCTCACACGCCTATTTGCACGGCCTGATTTTTCTGTTTTTTAATTTGTGTTTGCCACTGGCTTGCGCCCGGATTATCCGCACGCTGCAAAAACACAGCGCCAGCCTGCAGCAAGCCAACAAAGCCATCTCGCAAAGTCATGATTTTTATGAAGAACTTTTCGAGAACAACGGCGAGGCCACACTGCTGTGTGCCGCGAACGGCCGTATCATCAAAGCCAACACCAAAGCCCGGCAATGGCTTGGCCTTGAGCCCAACAGTCATGCTTATCTGCCGCAATTACTGCAACCCTTACAGGAATCCGCGGATGCCGCTTTCTGGCTGGCGCAGGATTTACCTTGTGTGGCCAGACAACAGCCGGGCCGCCAGCTGCAGCTCAAACACATGGTGCGTACCGGCCAGCAGCACCATATTCTGCAATTGCAGGACGTGACGGCTTTGCATCAGTTGCAGCAGAAACTGGATCAGCAACATCTGACGCAGAATATCTGGCAGCTGTATGACCGGCTGACCTGTTTACCCAAAGCCAGCTTTTTTCATCAGCAGGTGAATGAACGGCTGGCACAATTGCCCGGCGGCCACTGGCAGCTCTGCCTGATCATCCGGCTCTGTCATATCAAAACCCTGAACCAGCAATATGGCTATGAGTTTGGCAGCCAGTTGTTGCAACAATTCGCCGGCCAGCTGCGTCAGAGCCTGCGACCGGACGCTTTGATCTGCCGGCTGCGTGGCGTCAAATTTGGCCTGTTGATGGCAGTGCCACCCGACGAGCACAGCGCCAGTCAGCTGGCAGAAAGCCTGCACCAGCAGTTGCCGCAACAGCTGCAGATTGGCAATCAGCAAGTACAATTGCGTTACCACTGTGGCTACTGCCTGTCTGGCAACAGCCATGACGCGGCCGCCTTGCTGGAACGCTGCGAAATCGCGCTGGAACAGGCCGACAATAACCAGCCGGTGGTGCAGTTTGCCACCGAGCAGGCCAGTACGCTGCAGCGTAACTACCAGCTGGCCAACGCTTTGCAGGAAGCCATTCGCCAGCAGCAGTTGCAGCTGTTCCTGCAGCCTAAAGTGAACCCGCAAGGCCAGATCCGCTCTTTCGAAGCGCTGTGTCGCTGGCAACACGAAGGACAATGGATAGCGCCGGACTTATTCATCGGGCTTGCCTTGCAGCATGGTTTTATTAAAGCGGTCAGCCTGCAGGTGCTTGATCAGGCCATTGCAATTCTGGCGCAGTGGCAACAACAACGCTGGGAGTACCCAATCGCAATTAACCTGGCAGGCCCCGAGCTGCTGGATGACAGTTTCTTCGCCCATTTGCTGGCGCAAAGTGCGCATTACCCCTGGCTGACCCGCCTGCTGCAGCTCGAAATCACCGAAACGCACATCACAGTGCAGGGTTCTGCGCTGCATACCCGTTTGCGGGCGCTCAGCCAGTATGGTTTCAGCATCGCAATTGACGATTTTGGCACTGGCCACGCATCGCTGAGCCAGTTAGTGGAGTTGCCTGCCGATACGCTGAAAATCGACCGGCGCTTTGTCGCCGCCATCCCACAGCATCGCCAGCAGGTGAAAGTGCTGCATACCACTTTGCAGCTGGCACGCGCGCTGAATATGACCACAGTGGCGGAAGGGGTCGAGAACGACATCCAGCGCAAATTTCTCGCCACGCTTGGGGTGCCATTGCTGCAAGGCTATTTGTTTGGCCGGCCGGCGCCGGCGGTCGAATGGGAAGCCAAACTGCGACAACAGCAGCCGGCCATGCAGGAAGTCAGTCCGTTAACGGCCGCATCGTCGCGTGTGGCTGAATGAGTTCAGGCCAAGCCACCTGCGACTGGCCTATCACCATAAAATCGGGGTTGGCCAGCGTTTCGCGCTGGTTGTAGCTGAGCGGAAAAAACTGGCTGTCGAGGATACGGCCACCGGCTTCTTCAACAATGATATGCACAGCACCGGTGTCCCACTCGCCGGTCGGCCCCAGCCGCAGATAACAGTCGGCGCCGCCTTCGGCCACCAGACAACTTTTCAGTGAACAACTGCCCAGCGCAATAAATTCAACCTGTTGCTCGGGCGCCAGCAAGGCACTGATCAGATGCTGCGGCTGACGGCGGCTGACCGCGATGCGCAGCGGGTCGCCGGCATTGTGACGGCGCACCTGAATGTGATTAATCAGATGACGCTGCTGCTTAAAAGCGCCATGACCGCGGGTGGCGTAATACCAGATTTGTTCTTTTGGCCAGTAAATCACGCCAAGCGCCGGCCAGCCATGCTCCACCAGCGCAATGCTGACGGCAAAATCGCCGCTGCGGGCAACGAACTCCTGAGTCCCGTCCATCGGGTCAATCAGCCAGTAACGCGGCCAGTGCTGGCGCTGCGCCAGCGGCACTAAATGACTTTCTTCCGAAATGACCGGGATGTCCGGCGTCAGCTCCGTCAGGGCGTCAATAATGATTTGATTGGCAGCATAATCGGCCGAAGTGACCGGGCTCTGATCCGCTTTGGTTTCGGCAGCAAATTCGCCGCTCTGATACAGCTGCCAGAGCCGTTCACCGGCTTGTTGCGCTGTGGCTTTGACGGGTTCAAGCAGTCTGCTTAAAAACATCGGGGTGTTTGTCCAGGTATTGGCGGGCCAGGAACAAGGCGGCCACGCTGCGCGCTTCAGTAAAATCGGTTTGTGCCAGCAAATCTTCCAACTGTTGCCAGCGCCACGGCACCAGCTCGAGTGGCTCAGGTTCATCACCGGGTAACTGCTCGGCATAAAGCCCCAGCGCCAGCACAATGTGCATTGTAGCATTAAAATACCCGGGGGCGAGCGCCACTGTTTTCAGCTCGGTCAACCAATTGGCACCAAAGCCGGCTTCTTCTTTCAGTTCGCGGTTCGCCGCCTGCAGCGCATCTTCACCGGGGTCTATCAACCCTTTGGGAAAGCCCAGCTGATAATCGTGCGTGCCGGCGCAGTATTCACGGATCAGATAAAAATGCTCAGGGTCCGGGCAAGCCACCACCATCACAGCGCCCCGGCCAGAGCCGCGCATCCGTTCGAACAGCCGCTGTTCGCCATTACTGAATTCCAGCTGCACCTGTTCGATTTTAAACAAACGGCTTTGCGCCACAATGTCCTGCGCCAGAATGCGCGGTTTTTGCCGGTCATGCGGTTGGTCCGCCATAGCTTCGCCTCTGTTACAATGTCTGCCGGTTATCGGCCCGTCTGCACGGCGGCCGGTAACGTTCTGATGTCCCTACTATAAACCGGAACTATGGAAAACCCTATGCTGGATTGGTCGCGTATTGACACTGTTTTACTGGATATGGACGGCACTTTGCTGGATCTGCATTTTGACAATCATTTCTGGCTGGAACATCTGCCCAAACGCTGGAGCGAAATCACCGGCATTGATGAAGCCGAAGCACGCGCCACCCTCAAAGCCGAATACGCAGTATTGCAAGGCAAAATCGAGTGGTATTGCCTCGATTACTGGACGAAGCGGTTGCAGCTGCCCATCACAGCGCTGAAACGGGAAATCATCGAAAAAATTGCCATGCGCGCCGACACCCCGGCTTTTCTGGACGCCCTTAAACAAAGTGGCCGTCGCATTGTGCTGGTCACCAACGCCCATCCGGACAGCCTGTCGCTGAAAGTCGAGCGCACACCACTGAGCCAGTATTTCGACGAGCTGATTTCCACCCATGAATTTGGCGTCACCAAGGAACAACAGGAATTGTGGCAGCGGCTGCAACAACGGCTCGGTTTTGACCCGGCCCGCACGCTGTTTGTCGACGACAGCCTGCCGATCCTGGCAGCCGCCCGCCAGTACGGCATTGGGCAGTTGCTGGCGGTCGCCAATCCGGACAGCCAGCAGCCGGCGCGTGATATTGATGAATTTGTGGCTGTGAGCGACTACCGCCCCTTAGTGCCGGCAATTCTGGCGGCGCCGGTCAGATCCGGCCACTGATCAAGAACGATGAGGCGGCATTGCTGCATTGCCGCCATTTGCTTTACTGCGCGCGAATTTGTCCGCCGAGCGTGATGCGATAACGACCTTCGTTATCAGGCTGGCTGACAAAACGCATCGCTTCGTGCACTTCTTTGGGCATAGTGCTGTCTGGTTTCAGTGTGCCATTCAGCGCGTAGCTGCCGGCCAGTACATCTGCGGTGACCGCCAGCGCCAGCGGATTGTCAGGCGTGGTGACAAGACGCAGATTGCCTTGCTGACAACTCAGCGTGCCGTCAATTTGGCGTAAATCCAGCCAGCCAATCGGTGATTTAAAGCGGGCCTGTTGCCAGCTCGCCGTACCAGTTAGCTGCTGACAATAAGGTTCGCCTTGGCTAAAAGCCGCCACATTAAGCACCAGCACACCAGCGGCGTCGACCGGCATCGGCAGTTGCAGATGACCGACCAGACCGCTGATTGGCCAACGCACAGTCGCATCGCTGAGCGCAAAAGAGGCCGGACTGACGCTGGCATTCAGCTGCACAAACGGCAAACGGTCATCGCGGATATCGCCGGCTTTCAAAGCGACACCAAGCCGGCCGCGCCACAACTCGCTGAAACTCAGCTGCCACTGCAGCCGGTTCAGATAAAACGGTGGCACCGCCACAGTGTCAATCTGGCCCTGCCATAACGACCCCTGCACAGCGCCAAGCTGCACATTGGCCGGTAATGGGGCCAGCTTCAGCCAGACGGCCGCCGGCGTCAGCACCAGCATAAACACCAGGTAACTGATGACGCCCGTCAGAATCAAGGTAAATTTCTTCATTACAGGTACTACTCCTGACCTGATTATTCCAGCAACAAGCGGCGCACCCGCACCACGCCGGCACTGTCGGTTTCGCTGACTTCCAGTTGCGCCAGCTGCACGCCTTGTTCGGTTTGCAGATGTGCCAGCCAACGCAGCAGGTTTTCAAACGGCAGATCTTCGAGCATCAAATCCAGTTGCTCGTTTTTCGGCTGCATCCGGCTCACTTTGATGTCAAATTGCCGGCTGCTTTGTGCCACTTTGTCATTCAGATTACCGCCACTGCTGGCTGGTGTTGCCGCCAGTTGCGGCAGACGCGCTTTCAGCCAGACCAGTTGTTCTTCGGCGGTTTGGGCCGCCAGTTGCTGGCTGCTGCGGTTTTGTTGCAGCGGCTGCCAAACCAGCGCGTAAAACAGGCCGATAGCGCAGACCACTGCGGCTACACTCAACAGCTGTTGTTCGCGTTTTTGCAGGCCACGCCACCATAATTGCAGTTCTTTCATGATTTCCCCCGCAACGTCAGCGTGCCCTGCACTTTGCCGTCAATCTGGCTTAAGGCGCCCTGTTCAACCTGCAAACCTTGTTGCTGCAAAGCGGCGCGCAAACTCTCAAACCGCTCGTAACTGGCTGCGGTGGCCAGCACTCTGAGCTCTGCTTTTTTACTTTCGTATTTCAGGTTATTCAGTTTGACCGGCTCGGCTCCGCCCAGTGCAGGCTCCACCGCACTCAGCAGCGCCAGCAAACTGTGTTCGCCGGCATTGCCACTGGCCGCCAGCTTCCGCTCGACCTGACGTTTGAGATTGACCAGCCGCTCCTGCGGAAACTGTTGTTTATAAAGCTGGGCAGCCTGCTCACGGGCCTGTTCGGCCTGCTGACTGAACTGCCAGCCTTCCAGCCCGATCACCAGCAAATAGGCAACCAGGCAGGCACCCGCCAGGCTGCCGCTGAGCCGCCACTGCTGCCAGTATTTGTTACTGGCTTTTTTCGGCGCAAATTCACCTTGCAGCAGGTTAAACCGCACTGTGCCCAGCTGCTGCGCCAACAGCGCCAGCGGCAACTCAGCGGGCGCCAGCTGATGCGGCACCGCCGCCAGCGCTTCCGGCCACGGGCTGTAACTCAGCACCTCTGGCAGATCAGCCAACAGCAGATAGTCGGCAAACCAGCTTTGATCGACACAGCTCAGTTGCCAGTCGCCCTGACGCAGCAGCCACTGCTCGCCCAGTTGCAAGGCAACCGGACTGTCCAGTGCCGGCAGCAACAAAGCATCCGGCAAGACACGCTGCGGGCTAAAACCAGCCTGTTGCAACAGCTCCAGCCATTGCACCAGCAACTGACGACGCAACACCGCAACCTGCTGCAGATACTGCTGTTCCTGCTGGCGCACAGCGCCGGTCAGCACCAGCAACTGTTCAATATCCTCGGCCTGTTCTTCTTCGAGCATATAAGGCAAAGCCTGCAGCAATTGCCGGTTTGGCTTGCCCGGCAACGCGACTTCTTTGAGCACGACATCACAGGCCGGCAATAAGACGGTCAGCACCCGATGACTGCCGACCCGCTCGGCCAGCGCAGCCAGTTCAGTGGCATCCGCCAGCTGACCGGACGCGATGACTTCGGCCGCTTCGGCAGACCAGACCAGCCACCAGATCGCCTGTTCCGGCTTGCTGCCCAGCCGGATTATTAATTGTTCACTCACCCAGGGCCTCCAAAGCGCCGCGCGACTACCTTGACCTGATCCCCTTCCAGTTTGAACAGGGTGACCAGACTAAAATGACTGTCGGCAGTATCGACACCGATCTCTGCCTGAAAATATTCGGATTTCACACTGAGCAAGCCTTTGACGTCGTCGCTGAGTGCCTGTGTGATCCATTGACTGTTACTGCTGATAAAGTCATCCACGCTGTCATACCCTTTGTCGGGCCGGCTGCCAATCAGGCTTTTGGCGTCGTCCGGCGACAAGCCGGGGATCAGGCCTGCCAGCAGGGCTGCATGTTCTTCTTTCAGCGTGTTGACATTCAGCTGCAACCGGCTGACGCCTGGGATCACACAAACCAGCGGAGCCACCAGCGCATAATCGGCCGGCGTCACGTCCAGAATGGTCCTGAGCTCCGATTTACTCACCATCAGACTGTTGGCGGTGTAATACGGATGTTCCAGCGCCGCATAATCGTTCTCTTCAGCGCCGCCTGCACTTTGCAGCGTGCTGTCTGCGTCCAGCCAGTCGGTGATCCGGGCCACCAGATAATCCGGTGGCATCGACAGATCAACCGCACTTTGCTCCAGCAGCCGTAAAAATGATTGTTGTGCTGCGGTTCCCAACCTGCCGTCGTTGCCGCTTTTGCCGTCATTCTTTTGCTGGCCGCCGTTTTGCGGGTCTTTCTGCTGACCATCGGCCTGACCGTCAGTACCGGGATTATTATTCTGACCGCCATTGTTACTTTGCGCACTTTGTAACGCGTTCAGATTAAAACAGGCTTGCAGATCGGTCACTGAGCCGCTGATCACCGCCTGCTCCGCCGGAAACACCGCGCCTTGTGTCGCCCATTCCTGACTGAGATTCACCGTCTCTTTGCCGGCG
>JACCDQ012227994.1_pt1 | contig 27293 bp, 26 predicted proteins | sample 7446031 | NCBI WGS metagenome assembly JACCDQ01 (sample SAMN15323442, study PRJNA562643) | freshwater metagenome | isolation source: river surface water | place: USA:Blue River Watershed | collected 2017-08-17 | reverse complement strand
GGTATTAAGTGCTCCGGCGTTGAAGCCAGGTGAAGACATCAACGGTTTTTTGATAGGCGTTACAAAAATGTTGGGTTCGATTACTCCGTCTTTGGCAGTGTTAGATTTGGATGATGATAAATTTTCTCGTGACCCCAAAATGGTTCAAGAAATGAAGAATGATCCATTGATTTATCAAGGTAAAGGGCCCGCGCGAACGGCGAAAGAACTTTTAAAAGCGATTGCCAATATTCAAGAAAGAATGACCGAAGTTGGAATTCCGTTTATTACTTTGCATGGAACGAAAGATGGATTAACAAATCCTGAAGGAAGCCGTGAAATCTTTAAATTGGCGAAATCTGAAGACAAAAGTATTCGAATTTACGATGGGCTATACCATGATCTTTTACACGAACCTGAAAAAGATAAGGTCTATGGTGATATGTTAGCTTGGTTGAATGTCGAAACGGCTAAGACTATTTCAAAAGTTCAAGCAGATGAAAATTCAACTTCCAAAAAGTCTTCAGCCAAAAAGAAATCTAAAAAATAAAATTATTTTTTATCGCTTGCGATCTCTCGATACATATTTAATGTATCGGGAGTCGCCACAGAAAAAAGGCTTAGTCCAATATATTTTCTAACGAATGGAATGCGGCTCCAGTTCACTCTTTGAAAGATTTGTCCGAACTTTCCTATTTCAGTAACTGCAATGTTTGCGATTGGGAAAACACTATAGCTAGTGAACCAATTTGATTCCGCCAAAGAAGAAAATTCTGTTAATTCGGTAAAGTCATCTAGATGGCATTTCGTTAGTAAAGACTTTTGAAACTGTTGAGCTCTAGCGTAGTTTTGTGAGAAATTAGTTTCGAAAGAGACTTGTGGTTCTAGAAAATCTCGAACTCCAAATAAGATTGTCATATTCTCTGAGGCACCTGCGCAAACACCATATGATTCATTCGCATAATTTTTTAATTCAGATGTCAAATCCGAATAGAAAGGTTGGCGAACCAGGTGAACCCAAGCCCAGCTAAGTCGTTTGTAGGCGTCAATTGAAGCATTTGAAATCAATTGCCAATCACGTGCTTGGAAGTCATTTAGTAGTTTGTGTTCGGCTTTTAAAATTGCAACAGCCTGCATCTGCCCCACCAAAGTTCCGGTGGTGCTGCTAAGTTCTGCGACTTTGCGATAAATTTTTAGCCCAGCTTGCAAATCTTTAGTTTGTAGTTTTTTGATTGCATAAATGGCGGCCCAGTTTTTCAAAAGATCAATATTCGGTATAGGTAATGTTGAAAGAGTACTGATTCGTTCAATGCCCGATTGGTGGCGAGCGTTTTGAATAATTTCTTGCACATTATTTTGTCTGGTCCAGGCCCAGTGATCAAAAGGCTTAATTTGTTCGATCCATTTTGGATCAAGTTCTGAAAACTGAGTTGCGGATGTTAAACCCTTGAAGGCCACTTTATCTGTTAACCAATTGGGATATTGATTGAAAAGCTGTATGACAATTTGATTTTGCGGGTAATGAAGTGAAAGGCGATCTTGCAAGAACGATCCGGCGTCTTTTTTATATTCGCTTTTCTTGAATAGGGGGGCTTTTTCCAAAGTTTTTAGATCGTGTAAAATCCACTTATCAAACTGATGAACCGAATTTTGCGAAGAAAGAATTTGCGGGTATAACTTCACGTTTGTGTAAATATGTAGGCTTAATACGCCTAATCCACTCACAAGAAAAACAAAGATCAACCCAAAAATGGCGTATTTAATCAGGCTCCACTTCATTTGGTTTCCTTTCGTATTTGGTGAATAGGCAGGCTGCGACACAGCCTGTTGAGAAAAACCGAACTCGGCTGATGAAGCACAATACACTTTTCATACTAGTTATATTCTGGCACAAATGACCTTGAATGAAACTTAAGTTCGTCTCAGCCCCACGACCAAATTCTGTATCTTTAGACCAATGGCAAGATTGGACTTGGCAACTTAGAAATTCTCTTAAAACGCAGCAAGATTTTGCGACTTTTTTTCAATTGTCAGAGGCCGAAAATTTGGCTTTTCAACAAGGCGAACAGTTATTCAACATTCGATCTACTCCCTATTACTCAAGTCTAGCTTCAAAAACCGAAGCTTTAGATCCTATTCGTCGTATTCTTTCTCCGCATGCGAATGAACTTTTCAACCCAAAGCAAGCTCAGCTAGATCCGTTAGGAGAACGAAAGGCAAACAATTCATTGGCCCCAAGAATTGTTCATCGATATTCAGATCGAGCCTTATTTTTGATAACCGATATTTGCAGCGTGTATTGTCGCTATTGCACACGCAAGCATTTCACGGGTTCAGACCAAGCTTTCATAAAAAATGACGAATACGAGCAGGCATTGAATTACATTCGTAAAACGACTGGGTTGCGTGAAATCATTTTGTCGGGTGGTGATCCGTTAACGATTGCAGATTCACAGTTAGATCGAGTTTTGACTGATCTTAGAAATATTGATCATATTGAAATTATTCGGATCGGCACGCGTATGCCGGTCGTTGCGCCTATGCGGGTGACTGATGATTTAGTTAAAATTATTCGTAAAGCAAAACCAGTATTCTTGATGACACACTTTAACCACCCTCGTGAATTGACAGCCGAAGCCGCTGTGGCGGTGGAAAAATTGGTGGATCATGGGATTCCTGTTATGAATCAAATGGTGCTATTGAACGGTGTTAACAATCATCCTGCCATCGTGCAGGCTTTATCGCGACGATTGCTTTATTTGCGCGCAAAGCCTTATTACATGTTTCAGTGCGATCCTTCAATCGGCACGGATCACTTAAGAACAACAATTGATAATTCTTTAGAAATCCAAAAAGAACTTTGGGGACATCTTTCGGGATTAGCGATGCCAAATTTTTCTGTTGATATTCCGGACGGGGGAGGCAAGACTTATTACGTACCTCGTTTTGAAAAAGAAGTGTCTTCTGAAAAGCGCAGCTACGTGGGTTGGGATGGCGTCGAATCGACTTACATCAATCCAGATCCTTCGACGATGTTGAAGCCATTAGATTACGAAATTTATTTGCCCGAGTGGGAAGACCTTCGCCGTGCAAAAAAAGTTTAAGAAAAAGAATAGAACAAACAGGAGAATATTATGAAAATGATTTTAGCAACTTTAGTATTAGCAGCCAGCACGACAGCCTTTGCGCAAGCAAAAAAAATGTCTCCACCGCCGCCAAAGACGGCTCCTCCAGTAAAGACAGCTCCGGCGATTGTTTCTTCAACTCCATCTTATTCAACACCGTCTCACTCATCGAGCGAAATCACTGGTAATTTTGGTTTTGTTGCAGGCGCAATCACAATCGGTGGAACATATGTAAAACAATTTTCAGATTTTGGTTTTGGTGGTTATGCATTCATTCAATCATCAAAAGATAAAAACAGCCAAACTGTGGTATCGGGTGTAACTGCTTTTGGTGCTTTGGTTAAAGTTAATGTATATGAAAATAATTCTTTCCGTGCCTATTTAGCTCCAGGTTTTGGATTCGCGATGATCAAAGACGCTTCTTTGACAACGAATGCTGTAACTGGTGAAACTAAAAAATCTGACGAAAATTTGATCAGTCCAACTTTCAAAATGGGTGTGCAATATAAGACTCAAGGAAATTTAGTCATCGGTCTTGAAAGAATGCAATTTGCTAACTGGTTAAATGACAGCTTAAACAATTACGCTGGCCCTGCAGAATATTACACTGTAGCAGCTTCTTTCGGTTTTTAACTTATTCAATAAAATTTTGATACTTTAAAAAAACCCGGTTTAATGCCGGGTTTTTTATTTCAACTAAAGCTTTTCTAAGCGGGCGTACTTTGCGACAAATTTTTTGATCGTGTTGTCTTGAAAAAGCACGCTGATTTTCAATGTGTCACCAGCGCCTTCAGTGGCAAAGATAGATCCCGCGCCAAATGTCGGATGTCGAACTTTTTGACCTTTACTGTAGCCACTATCACGGCCCACTTGGGGCGTCGTTTGCGAGTAATCATCATCATATGAGTGTTGTGCAAAATCATCATCGTTTGAGCTTCCGCGAAAACGACTGAAATCTTCCGTATTTTGGAATTGCCGTGCGGCGAATCTAGGGGTTTGGGCTCCCATGACGGCCGATGAAAATTCGTAAAGATCTTTTGGCATTTCTTTCAAGAAACGAGACGGAGCATTCATTTGTTCTTGCCCCCAGACACGACGAATTTTCGTGTGAGTCATCCAAAGCTTTTGTCGTGCTCGAGTCATTCCGACGTAGGCTAAGCGGCGTTCTTCTTCGATGTCATCGGCATCTTCGTTGTCGCCACGACTTGAAGGAAACAAGTTTTCTTCGCAACCCACGATAAATACAAATGGGTATTCAAGACCTTTTGATATATGTAAAGTCATCATTGTGATCGCATTGACTTGACCATCGATCTGATCTTGATCAGAAGCCAAAGTCATTTCTTCAAGGTAATTTGATAAGGTCGCTTCTTCGCCACGCTCTTTTTCAAACTGTGCGATAGCGTTGTCGAATTCGTCTAAGTTTTCTAAACGTGCTTCAGCCTCTGGGGTGTCTTCTTTTTTTAATGCGGCCACATATTCTGTTTTTTCAAGTACAATCGAATAAAATTCAGAAAGTTTAAATTGGGCTTGTTGACCGATCAAATCTTCGATCAGATCTGCAAAGCGGCGCAATTTGGAAGTCGTGCCAGCATTAAAAACTTTTTCATTGATCGATTGTTGGATAGTTTCGAACAAAGAAATCTTTTTTTCGCTAGCCTTTTGTTCGAGGGTTTCAACAGTTGTTTTGCCGATGCCTCGGGCTGGAACATTAATGATACGTTTTAAAGCCATATCATCACGAAAGTTCATCGAAACACGTAAGTAGCCTAACACATCTTTGATTTCAGCCCGTTCATAGAAGCGAATTCCGCCGATCAATCGGTAAGGTAATGCTAAAGTGCGAAGTTGTTCTTCAAGAACACGAGACTGCGCATTTGTTCGATAGAAAATGGCGTAGTCATTCAAATTGTTTTCGCCACTTGAAAGCATGCCTTGAATCGTTTTTGCGACAAATCGAGCTTCGTCGTATTCATTGCGTTCTTCGCGAACCTGAATTTTAGACCCTTCAGGATTGCTCGTGAACAATGTTTTTTCTTTTCGTTGCGTGTTGTTCGAAATCACTTTGGTTGCGGCTTTAACGATGTTCGCTGTCGAGCGATAATTTTCTTCCAATTTAACAACGACCGCTTCTGGGAAGTCTTTTTCAAAGTCTAAAATATTTGAAATATCGGCTCCACGCCAAGAGTAGATCGATTGATCTTCATCACCAACAACGCATAAATTGCGGTGAGCTTTGGCCAGTTGTTGAACAAGCAAGTATTGAATGTGATTGGTGTCTTGATACTCATCGACCATAATGTAGCGAAATTTATTTTGGTACATCTCAAGAACCGCAGGATACATTCTGAAAAGTTCGTATGTTTTTAAAAGCAAATCATCAAAATCTAAAGCGTTAGCCCGCTTCATTTCTTCTTCATATCCGGCATAAACTTCTAAAGTTTTTGGGTCCATCGAGATGCCAGCTCCGCGTGAATTTTTTAAATTTTCCGGAAGCAAACCCAACATTTTCGCGTTGCTAATACGAGACTGAATGCTTTTAGGTGGGAACATTTTGTCGTTGATATTCAAAGCATTCATCACACGTTTTACTTGGGCCAATTGGTCACCCGAGTCGTAAATTGTAAATGGCTTTTTGTAGTCTAAAAGGTCGATGTGCTGTCGTAAAATACGCACGCAAAACGAGTGAAATGTGCTGACCCATAAATCGCGAGTTACCGGAGCACCAATTTCGCTTAAGATTTTGAACATGCGATGTTCCATCTCTTTAGCGGCCTTGTTTGTGAAGGTGACGCACAGGATTTCTTCAGGTGCAGCGTGGCCTGTCGCGATCAAATTCGCCATACGATGGGTTAGAACTCGGGTCTTACCCGAACCCGCACCAGCTAGGATCAAAAGAGGACCGTCTAAAGTTTCGACGGCTTTTTTTTGAGCTGGATTCAATTGATGTGTAATGGTTTCACGGACCTGCATGCGACCAACATAAATACCCGCAAAAATTGAGATTTTCGACGAAATAACTTAAATTTAACGCAGCTAGCAAACGGTTGGGTCGGGGTGATGTGACTGTGGCTGGCATCTTGGGGGATTCGTGGTGGGGAAATCTGTTCACATTTCAAAAATGTTCAGTTTAATGATCGTCAGTTCACTATTGCTTTCTTCATGTGCTAAAAAATCGGACGTTGCTGAAGCCGATGGTGAAGTCTTAGTTAAGATCGGTGTTCAAAGCTCAGCTGCAGATTATAACCTTAAAGTTGTGCAACTCAAAGGTATCGAGAAACTCAATGAGGTCTCGGGAGCTTTTGCTAGGTTCTTTTATTCTCCGGGCTCGACAGGTACGCAGTTAACTGGAGTTTCTCCGCGAGCTCAATTTATTCACACTAAAAACTTTTTTGTTCCTTCGGATACGATTTCAATGCAAATGGCAGCGATCTATTTTCATTTACAGAACTTGGCTTTGTTCGACAAGGTCATTGGTGCAGATGGAGTCAATAAATGGCCTCGATCTGTGGGGCTTGAAACACAAATTTCTGATGGGTCTTCGAGTCTTCAAAAAAATAATGCCTTCTACAATGGTCAAACCGATTCGATGATGTTTGTTCCCTACACGGATTCACATCTACCTATTTCGGTGAATGCGGGAATAATTGCGCATGAGCATTTTCATTCATTATTTTATAAAATCGTCATTCGTTCGGCCTATGAAGCGGGTCGAATTTCGACGGGCCTGGCATCGATTCATAGCGAAGAAACTTCAGAGCCAATCAATGCTCAGGTTCGCGAAGCACAGCCTCTTTCTTTATCTGATCAAGAGAAAGTGCAGTTTTATAACGAAACGATGTTGCGTGGAATGAATGAAGGTTTCGCCGATTTCTGGGGTTGGGTTTACACTGATGATGCCGAATTTATGCGTTGGTCTTTGCCTGACTATCAAGCGGATCGCACTTTAAATTTAGCGGAAAGTCGTGTTGGCCTTTACGAATCAAAAGAAAAAATCACCAAGCGGATTGAAGAGGCTTATCAATTTTCTGATAATCCAAAGGCTGCTTTGATCAATTACTCTTATCAAGTGGGTACGCCGTATGCCCGCTTTTTAAAACAACTGAGCTTGTTGCAAGCGGCGGCTAAAAATATTCAAGTTGTTGATTCAAAAAAGTTAATAGCTCAGGTCATTTTTAATTATATGAAAGAACTAGGCGCTCAGATTAAATCTTTTAAAGATGATGAAACAATTGATCCATTGAGTTTATTTCAATATGTGGCAAGATTAGGCCAAGATAAAAACTTGATTCAGATGGATCAAGCAAGCTGTAGTTTTTTAGTGAAGTATATTAATCAAAATCAAACCGATCTGAAAAAGCAAAGCCAGTGCAAACAGCAACTTGTGAAAGGCCAAAAAGATTCGTCTTTTGTTATAATTAAAAATGATAAATAGAAATTTGAAATTAGTTTTTCTTAATTTAGTTTTCTGGTCTTTACCGACATGGGCACAATATGAAGTTGCCCCAGATCGTTTTATAGACATTCTTCCCTTGCAAATCCAAAATCGCTATGAAGACTCAAGTGCGCAAGAAAGAACGAACCGTTTATATCAGGCTTATTCTTTAGGAGTTCAATTTTCGATTTTCCGCATGGAATTCGAATACAACCAATTCTACGATAAAACGGGTGGTGGCGCGGCTTTGAAGGTTGAACAAACCATTCAAGAGTACGATATCGGATTGGGTTATCGAGTATATCAAATCATTTCTGATGATCGAAGATTGACCTTCAATGTTTTTGGAAAACTTTGGTGGGGACAAACTCAAACAACGATCGATACAACTTTTGCGGGAATTAAGACTCAGGATGTTTCAGATAGGCAAACAGTTTTAGGTGCAGGTGCAAGTGCTCTGTTGCGGATATCTTATTTTATTGCAGAAGCCGATTTTAGATTTTTAAATTCGAAGAACATGAGCCCGCAGACTGTTCCAGTTGCTGGGGCTCGAATCGGAGTAACGTTTCCTTACTGAACTTTTTGAACAAATGCAGAAGTTAGTTTTGTTTTTTCAAGAAAATCTTTTTTGTATTCGTCAGCTTCTTTAGCCGTTCCGAATAGTCCAACGTTCACGCGAAAGTAAGTTTGCCCTTTCACTTGTGCGCTTACGTAAGAGGTTTTAATTCCTTTTGCCAACATCTCTTTTGTCATTTTTTGTGCGTCAGCCTCAACTGGGAATGAACCAATTTGCACTGTGTAGTGCGCTCCGGCTGCAGCTGCTTCTTTCGTTGCAGTTGTCGTTGCTGCAGCTGTTGTTTCTTTTTGAGGAACACTTGATGGTTCGCGATCGTGTGCAGTTGTTGCGGTCACAGAGGTTTTCGCAGGCATTGGTTTGGTAGCGGCCGTTGTGTGTGTAGGTTTTTCTACATTAATAGATTTAATAGGCTTTTCATCTTCGTCTGTTGAATGAATTGTTTTACCTTCGTGTGAAGTATCTGCAGTCGTCGTTGATTCATTCGCGAACTCTTCAGCGATTTTAGCGACTTCGGAATCAGTCAACTTTTGAGTGTCACCTTCATGTTTTTCACCGTGACCAGATGCAGCCTGGGCTGTGGCTTCCCCGTGGCCTTCTTCGTGCCCCGCAGAATCCGAGTTAGCGGCGAATTCACTTCCGGCCGTGTCGTGAGCACCTTTTTTATTCGGCTCAAGCTGAGCAAGTTTGTACTGATTATCTGAATACTTCTTTCCGACGTATGTTCCGATAGAAAAAGAAAGTAAGCAGATAAAGAAAACAAGAGCGAGCTTGATCATTGAATTCGTTTTTTGACTCATACATATTCCTTGCTAAACCAATAGCATTAAACTGAAAATATCTTCTTAGCTTAATTCTAAACGAAATCCAAAAAAATGGTCAATTCGGAGTAAAAAAACATGAAAAAGTCTAGGTTTGACATAGCCCTCGAGGCGGTGAAGCTCGGAAGGGCCTGTTTATTGGGATATTTTGGTAAAATTAACCAGATCGAAAGCAAAGAAAAGCAAGGGTTGGTTAGTGAAGCCGATCGAACCTGTGAAGAGATCATGAAAAAGTATCTTTATGAGCACGCACCAGAAATCGATTTTTTAGGAGAAGAATCTAATTATCTAGATCACGCCGAAATAAAAGCTAAGCCTGGCGCGCGTTGGATTTTAGATCCTCTAGACGGAACAACTAATTACATTCATCGCTTTCCCGTGTTTTGCATTTCGTTAGCTTTAGAAGTCGACGGAGCTCTAGAAATCGGGATCATCGATATGCCCATGCTGAATCAAACTTTTACGGCCATCAGAGGGCAAGGTGCCTACTGCGGAAATGAAAAGCTTAGAGTTTCTCAAACGCAAAAATTTTCGAATGCATTATTGGCGACGGGATTTTTTGCTGAAGAGCCAGTTCTACTTGAAGAACAGCTCGAAATATTTTCTAAACTTGTGCGCGTGGCGCGTGGAGTTCGTCGAGCCGGCGCCGCCGCTTACGATTTAGCTTGTGTTGGGGCCGGAGTTTTCGACTTGTTTTGGGAGAAAAATTTAAAGCCGTGGGATACAGCTGCGGGGCAGTTAATCGTTGAAGAATCTGGCGGAATAGCAAAAACCTATGAAGGACTCTTGCATAATCCTTATGAGAAAAGTCTAGTCGCAGGAAATGCGGTTCTGGTTGAAAAATTCGTTGCTGCCGTGAAAGCAATCAAGCAAAAAGTCTAGTCGGGTTACCGACAAATTCCTAACAGGACCAGTCAGTAAACCGACCGCTTTTTTCCTAGACCACTGACTCATTACGCATTTTTTTTGACATAGACCGACGGAAATCTCTTGAACTCGACTGAAGTTGAGTTGGCACTTTCGTTGCTCACCTACTTGATGAATCGAAGTGTCTGATATTTAGATCAGTATCATCAAGGAGGATGACTTGGCTGAAGAAAAAGCAACAGCACCGGCGGAAGCAGCGCCTGCGGCAGCCCCGGCTGGATCAAAGCCTATAGTTTTATATGCGCTTGTCGTAATCAATATGTTGGTTGTAGCGGGTGTAGGATTTATGGTTTGGAAGAATAGCCATAAGCCAGCTGCAACAGTTGATCAAGTCATTGAAGGCGTGAAAAAAGATGATCATGCCGAGGCTGAAAAAGCGCCTGAAGTCGGAAAGGTTATTCCATTAGAAACTTTCATCGTGAATCTAGCGGGCTCTAAGGGGCGTAAAGTTTTAAAAGTGAATATGGAGCTTGAAGTTAAAGGGCAAGATATCATTCAAGAGATTGATAATCGAAAAGCGCAAATCCGTGATTTCATTATTATTATTTTATCGAGCAAAACCTACGATCAAGTTTCAACTAAAGAGGGCAAAGATGGCCTTCGCAACGAAATCAAAGACAATGTGAATTCGTTTTTAAGTAAAGGTAAAATCGTCAACGTTTACTTTACTGAGTTGATCTACAACTAAGAAATAGGACGGGCTTAGGATGAATCAAATATTATCTCAAAGCGAAGTTGATGCTCTACTAGCCGCAGTTACTGACGGAGACATTAAGCCTGCGGGTGGTGGTGATGCTACCCAGAATTCTGGTCAGGTTGTTAATAAAGACGATCGCAATATCGTTTCATATGATTTAACCAGCCAAGACCGTATCATTCGTGGTCGATTGCCTCAGCTTGAAGTTATTTACGAAAAGTTCATGAGAGCTTTTCGCGTTTCATTGTCGTCGGCGCTTCGCAAGATTGCGTCTATTACACTGACCTCAACTGAATTTCTAAAATTCGGTGAATTTATAAATACCTTGCCAATTCCAACATGTATGAGTGTTCTTCGTTTCAATAATTTGCGTGGTTCTGCGTTGATGGTTATCGAAGCGAAGTTGGCCTATGCATTGGTCGACTCATTTTTCGGCGGCGCCGATCGCCCCTATGCAAAACTAGATGGAAAAGAATTTACTCCGATTGAACTGCAAATTGTAAAAAAAGTTGTCGAACTTGCTATCAATGATTTAGAGGCTTCTTGGGCGACTATCGAAAAAATTGGTTGTTCATTCCAACGTACCGAGATTAATCCTCAATTCGTGGGTATTGTGCCGCCTACGGATGTGGTTATCGCTTCGACGTTTGACGTTGAACTCGAGCAAGCTTCTGGAACAATTTCTATTGTTATTCCGTATTCTACGATCGAGCCCATCAAACAAAAATTATCTACAGGCTTCCAAGTTGAATCTGACCAAACAGATAAAAAACTGTGGACTTCGATAATCAAAGAACAACTTTTAGAAACAGATATCGATATAAAAGTGAATTTAGGAGAAACCGAAATTAAATTGCAAGATTTAATGGGGTTAAAAGTCGGAGACATCATTCCACTGACGCAAGATTCTTCGGGCGAACTTGATATTCAAGTTGAAAATGTTCGCAAGTTTAAAGGCTACTACGGAGTACACCACGGAACTGTAGCTATGCAAATTACTAGAACGATTGAGAAATAAGGGGATCACAAATGGCAAATGAACAACAACAAGCAGAAGGCACAGTAAAAGCAGAAGCCGTTGAAACAAAAACGGGTGGCGTAAAAGATCGCAATCTTAGCTTGATCATGGATATTCCATTGAAAGTAACAGTTGAGTTGGGTCGCACAAAAATGCCGGTGAGCGAATTATTAAACTTAACTCAAGGTTCAGTTATTGAGTTGGCTAAACTTGCGGGTGAACCCATGGAAGTTCTGGTCAATGACAAATTGATTGCTCGTGGTGAAGCCGTTGTGGTCAATGAAAAATTTGGTGTGCGTTTAACAGATATCATTTCTCCTTCAGAAAGAATCGAGCAATTAAAATGATGAACTTGTTGCGATTAACCTTAGTCGGAGTTCTTTTTTCGTTTCAATTGGCTTTTGCTGCCAATGAAGCAACAGCTATGCCTGAAGTTACGACTCAAGTAACGGCTCCGGGGCTTTCTGAAAAGGCGGCAACTGAAAACGAAGGTATTGCAACCGTCCGTTCGATTTCCTCAGAAAGTAAAGTGGCTTTGTCTGAAAAAGAAATTCCGTTGAATGTAGATGTTAATAAAAAAGTGGGTGATTCGACTTCAAATGCCACACGCTTGTTTTTGACAGTTTTTATTATGCTTTCTGTAATGGGAACTACGTACTACATGGTTCGTAAATATAAGCTTTCAAATAATATCAATAAATCGAATACTAAAATTAAAATTTTATCACAGCATTATTTAGGCCCTAAAAAAAGTTTGGCGATAATTCACGTCGCTGGAGAATCGATGCTGATTGGTGTGACCGAATCAAATATTTCAATGATAAAATCATTATCTTTAATTGATGACGAAGTACCAGCTGACTTGCCGCAAAACTTTAGTGATACATTGCAAATTAAAGATGAACCCATGGTCAATCGTTCAACGATAAAAACGGCTCCTGCCGGTGCTTCAGCTAAGGCTACTAGTGTCGATGATCTTGAAGAAGAATTTTCTTTTTCGGGTATCAAAGATACGGTTTCAAAAAAATTAAAATCAATGCGGAGCCTATCGTGAAATTCATGAAGGTTTTGTTACCTTTTATTTTACTTTTAATTGGTTCAGCGGCAATGGCCCAAGTGACTATTCCCTCTGTAAACTTTGGCTTTAAACAAACGCAGAATCCGACGGAAGTCGTTAATACGGTCAAAATGGTTTTAGTTTTGACTGTTTTGACTTTGGCTCCGGCAATTTTGATCATGATGACGGGCTTCACTCGCATATTGATTGTTCTATCTTTTTTGCGCCAAGCAATTGGTGTTCAGCAAATGCCGCCAAATCAAATGTTAGTTGGCCTATCTTTATTTTTGACTTTCTTTATCATGGGCCCAGCTTTCACTGAAATTAATCAAAAGGCTTTGCAGCCCTATATGAATAATCAGCTGACTCAGGATCAAGCTTTAGAATACACTTTAGCGCCACTAAGAAAATTTATGTTCAATCAGACCCGTGACCAAGATTTGGCTTTGTTTGTCAAATTAGCCCAAGTCGAAAAACCTAAAACTAGAGCTGATGTGCCCACATTGGTTTTAGTTCCAGCGTTTATTGTTTCTGAACTTAAGACGGCATTCATGATTGGTTTCATTATATTTCTTCCGTTTCTAATCATCGATATTTTAGCGGCCAGTGTTTTAATGGCAATGGGTATGATGATGGTTCCGCCGGCGGTTATTTCGTTGCCGTTTAAGATCATGCTTTTTGTTTTGGTCGACGGGTGGAGCTTGTTGATCGGTTCGATGGTTAAGAGCTTCGGTTAAGGGGCTCAACTTCGGCTAGAGGATCTGGCTGAAAAAAGGAATTCAGAATGAATGAAGATATCGTAATACAACTCGGGCAAGATGCTTTAAAAACATTAGCGATGCTATCTGCGCCGCTGTTGTTAAGCACGCTTGTAATCGGTTTAATTGTTAGTATATTTCAAGCCCTCACTCAAATTAATGAAAACACTTTAACCTTCGTTCCTAAGATGGTTGTAATTGCTATCATACTTATTTTAGCAGGTCCTTGGATGTTGGATCTTCTGAACTCTTACACAACAAATTTATTTGAAAATATTGCAACCGTTGTAAGGGGTGGTCAGTAATGTTGAATTTTTCGCAGCTTAATGAAATTCAAATCTTAATGTTTGCATTGATCTTGCTTCGCATGACCGGATTTGTAATTTCTTCTGCTGTTTTAAGTTCTCAGAATATCTCGAGCATTCTGAAAATTTCTTTATCTGTGGTTCTTACTTTAATTGTATTTAAGTCGGTGGCAACAAATCAGGCATTGATTCGCTTACATGAAAATGAAGGCAGTCTTTTGCTATTAGCTGGAAGAGAAATAATTGTTGGAATTGCACTTGGGTTTGTGACGCGGCTATTTTTCTTTTCAATTTCTATGGCGGGAGAAATGGTTTCATTGTCACTGGGGCTTTCACAAGCCCAGATATTTAACCCAATGATGGGTGCTGTCGGAAATGTTGTTGAACAATTCTATATGGTTATCGCAACGTTATTGTATTTAGTTTTAGACGGTCATCATATTTTGATTGATGGTCTTGTAAAAAGTTTTGCGACCGTTGAAGTGGCGAAGCTTTCTTTAGAAGTTGGTGCTCTATCTGAAATAGTTTTAAAAGCGCAAGGTTTTTTCATATTGGGAATAAAGCTTGCTGCTCCGATATTAATTTCGATGTTGATTGTTCAAGTTGGAATTGCATTGTTAAGCCGTACTGTACCGCAAATTAATGTCATTACGACTTCTACGGCCGTAACTAGTGCCTTAGGAATAGTGATTTTATTTATTAGCTTACCTTTAATGGTAATGCAAATTACAGGAATTTTAGATTTAACAAGTATTGAATTTTTTAAGTTTTTAAAAGTGTTGTAAGGATTGTTTAGGAATGGCTGAAGATCAAGGCGAAAAGACAGAAGAAGCAACAGACTCCAGACGCGAAGATTTCCGTAAGCGTGGCCAAGTTGCAATGACCCGTGAATTAAGCACGGCTCTGTTTTTTTTGTTAATCGCTGCTTTGTTATATGTAACTGGTCGGTTTTTTCTACAAAATCTTTTTGATCTTTTTCATCAAGCAATGGGTGGAGAATTTATCAATAAGTTTCGTGAAGGTCATTTGCGAGAAATTCTGTTAACAGTAGGCTACAAGCTTACGATACTTGTGGGTCCTTTATTTTTTATTGCGGTGGTAATCGGAGTAGCAGCCCAAGTTTTACAAACCGGATTTCTGCAAGTCGAAGATGCTTTAACTCCCAATTTAGAAAAACTGAATCCACTGTCTAGTTTAGGCCGCATTTTTTCGATGAAGGGCGTTGTTGAAATATTGAAGTCGATACTAAAAATGACAGCAATTGGATTTATTTTATATCTGGTTTTAAAGGGTGAAATTCGTCAAATTCCATATTTGTCTGCCATGTCGATCGAGCAAATTTTAGGTTACCTCGGTGACGTCGTCTATAAGCTTGTTTTGAGCACGGGCTTATTTATGCTGGTACTTGCCGTAGCAGACTATTTTTTTCAACGCTGGCAGCTTGAAAAAGAAATGATGATGACTAAGCAAGAAATCAAAGAAGAAATGAAGTCTCGAGACGGGGATCCCTTGATTAAAGCTCGTATCCGTCGTGTTCAAAAAGAAATCGCTAATCGCAAAATGATGACCGAAATTCCTAAAGGCGATGTGGTTATCACAAATCCCACACACATTGCGATTGTAATAAAATACTCTGCTGATCTTCCGGCACCTCAGTTGATTGCTAAAGGTGCGGATTTTATGGCTGAAAAAATTAAAGAGATTGCGCGCGAAAACAATATTCCGATTGTTGAAAATAAGCCATTGGCTCGTACTATTTTTAAAACGATGAAAGTCGGGCAGGTTATTCCACGCGAATTATTTGTCGCTGTGGCTGAGGTCTTATCATATATCTATCGATTAAAACGCAAAAAAAGAAAATCGGCATCAAGTACAAGTCAGAATACAAACCGTTCTTCTCAGACTGAGCGAGGATTATAATGGAACAAATTTTTCAGTTTGTTAAACGTTTTGAAAAATACACGAAGAATACTGATCTGTTCATCGCAATCGGTATTCTGGCTATTTTGGCGGTGATGATTATTCCGCTTCCGCCGGTTCTTTTAGATATTTCGCTTTCTTTTTCATTGGCCTTAAGTATTTTAATTCTATTGACGGCGATTTATGTTAAATCAACTTTAGAATTTACGTCATTTCCATCTTTATTATTGATGACGACTTTGTTTCGCTTAGCTTTGAACGTTGCGACGACGCGTTTGATTTTGACCCATGGGCATGAGGGAACGGCTTCAGCGGGGTCGGTTATTCAAGCATTTGGTAATTTCGTAGTTGGCAATAATTACGTTATTGGTTTTATCGTGTTCGCTATTTTAGTCGTGATCAACTTCGTTGTTATTACAAAAGGTTCAGGTCGGGTTGCTGAGGTCGCGGCGCGATTCACATTAGATGCGATGCCAGGTAAGCAAATGGCGATTGATGCCGAATTGAATGCCGGTGTTATCAATGAAGCTGAAGCCAAACGCCGCCGTAAAGAAATCGAAAAAGAAGCTGACTTTTATGGATCAATGGATGGTGCCAGTAAGTTTGTTCGTGGTGATGCGATCGCGGGTATTATAATTACTGTTATCAACATCGTCGGTGGGCTTTTGATTGGTGTAATGCAAAAAAATTTAGATTTAGCAACGGCGGCTAAGAACTACACGATGTTAACAATCGGTGATGGTTTGTTAGCTCAAATCCCCGCATTAGTAATTTCAACTGCGGCGGGTATGATTGTTACTCGTAGTGGTAGTGATGATAGCATGGGTGAAGAGTTGACGTCTCAGCTATTAGCAAATCCCCGCGCCATTTATGTTTCAGCCGGCGTTTTAACTTGTCTAGCTTTAGTGCCAGGGCTTCCGACAGTACCTTTCTTAGCGATGGCCATCATCATGGCGGCAACGGCGTGGACAATCGTTCAATATCGGAATGAAAAAGCGCAGGCTGAAAAAGTGAAAATTGATATGGAACTGGCCGCTCCGAAAAAAGAAAACGTCGAAACCATGCTTCCGCTTGATATGGTTGAGCTTGAGGTAGGTTACGGTCTAATCAATGTTGTTGATTCAAGTAAATCAGGTGATTTACTTGAAAGAATTGCTTCGATACGTAAACAGTTCGCATTAGATTTAGGTATCGTTGTTCCGAGTGTTCATATTCGTGACAATTTGCAGTTAGCTGCGGGTGAATATCGCTTTTTGATTAAAGGAAATAAAGTTGGTGGCGGAGTTCTAAGACCTGATGCCTTATTGGCGATGGATCCGGGGCAAACGACTGTAAAAATCGATGGGTCTCCAACCAAAGAACCTGCTTTTGGATTAGATGCTATCTGGATTTCTCAAGTAAACCGCGAAAAAGCTGAAATGGCTGGTTATACAGTTGTCGATTTACCGACTGTTATGGCGACGCATATTACAGAAATGATTCGTACGCATGCCCATGAGCTTTTAGGGCGCCAAGAAGTTTCTCAATTGGTAGAAAATTTTAAGAAATCGCATCCGAAAGTAGTCGAAGAACTCATTCCAGATATTCTTAGTTTGGGCGGAGTTGTTCGAATTATGCAAAATCTTTTAAAAGAGCAAGTATCTGTTCGTGATCTATTGACGATTTTTGAAACTTTAGCTGATGAAGGCGGACGCACAAAAGACTTAGATCTTTTAACCGAAGCTGTGCGAAAACAACTTTCTCGTATGATCACAGCTAAGTACACGGGTGATGATGGGGCCGTAAATGTAATGACTTTTGACTCAAGATTAGAAGAGTTAGTTTCAAACGCCCTGTTGCAAACAGAGCAAGGGGTGCAACTTGTTATGGATCCGCAATCTGCTTCACGGATGATTTCGAATATCGCGCAACAAATCGAAACACACCCTGAAATTGCAGGACAGCCGATCTTGTTAACAAGTCCGACAATTCGCCGTCATATTTTTAAACTTGTATCACGCTTTATTCCGCAACTGATTGTGCTTTCGCATAACGAAATCACAGCAGATGCGCGAGTGCAAGCAGTCGCCACAGTCGGAGCCGCTTAATGAAGGGGAAATCTTAAATGCAGATCAAAAAGTTTGAAGCAAGGTCGATGAAAGAAGCTCTTGAGATGATTAAAACTCAACTTGGGCCGGATGCTATTATTTTATCTGCAAAAGAAACGACTAAAAATTTTGGTTTAGGTGGAGAAAAAAGTATCGAAATCACTGCTGCTTATTCAGAAACTGTTTTGCACAACAAAAAAGTTGTTGAATCTAAGTTCACCGCAAAAGATCGCGAAACTTTTCAAAAATCTTCTGCAAAAAGTCAAAAGCAAGTCATGCAAAAGATGATCGAAACGCAAATTGCAAAAATGAATGCGCAAGCCACTGGGCAAATCACACCAGCTGCTTCATCTTTATCAAATATGTCGGCTTCAGCGGCTCAACGGAATGCCTATAAGATGACTGAAAAGCGTTATATCGATATTGATAATGAGCAAGCCGTTATTCCCGCACTTTCGACGACGACGGTACAGCCATCCGTACAAGCGGCCACCGTGCAAGCGGCAGCCGTGACTCAGGTCGCCCAGAAAGCTTGGAATGACATGGAAGTCAGTTCTCTAAAAAAAGAAATAGAATCATTGAAGCAAGTCATTACGCAGTTTAAAACAATACCTCAATCTTTTGTTCAAGCTCACCCCGGAGCCGAATACGGAATTCACTACGGAATGAGTACTTATTTTCAAAAATTAACCCAACGGGGTTTGCTGCCTGAAATCGCGGCCGATATTATCATGCAGGCTCAAAAGCAAATTTCAATAGATCAGCAGCAAAATCGCCACGCGGTCCAGGGTTGGATTGCCAAATATATGTTGGATACGATCCCTGTTTGTCATGAAGGTGTAGAACAGTTTCATTTATTTGTTGGACCATCTGGATCAGGAAAAACTAGCTCGTTAATTAAAATGGCAAGTGATTTAATTTTAAATCACCGAAAACGAGTGGCTTTGATCACGACTGACACTAGTAAAGTCGGAGCTTCTGAACAAATGAAAATTTTTTCTCAGATCTTGAATGTGCCGTTTTTATCAATGCGGTCTCAAGAAAATTGGGGGCATGTGATTCCTCACCTTGATCAAATTGATCATGTCTTGGTCGATTACTCAGGTTTGAATTTACGTACTCAAGATGAGTTGAATTATTTAAAACGCATGTCTCCTCCGGTCTATAAATCGTTACGCACCCATCTGGTGCTTTCGGCGATGTCAAAAGATTCAGATTTGTTAGATTGCGCAAAAAGATACGAAACATTTGGCTTTAATGACGTGATTTTTACCTCGTTAGATGAAGCTAGCATGCACGGAAACATTTATAACTTCGTTCGAAAAGTTGCGACTTCACTGTTTGCATTTGGAATTGGTCCCAAAGTTCCCGAAGATTTTGAAAGAGCGACAGCCGAAAGAGTTGTTGATCTTATTCTGCAAATTACAAAATCTCAGATCGAACAGGAAGAAGCAGTATGAAAACAATCAGCATTACATCGGGTAAGGGTGGAGTAGGAAAAACATCGGTAACCTGCAATTTAGCGGTAGGTTTAGCGCAACTTGGAAAAAAAGTTTTGATTTTCGATGGTGATTTAGGAATGGCTAACGTCGACATATTCTTTGGAGTTCACCCTCAAAAAAATCTTCAAGATGTCATCGAGGGTTCATCATTAAAAGAAGCGTTAACTTCTGTTGCACAGAACGTGGACCTACTCGCAGGTGGAAATGGTGTTCATAGCCTTTGTCATTTAGATGCATTCCAAAGACGTGAAGTGATTAGTCGCTTAGCAGAAGTGAGTCTTTCATACGATTTTTTATTGATTGATACCTCGCCTGGATTGCATGATCATGTTTTGCATTTGAATTCAATTGCTGATGAGCGTTTAGTTATTTTGACTCCGGATCCGTCTAGCTTTACTGATGCTTATGCGCAGATCAAAGTCTTGCATCAGAAGCACAAGACCCAAAATTTTTCGATCATTTGCAATCAAGTTTCCGATGAAAGACAGGGTGAACAGCTGTATCTACGTTTTTCTGAAGTCGTTCAACAGTTTTTGCCGGTCAGTTTGTCTTATAAGAAAAGCATTGTTTTTGATTCGCAGATGAAATTGGCGAATCAATTACAGCGTCTCATCTTAAGACAGAATCCAAAATCTTTTTCTTCTGTAGCTATTAGGTCAATTTGTGAAGAAATCGTGTCTCAAAATCAAATGGTTCGTAGTAGAGGTGAAATCGTCAACAGTCTAGACATGCTCTTCAGCCCGGTCTCTGGCCTGGCTTAGAATGTTTGGACTTTCGGTCGTTGGTTGAATCAGTTAAAGTTATGAGTAGAGGGGTCATTTAGATGTCAAAAGCAAATCTTCTGAAAAAGTATAAAGAAGAACCCAAAAAAAATTTGAAGCGCAATCAAAAAGAAGAACTGATCAAAGAGTACGCCCCACTTATAAAATTTGTGGCGCAGAAAATCGCGGTTCGCTTGCCCCCGAATATCGAATTGGATGACCTGATTTCAGCAGGTTCTATCGGTTTGATGGACGCCATTGATAAATGGGATCCAACTCGCGATAATAAATTTAAAACTTACGCTGAGTTTCGTATTCGAGGTTCGATCTTAGATGAATTACGTGCACAAGATTGGATTCCTCGCTCAGTGCGTGATAAGGCGAAGGCCCTTGATCGTACGATTTCAGCTTTAGAAAATGAACTGGGTCGCTATCCAACTGAAGAAGAAATTTCTGCGAAGTTGAATATGCCGATTGGTGAATTCCATGAGCTCGTCAATCAAGTTCGCCCTGTCAGCCTTCTTTCAATTGATGATCAGCCAACTTTTAGTGACTCTGACAAGAAGTCGATTGCAAATCTTCTTGAAGGAGCGAAATCAGGAAATCCGTTTAATCAATTGAATGTAAAAGTTGTTAAAGATGTTGTAGCTAAGGCCATCGAAGAACTTCCTGAACGTCAACGTTTAGTTCTTTCTTTATATTACTTTGAAGATCTTAATTTGAAAGAGATCGGTCAAGTACTACGAGTGACTGAATCCCGCGTTTCTCAATTGCATGCTCAAGCGGTCACTCGCTTACGAGCAAAGCTAGCTGTATCGATTGCTGCTGGTGAACTTGAGGCTATTTAATATCTAAAAATTTGGCCTCATAATTGTAATACCCCTGGATCAACGTCTGGGGGTATTATATGATCGTATTTAAACCGCGTTTAGCAGCCTTTTATGTTGTTCTTTTTGCAACTATTGCATTGTTGTCTAATCACATGACGAAACAACACCAACCTGGTGTGGCTTCAAATCAAAACCAGACCATTGGCCGAGAATAGTATTATATCGTAGATCCTTTGTTTGTTTCGTCTGAAAATATTCAGATAAGCCAAGGAGTCTCTACGTGCCTTCTATTTTTAATCGTGTTTATTTGAATTCGGTTGGATCATTTTTGCCAGGACCTGCCGTTAACAATGAAGAAATGGATGCCTATGTTGGCTCGATTAATAGTCAATCTTCTCGGGTCAAGCGACGCATTCTAGGTGAAAATGGTATCACAACTCGACACTATGGAATCGATCAAGAGGGGCGCACTCGCTTTTCTTCATCTGATATGGCCGTTCATGCAATTAACAATGCTTTAGAAAAAGTAAATTATAAAATCAATGATATTTCATTTCTAAGTTCTGCCACTGTAGGTGCCGATTTGGCGGCGCCAGGTTTCGCGAATTTAATTCAAGGTCAGTTGCGTGCAGCTCCGATGCAGACGATGTCATTTCAAGGGATTTGCGCTTCAGGTATTGCCGCCATGAAAGCGGCGGCTCAAGTCATCGAGTTGCAAGAGTTTAAAAAATCGATCGCCGTTGCCACAGAATTTCCCTCGCGTTTGTTTAAAGCTTCTCGCTTTCAAAAAATTGAAGAGAATCTAGATTTTGACTCTCACTTTTTGCGATGGATGCTTTCTGATGGCTCGGGTGCCACATTGTTCGAAGATCGTCCGAATGAAAAAGGCATTTCATTGAAGTTGAATTGGATTCATTTAAAATCTTTTAGCGGAGACTATCCGACATGCATGCACATCGGTACTCCTTGGAATAAACCGCAGACAAGTTATTTAGATTATGCCTCACTCGAAGAGGCCGAAAAAGATGGTTCTTTCTTGCTTCGTCAAGATATTCGATTATTGCCTAATTTGTTTGACGTCGGAATCAGTGAGTTCATGCACTTAGTTCAAACGAATCAAATTCAACCTCAAGAAGTTGATTATTTTCTATGTCACTATTCTTCAGAGCGCCTTTCAGGCGTTGTTAAAACACTCATGGAAAAAGCGGGTTTAACGATTCCTCACGAAAGATGGTATAGCAATTTAAAATCTCGCGGTAACACAGGAGCTGCCTCTATCTTTATTATGCTTGAAGAATTTTTAAAAACTCACGATTTGAAGGCTGGGCAGAAAATTCTTTGCTTTGTTCCAGAGTCTGGTCGTTTCACGGTCTCATTTTTACTGTTCGAAGTTTTAAAAGATGGAAAAGTCGGAACAGCACAAAAGCCAGTTCTGCCTGAACGCACTCCGGTTGAAAAACTTTTGCTTGAGCTAGGAGGCATTTGGCATCAATACAGATCAAGTGTTTTTAGATCTGAATTGGCCCATCGTATTTTTAATGGAAGTATAAAAGTAGAAGATTATCAAAAGTGGATGGAAAACTGGATTCCACAGGTTCGCGAAGGAAGTATATGGATGCGAACGGCTATTTCAAATCTTTCGACAAAGTTCGAGGGTATTCAAGAATTGATTGAACAGCATGCAGGTGAAGAGCAATTCGACTTTAATATTTTATATAATGACTATAAATCAGCCGGTGGAACAAAAGCCCTAGACGATCTTAGAAGAAATCCAGGCGGAGAAGAGCTTAATCAATTCATGTACGAAAAGGCTCGCTCAAAAGATCCGCTGGGTCTTTTAGGTGGAATTTTTATTATTGAAGGTACGGGCAATAAAATTATTCCGACACTGCTTCCATTTCTGAAAAAAAATTTAAATTTGCAAATGAACGTATTTAAGTTTCTAGAGTATCACGGTGAAAATGACGTTCATCATATTGCTCGGTGGGCGAGCGCAGTTGAAATGGCTTTGGCTATAGAGCCTTCATGCTATGACGATATTATAAAAACAGCACGTCGTGTTGCTGAACTTTATCAAAAACAATGGGAGCTTGTTCTATGAACTCGGCATTAAATGAATTTGAGAAAATGTCAAATGACCCAAACGATCCGAATCCTTGGCATGCTTTGTATTTAGATCAGAGTACGCCAATTCGTCCGTCTGTTAAGGCGAAGTGGCTTAAAGATTCAAGTTCATTATCTCGCCAGTTTCTTCTGCCATTTGTTCGTCCGACGGCAAGATTAATGATTATAATCATTCAGATCATAAAGGCATTCTCTCCAGTAGATTGGAGAGCCTCAAAGTTTTTGCATAAATTGATAGTTTGGGGATTAAAAAATTTTGTAACTCAAGAAGCTAACATGCTGATACTTCGACATTTTCATGTGGGTTCAGAAATTTTGGGATTCATCGCAGGAAATATTCCTGGTGCTGAAATTAAGATGAATCCATTGCGTCCAAAAAATTTAGACGATTTAGCGAATGAAATGTTTTTGATTCATGATTTGAATTTATACAACTTCGTTATCAATTTGAATAACGAACTTCGTGAAAAAAATCTGAAAATAAGGCCTTTAGATAATCCCAATTTTTCAATGATCACCGAGGGTGAATTTAATATTGAAACTCCTAAAAAGGGCTTTTTTAATTTTATCGACTTACAAACAGCTATTGAATTATATACGCCCGTTTATCAGTTTTTTTTAACTGATAACGATTTTTGGCGAGCGACCAATTCGTTACAACTTGATGAGACTATCGGAATTTACGCGGCGACGATTATGAATTCACATAACCACTTGGTCCTAGTTAATAACAAGCACCCAATGGTTTCAGCAATTACATTTGAGGCGGGCTACCGTTTGGTTCTGCATGGTCTTTCAAGTGAAATGGGTCACTGGTTTTTCGTACAAAAGAAAATCGAACAGCGGCAAAAAGAGTCAGAGTCGACATTGGCATATGCTTAGAATAATTGAAGAAAAGTTTCTGTTGTTAAATCGTTTTGAGTTTTTTGCTGCTACGGTCATAAGTTTTACTTTTCTATATTTTGGTTTTTCGATTCTGGCCTATTACCTATTTACCAGAAAAGATTTTTTTAAGCGTTATCAAATGAAGGCATTTCGTCCGAATCAAATACAAACCGAGATTAAAAGATCAATGGTTTCAATTTTAATGTTTGGGGTTTTAAGTTTTGCCATGTATGAAGGTCTTCAACGGGGATTTTATAAAATCAAATTTGAATTTGATTTCGTAACATTCATTTTAGAGGCGACAACCTTGTTTATATGGAACGAAATTTATTTTTATGCTGTACACCGCGCATTTCATATCAAGTCATTATATAAGTACCATGCGGATCATCACTATTCTCATGTTCCAAGTCCGTTTTCAGCTTATAGTTTTCATTGGTCTGAAGGAATTTTGCTAGGTGCTGTTATGCCAGTGATTATGTGCTTTTATGACTTTCAGGTCATATCTTTGATGAGCCTGCCGCTCATGAGTATTTTGATGAATGTTTTGGGTCATTCGAATGTAGATTTTTTTCCAGAGAAAGAAATGGGGCATATTTTAAGCTTTTCTAAAAGACATTCTTTGCACCACAAAATTCCACATTCAAATTTTGGCTTTTTTTTACCTTATTTCGATCAAATTTTAAAAACTGATGGAACTGATGTCGCTGCCAAGCCTGGTTCAAGCCATGTCTCTTGAGCTGGCATTTTTTGCAATTCTAGTCTTACTGATTATTAAATATTTTTTATTTTACGGACTTCCATATTTTATTTTTTGGAAATGGTTTCCCGAAAGATTTAAAAGATACAAAATTCAAAACCCTGAAAGACAAAAACCTCAGTTGAAACTTGAATTGAAATATTCTGCGATCACCACTGTCATTCAAGCAATTGTTTTTTGGCTCATTTATGCGGGTGTTTCAAAAGGTACATTCAATATGTATTGGGGCTTTGGATCAAACGGGTATAGTCAAGAGTTGCTTGCTTTTGTGGTTTATTCATTTTTTTATGATGCCTATTTCTACTGGACGCATCGATTGATGCATCAAGGTTGGCTTTATAAAAAGGTACATGTGATTCATCACCGCTCTTTGAATCCGACACCGTTTGCTTCATTTTCTTTTCATCCGATTGAAGCGGTTATTAATCTGCTTTATCTTTTTCCGATTGTTTATTTTTTTCCGATGAGCATTGAATTAGCTATTGCTTTAGTTGTGTTGACTGATTTTAGTAATCTGATGGGGCATCTTGGTTATGACCTGATTCCTCGGAAATCACGTCAGCAATGGTGGGGTAGTTGGCTAACCACTCCGACTCATCATAATATGCACCATCAGTTTTCAAGATCAAATTTTGGCTTATATTGGAAAGGCTGGGATCAATATTTAAAAACTATGCATCCAAAAACCGAAGAAGAGTTTTACCGAATAAAAGATCAAGATAAAAAAGTTTGAATCTTATTTTTCCAGGCTTTGATTAGGTTTTCGAGCTCTTCATCAATGATCGGAAATGTAGGATAAACTCGCAAAGACAAATTTAATTCTCCATTCCAGATTATGGCTGCTGCCCCGATGGGATGAGACAGTAAAGTATTTGCAAAAACAGTTAGACGTACATTCTCTGAACAGGTCCATTCTCCTAAGTTCGTAAATGCACCAATATAGTGATTATTGTTTATTTGTTTTAGTGCAATTTTTTCTATCATTTCAGCCGGCAAATATTGACCAATGTGTTGCCAAAACCATGTTCCCCAATGTTTTTTCTGCTTAAGTGATAATGAAATTTTTTTCTGTAAATCAGAAGGGCTATCATTATCTTTTACATCGATTGTAAAATTTGAAACATAATTTTTCTTTAGAGTTGAATCGTTGGGATTGAGGCCCAAGTCATTGCGCATATTAACTGGAATCCACCATGAGTAAGTGTTTGTTTTCAGATCAAAGTAATCGGTGATAGATTTCTGTAAACAGTAGAATAGTAAGGTATTAAGAGATATTTTTTGTGTCGACGCAGCTGTATTTAAATTTTCTAAGTCTCCCGCCGAGAAATGAACAGATGATTGAATTGTCTTATCATGCATCGTTTTCTTAAATAAAAATGGCCAAAAATTTTTGCTACGAGGCTTTGTCCAATAGAGAAAAAAAATAATGTTCTTGAGGTATTTAAATATTGAAATTGAATTCGATGCAGCTTTTGCAGCTTTAACATGAATAGCCCAATTTCTTTGTTCTGCAATTGTAAATAAAGCCCCGGCGCCATCCGCTTTTTCATGAGGAAATGCAATCCATTCACTTTTTTTATCGCGCACGATTTCAAAAAGAATATCTGCGGGCTCTTGGTGTCGGCGATAGATTTCAAACCATTGACCGACATAATCTTTCAAATTATTTTCCTTGGCCTGTTATTGAATGGCTCATGGCATCTTTGATTTTTTTCATTAAGCGTACTTCAGTCTGGCGTACAGCTTCTCGGGTGATTTTGTATTTGTCGCCAATTTCTTGCAAGGTTAAGGGTTCGTCGCTAAGAACGCGTTCTTCTAGAAGAATCTTTTCTTTTTCTGTTAGCCCACTACGAATTTGATTAACCACATTCATTAAAAGACTAAGTTGTTCTTCAAGTGCTAATTGCTCATCTAAAGGAAGACTGCCATCGTCTTTTTTTAATAAAGATGATAGTGGAGTTGCGTTTTCGTCGTCTGATGAGCTTGGTTTATCTAAGCTGACATCGCGCGAAGTTAAACGTTTAGCCATTTCAGAAACTTCATCTTCTGGAATTCCTAATTTGTGAGACAATAAAGCCACGTTTTCAGGGGAAGACATTTTTTCAAGTTCTTGTTTCTGTCTTTGTAATTGATAGAAAAGTTTTCTTTGGTTTGCAGTTGTTCCGATGCGAACCATAGAAAATTGACGCATTAGATATTCTTGAATGTAGCCACGGATCCACCAAACAGCATAAGTGATTAGACGATTTCCTTTGTATGGATTAAACTCTTTCACAGCATGCATCAATCCGACGTTGCCTTCTTGAATTACATCGATCAACTTTGAAGAAAATTTTGCATATTCGGCCGCAACTTTGACTACGAATCGTAAATTCGATTTCACAAGTGTTTGTGCCAATGCGGGGTCTTTTGTTTCATAATATTTTTTGGCAAGATCGTACTCTTGTTCACGAGTCAGCAAAGGGTATTTACGAATTTCATTTAAATACATCGCCAGGGGGTCTGTTGATGTTAGGCCTTTGCTTTCAAGCGGAGCCTGAGAAATCTCAGCGATTTCGCGGCTATCTACGGTTTCATCAATTTCATCGACTAAAGGAATATCATTCTCTTGTGCCGCATCTTCATCGACTATTTCGGCCTGTACAGATCTGTGTTCTGATTTTTCAGAGACTTGAATCGTTTTCTTTTTGGCTGGTTTGGCTTCAGTCTGGGGTGCAGGTTTAGCGGT
>JACCDQ010494122.1_pt1 | contig 27300 bp, 20 predicted proteins | sample 7446031 | NCBI WGS metagenome assembly JACCDQ01 (sample SAMN15323442, study PRJNA562643) | freshwater metagenome | isolation source: river surface water | place: USA:Blue River Watershed | collected 2017-08-17 | reverse complement strand
GTCAGGTGCACGCCGACCACGTCGGGGGTCAGGAAATACACGGGTTGGCCGAGCATGCCGGCCTCCGCCTCGATGCCACCCACGCCCCAGCCCACGATGCCGATGCCGTTGATCATCGTCGTGTGCGAGTCGGTGCCGACCAGCGTATCCGGATAATAGATACCGCCCTCGTTGAGCACGCCCTTGGCGAGATACTCGAGGTTTACCTGGTGGACGATGCCGATGCCGGGGGGCACGACCTTGAAGGTGTCGAAGGCCTGCATGCCCCACTTCAGGAACTGGTAACGCTCGCGGTTGCGGGAGAATTCGAGGTCGAGGTTCTTCTGCATCGAATCGGCCGAGCCGGCGAAGTCGACCTGCACGCTGTGGTCGACGACGAGGTCGACGGGCACGAGCGGCTCGATGATCTTGGGATTCTTGCCCATGCGGGCGACCGCGGAGCGCATGGCCGCGAGGTCGACGAGCAGCGGCACGCCGGTGAAATCCTGCAGCACGATGCGCGCGACGACGAAGGGAATCTCCTCCGTGCGCGGCGACTTCGCCCCCCAGCCCGCGAGATCGCGGATCGCGCCCTCGGCGACGCGCTTGCCGTCGCAATTGCGCAGCAGCGACTCGAGCACGAGCCGGATCGAGACCGGCAGGCGCGAGATCTTGAAGCCGGCCTGCTCGAGAGCGGGCAGCGAGTAGAACTTGTGCGACGCACCGTTGGCGGAGAACGTCTGCAGCGTGTTGAACGGATTCGGGAGGGACATCTGAGGGCGGATTTCGGAAGCGAAAAACGAAACGGCGGAAAACAACGCCGGGCGGCCCGCGGGGCGGACCGCCCGGACGGCGGAAAGATTACGAAGCGAGCGCGGCCTTGACCGCGGCGAAGTTCGGCAGGTCCTTCGGCGTGGCGGTCTGCTCGGCGTATTTCACGACGCCGTCCTTGCCGATCACGAACGCGGCGCGGGCCGACGTGTCGCCGATGCCGGCGAGCATGGGGAACAGCACGCCGTAGGCCTTGGTGGTTTCCTTGTTCAGGTCGCTGGCGAGCGTGAGGCCGATCTTGTTGGTCTTGGCCCACGCTTCCTGGGTGAACGGGCTGTCGACGCTGATCGCGATCACGTCGGCGCCGAGCTTCTCGTAGTCGGCGAGGCCCGAGGTCTGGTCGCACATTTCCTGCGTGCAGACGCCGGTGTAAGCGAGGGGGAAGAAGAGCAGCACGGTCTGCTTCTTGCCGAAGTTGTCGCTCAGCTTGATGTCCTTCAAACCGTCGGCGGTCTTGGACTTGAGGGTGAAATCGGGCGCTTTGGAGCCAACAGCGATGGGCATGGGAGGGAGATGTGAAGGGTTGAGTTGTTCCGCGGCGGCGATCGCCGGGATGGAAGGGCGACGTTGAGCCGGCCCTTCCGGCGCCGCAAACCGTTTTTCCACGCCGGTTCGGGCTAACAGCGGGTATTCTTTTCCCCGGCCTCGCACCATTAGCCCGACTCGTGCTTTCCCGCCGCCCGCTCCGGCCGTGGGCCGGCCCATTTCCCGCCTCCGCCGAAATACTGCGTAACTTTCCGGATCGGTCCCGGGTTACCGCTGGGAATGGCTTCCACACCTGACCTCGCGCCCGGCTCGGGCGGTCTCTTCACCGGGCTGGCCGGCGACCTGCGCCACGCACTGCGCCTGCTTCGCCGGGGCAAGGGCCTCACCGCGACAACGCTCCTGACGCTGGCCCTGTGCATCGGCGCCACCACGGCGATCTTTTCCACGGTTTACTCGCTGCTGCTGAAACCCCTGCCCTTCCGGGAGCCCGAGCGCATCGTCGAACTCTACAGCTCCGCCGCCAAAGCCGGCCTCCACAAGATGCCGGCCAACGTCCCGATCTACCTCGACTACGCCAAGAACGCATCGTCCTACGAGTCGCTCGCGCTCTGGAACTTTTCCCAGCAGATGTTCGGCGGGGACGACGCCCCGACGCGCCTCGCGATGGCCAGCGCCACCGCCGGGCTTTTCCCCATCCTCCGGCTGCAGCCGCTGCTCGGCGAGTTCTTCACCCCGGAACACCACCGGCCCGGCGCCGACAAGGTCGTCGTCCTCACCCAGTCCTTCTGGCAGTCCCAGTTCGCCGAGGATCCCCAGGTCGTCGGCAAGACCCTGCGCCTCGGCGGGGAGGCCCACAAGGTCATCGGCGTCGCGCCCCGTCTCTTCGAGGCGTGGGACGCCCGGGTGAAATACGTCGTGCCGCTGTCGTGGCAACCGGCGCAGGAAAATCCCCAGGCGCGCTACGGCGTCGGCTTGCAGCTTTTCGGCCGGCTCAAACCCGGTGCCTCCACCGGACAGGCCGATGCCGAGGCCAAGACCCTCGAGCAACGCTACGTCGAGGCCTCGCCGCCCCAGGTCAAAGGCTTCGTCGAACGCTCCGGCATGACCATGAATGTCGGCGGCGTGCAGGAACAGCGGGTGCAACCGGTGCGCTCGACGCTCCTGCTCCTCCAGGGCGGCGTCGCCTTCGTCCTGCTCATCGGCTGCGTCAACGTCGCCAATCTTCTCCTCGTCCGCGCCAACGCGCGCCAGTCCGAGTTGGCGATCCGCTCGGCGCTCGGGGCCGGCCGCGGCACGATCGCCCGCCAGCTGATCCTCGAGAGCCTTCTGCTGACGTCGCTCGGCGCCCTGCTCGGGCTCGGCCTCGCCTGGGCCGCCCTGCGCGCCAGCAACTTTTATCTGGCGAAGATGCTTCCGCTCGCGCTCCCCGCCACGCTCGACCTGCGCGTGCTGGCCTTCGCCATCGGCCTCGCCGTGGTCATCGGGATTTTGACCGGCCTCATCCCCGTCCTCCACATCCTCCGCACCAACCTTGCCGAGGTCATCCAAAGCAGTTCCCGCGGCGCTTCCTCGGGCCGGGGTGTCCGCAGCCTCAGCAGCGCATTGGTCATCGTGCAGGTGGCCGTTGCGCTCATGCTGCTCACCGGCGCCGGCCTGCTCGTCCAGAGCTTCGCCAACGCCATCGCCGTGCATCCCGGCTTCAGCCCCCGGGGCGTCGTCACCGCCCGCGTCGTGATTCCGGCCGCACACCGCGCCTCTGCCGAGGCCGCCAACACGTTCTTCGAACGGCTCACCGCGACGCTGCGGGAAATTCCAGGCGTCACCGCCACGGCGTTCTCCGGGTCCACGCCGTTCCAGGGCGGCGTGGGCATCAATGCCTTCACCCTCGAGGAAGACACCTTGCCGCCCGGCTCGCCCCAACCGGGTGCCTACCGCGTCCAGGTCACCCCCGGCTACGCCGAAACCCTGGGCCTCACCTTGGTTGAAGGCCGGTTCTTCGAGGACGCGGACCGCGACCCGAAGCGCCGGGTCTTCGTGGTCGACCAGAGTTTCGCGAAGAAGTTTTTCCCGAACCGCTCCGCACTCGGCGGCCGGTTCGCCTTCGGCCCCCGGCCGGAGAAACCGGAGGATTGGCCCACGATCATCGGCGTGGTCCGCGACATCCCGCACAACGGCGTCGAGGAGAAGAGCGGCAATCCGTTCATCTACCAGGTCGTGCAGCAGGGCGCCCGCCCCGGCGGTGTCACCGTCTTTCTCCGCACCACCCGGCCGGCCCTCGAGCTCGTGCCGGCGCTCCGCGCCAAGCTCCGCGCGCTCGATCCGACGCTCTTCGTCTACGACGCCGGTCCGCTCGAGCAGGCCGTCGGCTCGTCGTTCGACAACCGCCGCGCCGTCATGCTGCTGCTTGCCGCCTTCGCCGGTCTCGCGCTGTTTCTCTCGTCGCTCGGCATCTACGGCGTGCTCGCCTACGACGTCTCGCAGCGCACGCGCGAGATCGGCATCCGCGGCGCCATCGGAGCCTCGCGCGGACAGATTGTCGGCCTCGTGCTCCGCCAGGGCCTTTGGAAAGCCGGGTTCGGCATCGTGCTCGGCTTGGGCGGCGCGTTTTTCGTGAGCCGGTCGATGACCAGTCTGCTCTTCGGCGTGACGCCGACCAACCCCGGCGTCTACGCCGCGGTCTGCCTGCTCCTGGTTGCCGTCGCCCTGCTCGCCAGTTACCTGCCGGCGCGCCGCGCCGCCCGGATCGATCCGCTGGTCGCCCTCCGCGACGAGTGACGTCCCGCCGCGGCGCGCGCCGGCCTTCGGGCATCGGGCACCGGCGCCCGCCGCCCGGACGGCACAAAAAACCCGGGCCAGCGCGGGCCCGGGTTGACCGACGAAGACTCGCCGCCGGTGCGGCGGCGAGCCGGACGCTCAGATGAGATCGAAACGATCCGCGTTCATGACCTTGGTCCAGGCCGCGACGAAATCGCGCACGAACTTCGGACCGGCATCGCTCTCCGCGTAGACCTCGGCGATCGCGCGCAGCTGCGAGTTCGAACCGAACACCAGATCGACGCGCGTGGCCGTCCACTTCACGTCGCCCGTCGCCCGGTCGCGGATCTCGAAGAGCTCCTCGGCCGGCGAAGTCGCTTTCGCCACGTTGGCCATGTCGAGCAGGTTGACGAAGAAGTCCGTCGTGAGCGTCTCGGGCCGCGCGGTGAACACGCCGTGCTGCGACTTGCCGTGGTTCGCGTTGAGCACGCGCAGGCCGCCGACGAGCACCGTCATTTCCGGCGCCGTCAGACCGAGCAGCTGCGCCTTGTCGACGAGCAGCTGCTCCGCGGGAAACGCGAAGCGCGTCTTCAGGTAGTTGCGGAAACCGTCCGCGACCGGCTCGAGCACGGCGAACGACGCCGCGTCGGTCTGTTCCGCCGTCGCGTCCATGCGGCCGGGCGAGAACGGCACGGTGATCCCGTGCCCCGCCTGCTTGGCGGCCTGTTCGATCGCCGCACCGCCCGCGAGCACGATGAGGTCGGCGAGCGATACTTTCTTGCCGCCCGTCGCCGTCGCGTTGAAGGCCTGCTGGATGCCTTCGAGGGCTTTCAGCACCTTCGCGAGGCGCGCCGGCTGGTTGGCATCCCAGTCTTTCTGCGGTGCGAGGCGAATGCGGGCGCCGTTGGCGCCGCCCCGCTTGTCGGAGCCGCGGAAGGTCGAGGCCGACGCCCACGCCGTAAACACAAGCTCCGAGATCGAAAGGCCCGACGCGAGGATCTTGGCCTTGAGGCCGGCGATATCCGCGGCATCGACGAGCGGGTGGTTGACCGCGGGAATCGGATCCTGCCAGAGCAGGTCTTCCGCCGGGACTTCGGACCCGAGGTAGAGGCGCTTCGGCCCCATGTCGCGGTGGGTCAGCTTGAACCAGGCGCGGGCAAACGCATCGGCAAACTGGTCAGGATTCGCGAGGAAGCGGCGCGAGATTTTCTCGTAGGCCGGATCCATCCGCAGCGCGAGGTCGGTGGTCAACATCGCGGGGCGGTGCTTCTTCGTCGCATCGTAGGCGTCGGGGATGATCGCCGCCGCGTTCTTCGCGACCCACTGGTGCGCACCGGCCGGGCTCTTCACGAGCTCCCAGTCGTAGGCGAACAGGTTTTCGAAGAAGTTATTGCTCCACTGGGTCGGCGTGGTCGTCCACGTGACCTCGAGCCCGCTGGTGATCGTGTCGGCGCCCTTGCCGCTCTTGTAGGAGCTGGTCCAGCCGAGGCCGAGTTCCGTGATGCCGGCCGCCTCCGGTTCCTTGCCGACGTGATCGGCCGAACCGGCGCCGTGGGTCTTGCCGAAGGTGTGGCCGCCGGCGATCAGCGCCACGGTCTCCTCGTCGTTCATGGCCATGCGCGCGAAGGTCTCGCGGATGTCCTTCGCGGCGGCGAGCGGATCGGGGTTTCCGTCCGGGCCCTCGGGATTGACGTAGATCAATCCCATCTGCACCGCGGCCAGCGGATTCTCGAGCTGGCGGTCCCCGGAATAGCGGCTGAGCGGTTTGTCGCTCGTCGCGAGCCAGGTGTGCTCCGCGCCCCAATACACGTCCTCCTCCGGCTCCCACACGTCGGCGCGGCCGCCGCCGAAGCCGAAGGTTTTGAAGCCCATCGACTCCAGGGCGCAGTTGCCGGCGAGGATCATCAGGTCGGCCCAGGAGATCTTCTTTCCGTATTTCTGTTTGATCGGCCACAGGAGGCGACGCGCCTTGTCGAGGTTGGCGTTGTCCGGCCAGCTGTTCAGCGGGGCAAACCGCTGTTGCCCGGCGCCCGCGCCGCCGCGGCCGTCGCCCGTGCGATAGGTGCCCGCGCTGTGCCACGCCATGCGGATGAAGAAGCCGCCGTAGTGGCCGAAGTCCGCCGGCCACCAGGGCTGCGAGTCGGTCATCAGCGCGTAGAGATCTTTTTTCAGCGCCGCCAGATCGAGGGACTTGAACGCCGCGGCGTAGTCGAAATCCGGATCCATCGGATCCGAGAGCGCGGAGTTCTGGTGCAGCATCTTCAGGTTGAGCTGATTCGGCCACCAGTCGCGGTTCGAGCGTCCGCCGGCCACGGCGTGCGTGGGCTTCGGCATCGAGCCATGAAGGTGGGGAAACGGACATTTGCCGCCGGTGCTGCCATTCGGGTTTTCCATAAGGAGTCGGGATTAAGCGCTAGGGTTGGACGGGGTGCGGCGAGCGCTCGGCGCAAACCGCGGTGACGAAGAAGAAAGAGCGTGGCGTGGCCGGTGCGCGGATCAAGCAGCTGCCCGACAAATCACCGCGCGGATTTTGCGGTGCGAATCCGGAGCGACCGGACAACGGGACAACCAGGAGCGAACAACGGGAGGCACAGGAGACAGTAAACCAAGTCCCGGGCGCGGGCAGAAATACTTTGTTCCTCTTTCCGCTATAGGCGCCGCCTATCGCGCCCCGCCGCGCCCTACCCGCTGTCCGCCGCCTCGGTCCGTCGATCACGCGCAGGCGGACGCCGTTTGGCCGCCCGTTCTGCCCGTCGCTCCCGGCAACTCAAGCCCCTGCCGGCGCGCCGCCGGCGGCCGTCGAAAGTTCGCGCGCCACCTCCAGGAATCGTCCGGCAGCGGCGGTCAACCGCGACGGCACCGAAGCCACTCCGATCACCACCGGCGGCGGCGCCGGCACGATCGGAATCAGCTTGAGCCGCGATCCCGTGGTGAGCTGCAGGCTTTGTGGAAGCACCGCGACCCCCGCGCCCGTCTCCAGCGCCGTCACCAACCCGACGCCATCGTCGAACTCCTCGACGACACGGGGCGGCTGCTTCTCGCCGCCGAACAGCTCGGCCAGATAAACGTGATACTCGGGATAGTCCTTCCGGCTGTAGGCCAGCAATGCTTCGCGCCGGAGCCGGGCCGTGGTGATCGAGCGCAGTTTGGCCAGCGGATGGTTTCGCCCCACCGCCATGCGCAGCACGTCGCGGCCGAACTCCTCGAACTGCAGTCCGCGCAGCATCGCCCGGGTCGGGCGGACGAGAAACGCGAGGTGCAGCCTGCCTGCGTGCAGCCCGCCCAGCATCTCTTCCGGCGAAAGGTCGTGCAGCCTCAACCGCACGCCCGCCCAGCGCTGCCGGAACGCGCGCACGGCCGGCGGCAGCCAGCGCACGGTCGGCATCGGCGAGTAGCCCACGTGCAGTTCGTCGCCGTGCCCCGCCGCGACGGAGCGGACCTTGGCCACCGCGTCCTCCGCCCGCCGCAGCACCGCCTCCGCCTCGCCGAGGAACGCGCGCCCCGCCGCCGTGAGGCGCACCGCCTTTGCGCTCCGCTCGAACAGGAGTGCGCCCAGGTCGTCCTCGAGATCCCGGATCTGCCGGCTCAGGGCCGGCTGCGACACATGCAGTCGCAGCGCGGCGCGGGTGACATTCTCCTCCCGGGCGACGGCCACGAAGTAGCGCAGGTGCCGCAGTTCCATTTCCGCGAGCATGCTTTTCGGCTATGCTGAGGCAAGAATCATGGTCTTTCCCGAAACCGGTCCGGTTGTGGCATCCTGCAGTCCCATGAAAAACATCGCCATCATCGGTTCGGGTAACATCGGTTCCGGCCTCGCCCGCCTGTTTGCCCCCCGCCATCACGTCACGCTCGGATCGCGCCAGCCGGAAGCAACCCGGGCCAAGCTCCCGGGCATCCGCGTCTCGGACTACGCGGAAGCCGTCGCCACCTCCGACATCGTGTTCTTAGCGGTGCCGTTCCCGAGCCTGGCCGAGGTCGCCGCGGCCGTCGGCCCGCTGGCCGGCAAAATCGTCGTCGACGTCACCAATCCGCTCACCCCCGACTTCATGGGTCTGACGATCGGCCACACGACCTCGGCCGGCGAGGCGGTGCAGGCGACGTTTCCGCAGGCGCGGGTCGTCAAAGCGTTCAACACCGTGCTCGCCCAGGTCCTCGCGCAGGCTGCCGCCGGCGCGAAATCACTCCCGTCCGTGCTGGTCGCCGGCAACGACGTCGCCGCCAACGCCGCGGTCGTGCAACTGGCCCGGGACGCCGGATTCGGCGCCTTCGACACGGGGCCCTTGACGAACGCCCGCTACCTCGAGCCGCTCGCCGAGCTCGGCATCCAACTCGCCTACGCCAAGGGCCACGGCGCCGAGGTCGGCTTCACCTTCGCCCCGGTTGCCTGACCGCCGGCGCCACGGCGCCGTCCGTCATCGCTCGTATCCGGACTCCACCTTCGACCGGCTCCGGCACGAACCTCCGGACCGGTCGGAATCTGCCGCGATGGCCGGGGCCGGCGATCGGTGGCGTGCCGGCGGCCCGGGGAGCCCGGCCGCTAGCCGGGCTGACACGCAACGGTGTCGCCTTCGGAAGGGAAACGGCCACCTTGCCCCCCTATGGCCACCCTCCTGCGCGCCGCCGGATTCCTCCCTGGCTTCGTTGTCTGCCTCGTGCTTTCGGGTGCCGCCACCGCCGGCTTGGCCGCGGAAGCGTCCGCGCCCGCCCGGCCGAACATCCTGTTCATTCTGATCGACGACCACGCGGCCAACATGACGAGCCTCGACGGCGAGTCGCCGGTGCGCACGCCGAACCTCGAGCGCCTCGCGGCCCGCGGGTCGTGGTTCACCCGGGCCTACTGCGAGGTGCCGTCCTGCGCGCCGTCGCGCGCGGCCTTCCTCACGGGCATCCACGCCCACAAGTCCGGAGTCTACTTCAACAACCAGGCGTTCCGCCGCACCGTCGCGCCCATCGCCCGCGCCGTGACGATGCAGCGGCATTTCCTCGATCACGGCTACCTCACGGCCGGCTACGGCAAGATCGCGCACACGAGCTACCAGGACGACAACCTCGCCGACTACACCCCGGGCTACTTCAAAGGCCACGCGAACAAGAAATACGTCCGTTACAACGACAACGACCTCGTGCCGCACATCCTGCCGGACACGTTGCGCATTCCCGATCCCTCCTACCTGCCCACGCGCTTCGGCGCCCTCCCCGACGACTGGGACCGCGACGACCCCGCCAAGCAGCAGCAGGACACCGAACAGGCCAACCGCGCCATCGCGTTTCTCGGCACGACCTACGACCGGCCGTTTTTCCTCTCGGTCGGCTTCTGGCGGCCGCACTCGGAGCGCATCGTGCCCAAGCGCTACTTCGATCTCTACCCGCTCGAGACCCTCCGCATCCCCCCGAGCTACCGCGCCGACGACCTGGAGGACGTCCCCGCGCCCGGCCGCCGCCAGGCAACCCACCAGGGCACCCACGCCGCCGTCGTGAACGCCGGCCTCTGGCGCGAGTATCTGCGATCCTACTACGCGTCCGTCAGCTACGTCGACGAGCAGATCGGCCGGGTGCTCGACGCGCTCGACGCCGGCCCCCACGCCCGCTCCACCGTCGTCGTCCTCGCCAGCGACAACGGCTACCACGGCGGCGAGAAAAATATGTGGGCCAAATACGCCCTCTGGGAGCAGACGTGCCGCGTGGTCTTCGCCATCTCCGCACCGGGCTTGCCCCGCCAGACCAGCGCCACCCCCGTCAGCCTCATCGACCTCTACCCCACCCTCGTCTCGCTCTGCGGGCTCCCCGCTCCGACAGGCCACACACTCGACGGCGTCGATCTCGCCCCCGTGCTGCGGGCTGAGCGCAAGGAGCGGGGACGCCCGGTGCTATCCACCTTCGGTATCGGCAATCATTCCATCACGGACGGCCGCCACCGGTATATCCGATACTACAACGGCGACGAGGAACTCTACGACCACGCCGCCGACCGCTACGAATGGACCAATCTCGCCGGCGATCCCCGATGGGCGGAGACCAAAACCGCGCTCGCCCGCCTGCTCCCCGCTTCCGACGCGCCCGAAATCGAACACGCGGGCCGCCGGGACGGCTCCGAGCTGCACGTCGACCTCTTCAAGACCTTCGTCCCCGCCGGCCGGCAACGCTGACATCGGTCAGATCGGGATCCGGTCCGGCGCCCCCGGCGCCCGCCGCGATCAGGCGGCCGCGCCGCCCACGATGCGCAGGTCGCGCTGCGGAAACGGAATCTCGATCTTCGCCTCGCGGAACTTCTCCACGATCCCGCGGTTGATCGCCGCGCTCGTCTCGATGTAGTCCGGCACGTTCACCCACGGCTTCACCGCGATCACGATCGATGAATCGGCCAGCGCCGTGACCCCGACCACGGGCGCCGGATCCTGCAACACGGAGGGACACGCGCGCAGCACCGCCTGCACCGCGGTCATCGCCGCCCCGAGATCGGAGGCGTAGGCCACGCCGACACTGAGATCGAGCTGCCGGATCCGGCCGTAGTTGTGCAGGATTTCGCCGACGATCTTCCGGTTCGGCACCACCACCGTCGAACGGTCGTAGTGGCTCAGGCGTGTCGAAAAGAGATCGATCCGCTCCACCCGCCCTTCGACGCCCAGCATGGCCACGTATTCTCCCACCCGGAACGGTTTCGTGAAAATGATCGTCAGCCCGGCGACGAGATTGCCCAGCACGCCCTGGGTCGCGAGGGCGACGCCCGCGCCCAGCACGCTCGCGCCGGCGATCAGCGGCAGCAGGTCCACCCCGAGGTTCTGGAGGGCCATGACCCCGAAGAGCACCAGCACGAGCAGGCGCCCGAGCCGCACGAACAACTGGCGCACCGGCGGCTCCATTTCGAGTTTCCCCAGCCACCGCTCGATCATCCGGCCGAAGCCGCGGCCGACGAAAAACCCGGCGAACAGGATGGCGATCGCGACCAGGACCTTGGGGCCGAACTTGATGCTGAGGTCGAGGATCGTGCTCTTGGCTTGTTCGAGGGCGGCGAGTTGGGTGTCCATGGAAAGAGGGGTCGGCGCCGTGTTTGCCTGATCCTCCGCGCCGGTTCGACGGAAATTTTCGGTCCGCGTCCCCCGCGCTCGTCCCGCGCATCACCCGGCTCGCTTGACCCTACCGCGGCCGTGAAAACTCGCGCCGCACGCGCTCGACCGTCGGCCGGACCACGCAGGCATCGACGTGGTCGTTGATCAGGCCCATCGCCTGCATGAAGGCAAAGACCGTCGTGGGACCCACAAATTTCCAGCCGCGCCGTTTCAGCTCCTTCGCCAGCGCCAACGACTCCGGCGACGTCGTCACGGACTGCGGTGCCGCGCGGCGCGCGGGGTCGGGTTCGTGGCGCCACAACCATGCGGCGAGCGAGCCCTCCTCCGCCGCGAGCACCTCGGCGCACTTCGCGTTGTTGATCACGGCTTCGATCTTGCCGCGGTGCCGCACGATCCCGGGATCCTTGAGCAGGCGGGCCACATCGCGCGCCGTGAAGCGCGCCACGCGCCGAAAATCAAAACCGGCGAACGCCGCGCGGAAATTTTCCCGCTTGGCCAAAATCGTGCGCCAGCTCAGCCCCGACTGGAAACTCTCGAGGCACAACTTCTCGAACAACCGGATATCGTCGCCCACGGGAAAGCCCCAATCCCGGTCGTGGTAGGCGAGGAATTCCGGCGCGGCGCCGCACCAGCGGCAACGCGGCTTCCGATCGGGGCCCAGGTAGGTCGTGCTCATCGCGGCAAGGGACCGACCATCGCGCCCGTTTCCCGTGCGTCAATCCGCGCGAACACCCTCGCGTGCCCCCCGCGCTAGACCCGCAGCGACCCGCGGAAGCCGCGTCCGCTGTAATACGACTGCGCGCCGTTGTGGTAGATGAACACATGGCCGAAGCGTCGGTCGCCGAACAGGGCCCCGCCCAATTTGCGGATATCCGCCGGCGCCTGCACCCAGCTCGACGACTTCCGGTCGAATTCCCCGAGGGCCTGCAGCGTGCGGTATTGCTCGGCCGTCAACAGCTCGATCCCCATCTCCGCCGCCATGTCCACCGCGCTGTTCGCGGGGCGGTGCTCCTTGCGCGACTCCAGCCCGGCGCGGTCGTAGCAGACGCTCGTGCGACCCTGCGGGCTTTCCGGCGAACAATCGAAAAAGATCACCTCGCCCGTGGCGGCATCGCGCCCCACCACGTCCGGCTCACCGCCGGTCCGCTCCATCGCGTGCAGCGCGGGCAATTTCTCCGGCTTGGCGTCCAGGCGCGATCGCACGTCCGCCCAGGTGAGGCCCGGGTGACGGCCGGGATTACGTTCGAAGCGCGCTTTCAGGGTCGCGATCAGGGTGTCGCGCTCGGCGGCGGCGAGCGCCTTGGGCGGGGGCGGGCGTTTCATGGGCTGGGTGGCGACAGGCGGATTGCGACCGGTCCGGCGCCGGCCGCAACCCATGGCTGTCCCCGGCGCCGCGGGCAAGCCGTCTCCCGGGCCGATCCACCGGCGGAGCGTGCGGGTTGCCACGGTTGTTTTTCACCGCCAATTCATGCGGCATTCACCGGGACTTCATTCAACCGTGGCACCCTCGTCGCCCATGATGCCAAATGCCAAACGGCTCGTCCGCCCCGCCCTCGTCACGCTGGTTCTGCTCGCCGTGCCGTTGATCGCCATGCAATTCACCGCCGAGGTGCGCTGGAGCCCCGGCGATTTTGTTGTGGCCGGCGCACTCCTCTTCGGCACCGGCTGCGCCTATGAACTCTTGGCCGGATCCGCCGGCTCGCTGCGGCACAAACTCGCCGTGGCCATGGCGGCCGGCACCGGCCTGCTTCTTATCTGGGTCAATCTGGCCGTCGGCATCACCGGCGCCGAAGGCAATCCCGTCAATCTGCTCTACTTCGCGGTGATCGTCGTCGGCGCCATCGGCGCCGTGCTCAGCCGCCTCGACCCCATCGGTCTGACGCGCACCTTGGCCGCCACCGCGCTGACCCAGGCGCTCATCGCCCTTTTGATCGCGGTCACCGGTCTCGCCGTCGGGCCGGAGCTGACCAAGACACTCGGGGTCAACGCGCTGTTCGTCGGCCTCTGGACCGGCTCCGCCCTGCTGTTGCGGAGTGCCGCCACAGCGCCCCGCGCGGTCTAGCCCGCTCTCTCTTCCGCGTTCTGCCGCCATGCGTCGGCGTGCGTTGCTCCTCTCCGTTCGACCCGGCCGATTCTCGCGCCGCGCGCGGCCCGGGCGGTCTTCCCGTCACGATTCCTCCCCGCTTCCGCTTTCCTGCCCTCGCCACCACCGTCCGCCTGGCGCTGGCGCTCGCCCGCTCCGTCCTCCCGGCCGGCGCCGCGGATCTCGCCGCCCGTCTGGACGAAACCGTGCAGCCCCATGTCGCCGCCAACGACTTCTCCGGCGCTGTGCTGGTCGCCTGCCGCGGTGCGGTGCTGTTTGAACGCGCCTACGGTTTCGCCAACCGCGAGTGGGAGATCACCAACCCGCCGGACACGCATTTCCGCATCGGCTCGATCACGAAGCAGTTCACCGCGGTGGCGGTCCTTCTCCTCGAGGAACGCGGCCACCTGAAGCTCGACGATCCGGTCTCCGTCCCCGGCGAGGGCCACGCCGACAGCAACTCGAACTACCTGGTGCTCGCACTCATCGCCGAAACACGCGGCGGCCGGCGCTGCGGGGACTTCCTGCGCGATCAACTGCTGGAGCCGCTCGGTCTCCGCGTGACGTCCTACCAGCGGCGCCAGGTCGTCGACCACGGCGGCAGCATCGCCGGCTTCTCGGCCTACCTCGCCCACTACCCCGACGAAGGCCTCACCGTGGTCGTCCTCTCCAACCTCGCGACGCGGATCACGGCGGAACTCTCCCGCCGGCTCGCCGCCGCGGCACTCGGCGACGGCGACGTCACGGCCGCACCGGTCACACCGTTCGATGTGCCGGCCACAATCCTCGCCCGCTGCGTCGGCAGCTACGAGGTCCGGCCGGGCATCCGGAACACCATTCGGCTGGTCGATGGGCACCGCACGACCCAGCTGACCGGCCAGCGTCCGCACCGGCTCGTCACGGTCTCGGAAACCCACTCCATCCTCGTTGCCGTCAAGGCGGCGGTCGAATTCGAACGCAGTCCCGACGGCCGTGTCACCCACCTCGTGATGAGGCAAAACGGGCGCTCCCGCCGGACTCCGCGCGTCGCCGATTGAACGTCGCGCCCTAGCCCTTGCCCGGCGGCAACGGGATCGCCGGCTTTGCCCGCTCGCTGCCGTAGGTCTTCACCAGATAGTCCGTCAGCGGCTCCACCGCTTCGTCCGGGATCGGCGCGCCGAACGTCTTCTGCATCTTGACCACCGTGGCCTTCCAATACGTCCGCGCCGACACCGGCTGCACCTTCACGTAGTCCACGGAGTGGCACGTGTAGCACAGCGTGGTCGCCAAGGCATATCCCGGCAGCGGCGAGTCCGTCAGCCGCGCCTTTTCCTCCGGCAACACATAGTTCACCGGAGCAGCGCCGGCGCCTCCGGTTGCTGCGGCCGCCAAACCCGCCATGACCCAAATTGCCTGCTGCTTCATACGGCCTCCACGTTGACCCGTTCCACCACGTTGCGCATGTAGCCGGCCGGATTCCAGAGCGGATCCAGCGGCTGCGACTCGCCGAGCCGATTGAGGGCCCGCGCCATCAGCACCAGCGGCCCCTTGGCCGGCGGCGTGAATCCGATCTTCCATTCGCGAAACGAATACCGGCCGAGATCCGCGCCGAGCGCCGCGGCGCGCCAGGAGCGCCCGCCGTCGCCGGAAAACACGACCTCGCGCAGACCCTGCCGGCTGTCGAACGCGATGCCGCGCACCGTCGTCTCTCGCCCCGCCGGCAGAGTCGCACCGTCCGTCACGCTCGTGATGAACGAACGGATCGTCAGCCGGTCGATCGGCAACGTGCGCTTCGCCGTCGTGCCCGGTTCCAGCGCCCGCGCCGGCGTGTCCGGCGTCCGGTAGGCGGTCGCCATCCAGAAGCCGTCGAACACGCGGTCGAGCACCTCGATGTCGTGCACGTGCTTAACCCAGTAGGTGCCGTAGTAGCCGGGCACCACCAGCCGCAGCGGGTAGCCGTTGAGGAACGGCAGGTCCTCGCCGTTCATCGCCCACGCCAGCATCACCTCGCCGTCGAGGGCGTGGTCGAGATCGAGCGCCTTCACATAGTCGGGCGTCCCCGCCGCCGTCGCCCGGTCGAGTCCGTCGAACGCCACCTGCCGCGCGCCCGCCGCGACGCCGGCCTTGGCGAGCAGCGTTTTCAACGTCACGCCCGTCCACTTCGCGTTGCCCATCGCGCCGTGACCCAGCTGGCCGCCGTTCACGCGCGGTTTGAAAAAACCGCGGCTGTTGCCCGAGCACTGGTTCACCGCGACCACGCTCACCGGCTCCGCCAGCCGTTTCAGCTCGTCGAGCGAGAGCGACAGCTCCGTCGTCACCTTCCCGCGCACGCGCAGCCGGAACGTCGCCGGATCCACGGCGGTCGGCAGGTCGCTCAGGTGGTAGCGCACGAAAAACGCGTCGTTCGGCGTGAGCACGCTCTCGTTGAACACCGCGAACGGCGTTTCCAGCTGGGGCGGCCGGGCCGTCAGCCGGATCATCGGGCGCTTCTGCGGATAGGCCACGAGGTCGCGCTCGCCGTTTTCGAACGGCAGCACCACCGTGCCGTCCGCCGCCCGGGACCAAGCCCCGCCGAGCGCCGCGCCGGCGGCCAGCAGGCCCGACTTCCGCAGAAATTCGCGCCGCGCCACGGCGGTCGCTCCGGTCGATTCGCTTCGGCTCATCGCGCCCGACGCTGCGGATCGCGCCGCGCGGGGCAAGCGCGCGCACGCGGCCGCGCAGCGTTCGCCAACCGTTGCGCAGTGCCGCCGCCCGGCCGGCCGAAGATTTTTCGCCGCGCGCCCGACGCGGGATTGCCAACGCCGCCCGCGTAACCACAGGGTTACCGCCCGTCGCACGGTGCGACGCCCCCGCCTCTCTCCATGAGCCACACCACGCCTCCTTCCCGTCGCGCGTTTCTCAAAACCGTCGGGGCCGCCGGCCTCGCCGCGCCGTTCTTCGCCCGCAATCTCCACGCCCAGGCCCCGAGCCGCGTGCTCCGCCACGCCAGCTTCGGCGCCGCCGGCATGGCCGGAAACGACATCCAGGCGATCATGAGCAATCCGTTCGTGAAGCTCGTCGCCGTCGCCGACGTCGATCTCGCCCGCACGAAGCAGATCAAGGAAACCTATCCCGACGTCCGGATCTACCAGGACTGGCGCCAGCTGCTCGACAAGGAGGGCAACAACCTCGACTCGGTGAACGTGTCGACGCCCGACCACATGCACGCCCCCATCGCGTTCTCCGCGATGCAGCTCGGGAAGCACTGCTACTGCCAGAAGCCCCTCGCCCACAATCTGCACGAGACCCGTGTGCTCACCCAGCTCGCCCGCGAGAAAAAGCTCGTCACGCAGATGGGCATCCAGATCCACAGCTACAAGGTCTACCGCCAGGCCGTGCAGATCGTGCAAAGCGGGATCATCGGCAAAGTGAAGGACGTCCACACCTGGAGCTCCAAGAAGTGGGGCGACGCCGGCGGCCCGCCGGCCAAGAGCGATCCGATCCCCTCCACCCTCGACTGGGACCTCTGGCTCGGCGTCGCCGCAAAACGCCCCTTCGTCTCGGGCTACTATCACCCGGGCAATTGGCGCAAGCGCCTCGACTTCGGCACCGGCACCTTCGGCGACATGGGTTGCCACATCTACGACCCGGTCTTCAAAGCCCTCGCCCTCACCTCCCCGCTCTCCGTCCGCTCCGAAGGCCCCGCGCCCGATGCCTGGAACTGGGCCGTCAACGCCAACATCCGCTACGTGTTCCCGGGCACCCGATTCACCGCCGACAAGACCGTCACGGTCACGTGGTATGACGGCGACGCCCGCCCGCCGCAGCACATCCGCGACCTCGTCAAGGTCCCCGTCGCGGCCGCCGCCGCGAAGTCCGCCGATCCGAAAAAGCGCCGCAGCGGCACCGCCGACGACGACAACAGCCAGGGCTCGATCATCATCGGCACCGAGGGTGTGCTGCACGTGCCGCACATCGCTGCGCCGAAGCTCTTTCCGCTCGACAAATTCAAGGACTACAAACTGCCCGACGCCGAACAGGGACACCATTGGTCGCTCTGGGCCGAAGCCTGCTTGAACGGGCAAAAGCCGTCCGCGGACTTCGACTACTCCGGCCCGCTCACCGAGGCTGTGCTGCTCGGCAGCGTCGCCGTCCGCTTCCCGCAGACCACGCTCAACTGGAACGCCGCGAAGCTCGCCTTCGACAACGAAAAGGCCGCCAACGCCTTCGTCGGTCGCAGCTATCGCGACGGCTGGCGCCCGAAAGGGCTCTGATCCGGTCGCGGCGGAGGAACGGCACTCGCACCGTCGTTTCCTCCGGCACGCGCGGGCCCAGTAGATCGGGCGGCGAACTTTCGCCGCCCTCTTTTTTTTCCGCGCCTCGTCGTCCGTCGCCTTGGGGCCGGCGTGAACGCGCGGGTCGTCCGGGCGCCCGGTCGAGGTGCCTCAGGTCGCGAGCCGCCGGGCCGCCGCCTGCGCCTTGAGGCACAGCTCGGCCGCCTTGAAGGCGTGCGCCTGGGTCATGGCCTTCTCCGTGCGGTTGAGGCAATCGAGGATGAACTCGCCGAAGAACCGGTAGCCCACCTTGCCCTCCACCGGCACGTAATGCTCGCCCTTCTGGTCGACCACGAACACGTGCCCGCCCCGCTTCTCGCGGCCCACGTCGATGTATTTGCGCAGCTCGATGTAGCCCTTGGTGCCGAGGATGAAGGTCCGTCCGTCGCCCCAGGTGCCGAGCCCGTCCGGCGTCAGCCAGTCCACGCGGAAGGTATTCGCCGCGCCGTTGTCGCCGGCAAACGACGCCTCGCCGAAATCCTCCAGCTCCGGCGTGTCCGGGTTGGCGAAGTTGCCGACGACCGCATTGGTCACCGTGGCGTCCTTGATTCCCGCATACGCGATGAACTGCTCGCACTGGTGGCTGCCGATGTCGCAGAGGATGCCGCCGTATTTCTCGCGCTCGAAAAACCACTTCGGTCGCGTCGGCTTGTTCAGCCGGTGCGGACCGAATCCGGATACCTGCACCACCCGGCCGATCACGCCCTGCGCGACCAGATCCGTCGCGAACATGCCCGCCTCCGAGCCGAGCCGTTCGCCGTAGTTCACGAAGTATTTTCGCCCGGTCTTCGCCGCCACCCGCCGCGCGTCCTCCAGCTGCGCCAGCGTCGTGAACGGCGCCTTGTCGGTGAAGTAGTCTTTGCCCGCTTCCATCACGCGGACACCGATCGGCCCGCGCTCCGAGGTCACCGCCGCGGTCGTCACGAGCTTCACTTCCTGGTCCGCCAGGATCTCGTCGAGTGCCCGCGCGACTTTCGCCTGCGGAAAACGCTTCTGCAGCTCCTGCCGCTTCGCGGCGTTCGGCTCGAAGAGCCACTTCAACGTGCCGCCCGCCGCGAGGAGGCTGCTCGCCTGCCCGAGGAGGTGGTTGTGGTCGTAATGGGCCGCGGCGAAGACGAATTCGCCCGCCTTCACCACCGGCTTCGGTTTCTCGCCCGGCACATAGGTTGTGCTCGCCGCCGGGACTTTCTTCCCGGCAGCCGCCTCGGCGCCGAACGCCAGCGCGGGGAACATCGAGCCGGCCGCCACCGTGGCGCCCGTGCGGGTGAGAAAACGACGACGATTCATGGGGGGAATGGAGCGGATGGCCGGCGCGCCGCCGGCTGCACCCGAGCCAGACGCGTGTCGCCGCGAAAGGCAACGCCCCGTCAGCGCGTCGCGGCCGCAATCCGCCCCAGATCGGCGAAAACCGGCCCGCGCGTCGGGATGTCGCACGCGAACACGTCCGCGATCACGCGGCTCCACCCGTGCAGGAAATACGTCCACCCGTCCTCGACGTGCAGTCCGCGCGCCGCCGCCTGCGCCCGCGCCTGCGCGAGGAACACGAGGTCGCCGCGGTAGTTGAACTCCCACGCCGCCCCGCCCTCCGGAAACGACGCGGCGTCCGTCAGCGGCGATCCCGGCGTGTCCTTGCCGGCGCCGGTGGCGTTCACGACCAGCGAACCGGGCGCCAACCCCGCCGCCAGGGCGTCCGCCTCCGCCGCTCCGCGCACCACGTGCGCTTCCAGCGGCACGGCGCCCGCCCACCCCGCATGTAGGCGCCGCAGATGCGCGATGCGTTCCGGTGCCCGGTCCGCCACCACCACCCGCCGCGGGCGGCACCCCGGTTCTTCGCCCGTCGTCAGCCGCCACGCCAGCGCCGTTCCGGCGCCCCCGGCCCCGAGCACCAGCGCGTCGACCGCGCCCCGCCCGCCCGCCGGCGCCCAGAACGCGTTCAACGCCAGGCCCGAGGTCACCGGATCCACCGCCCGCCCGTGCAGCCGGTCGCCGCGTTTGTAGATCGAGCCGAATTCCCCCAGCGCCTCCGTCAACGGGTCCACCGCGTCGAACAGCTCCCGCGCCGCGCGGTAGACGGCCACCTTGTGCGTCGTCACCAGCGCCCCCCGCGCCAGGGGATCGCGCCGGATCGCCTCGATCGCCGCGCGATAATGCCCGGACGGCGCGCCGAGCGGGAAATCCAGGCCGCGCAGTTCGCAGTCGCCGAGCCCGAGCCGCTCGGCCCAGCGCGGGAACACCGCGTTGATCGACGACTGCCGCGTCGTGACACCGATGAAATAAAGGGTCGGCCGCACGGCCGGAGGCAATTCGGGGGACATCGTGATTCGGCGACCGACGTAGCGCGCCTCGCCGGTCGCTGGCGAGACTGCAGTTCCCGCCCGACGCCGGAGCAGGCGGCCGCGTTCCGACTTGCGTAGTAACCGATCGTTTCATCCGCTCCCGCCGTCGCTCCCACCGACCCGACCGTTGTTTATTCACGCGCGCAAGGCATCCGTCCTGCTCCGCTGCTCGCCTCCCACCGGCCTCCCTTTGTCCCGCCTACCGTGAACACCATCCCGACCTACCGTCTCGCCTCGTTTGTCCGCCTCGCGGCGGCCCTCGCCGCTCCCGCCGCCCCGGCCCTGTTTGGGCAAGCCGTGCCCGCCACGACCGCGCCCGCCAACGCCGCCGCCAAATCCGAGGAGGCCATCACCCTCTCGGTGTTCACCGTCACCGACGACAAGGACACCGGCTACGGCACGCTCCAGACCACCTCCGGCATGCGGACCGTGCAGGACCTGAAAAATCTCGCGAATTCCATCTCGATCATGAACTCCCAGTTCATCGAGGACCTCGGCCTGACGACCATGGAAGAGATGTCCACGTGGATGGTGTCCGGCGAATCCAACCCGGACCCCAATGCCACCGTGCAAAGCCGCGTCATTCTCCGCGGCATCCCCAACGCCTACGCGCTGCGCAACGGCTGGATCTGGTATTCCCCGATGGATTCGTTCTCGACCGACCGCGTCGAGGAGCTCCGCGGCCCCAACGCCTTCCTCTACGGCGAGGCCGACGTCGGCGGCGCGCAGAACCAGATCACCAAGCGCGGCCTCTTCAACCGCGAGATCACCCGCGCGCGCCTCATGCTCGGCAGCTACGATACCCGCCGCGTCGAGCTCGACCTCAACCGGCGGCTCGTGAAGGACAAGCTCGCCGCCCGCTTCGCCGCCGTTTCCCACCGCAGCGAGTCCTGGATCGACAATGTGGAGCGCGACTTCCGCGGCCTCTACGGCGCCGTCACCTACCGGCCCTTCAAATCGACCACCGTCAGCGTCATGGCCGAGCACGGCCGCACCCAGGCCGTGCTCTCGCAGGGCATGTTCGTCGACGCCCACTCCCGCGCCGCGACCGCCACGCTCGGCAACGTCGGTTATATCTACAACACCGCGACCAATTCCGGCTTCCGCGCCCAGGCCGCCGGCTTCCCCAACCGCACGATCAGCACCGGGCCCGCCGTCGCCATCATCGATCCGTCGGTCATCCCGAAGCGCACCCAGACCAACGGCCCCGACAGCACCTACAACAACGCCACCACGTCCTTCACCCTCGAGGCCGAGCACCACATCGGGAAAAACCTCCACCTCCAGCTCACCGGCAATTTCTACCAGCAGAAACTGGAGAACTGGACCGTCAGCTCGCGCAGCATCACCCGCGACCGCAGCGCCAACCTGCCCAACGGCCAGCCGAACCCCTATTTCAACGAGCTCTACGCCGAGTATTTCCGCACCCACAGCATCGACGGCAACATCGTCCGCGATATCCGCTTCTCCGCGGTCTACGACCTGAAGACCAAGTGGTTCACCCAGCAGTTCATCGCCAACGTCCAGCAGCACCAGGACAACCCCGGGCAGAAAAAGCCGAAATACGTCGAGTATATCGACCCCGCCAGTCCCAACTGGGTCGGCGCCATCAATCAGAACCTCACCGCCGCCGGCTTCGCCGCCAACCGCACCGTCTACGCCGCCAACCGCTTCTACCGGCGCTACTACCTCCGTGACGGCCTCGGCTCCGATCGCACCGACGGCCTGGACCCGGTGCCGGGCCTGTCCGCCTACCTGCCCGACATCGCGGGTCGCGCCGCCACCGGCCAATTCATCGACCGCCGCTTCTACACCCCGTCGTGGGGCGTCGGTGCTTCCGGCTCCTACTTCAAGGACCACCTCTACACGATGATCGGCTACCGCCGCGACCACTTCAACATGCGCACCGAGCGCGGCCTCGTCCGCCCGGGCGCCGAGTGGATCGTCGACCCCGTCGACTCGTTCAACACCCCGTCCGCGCGCTTCGTCCAATACAAGGTCGACGGCGCGAACTACGGCGGCGTCTTCCGGCTCAACGACGTCTTCGCCGTGGGCTACAACTACGCCCAGTCCTTCCGCATCTCCGTCGGCCAGGGCGCCGCCACGTTCAACAGCGGCGAGCTCTCCAGCATCCCCGTCGGCGAGGGCACCGACCTCTCCGCCCGTTTCACCCTCCTGAAGGGCAAGCTCGAGCTGAACGTCGTCCGCTACAAAAACTTCACGCCCAACGCGCGCTACGCCGTGCCCGGCGTCACCCAGCTGCTCCGCGACGAGATGATCGCGATCTTCCCCAACAGCTTCGACGTCACCGCCACCGGCGATTACCAGACCACCCTCACCCGCGGCAACGAGGTGCAGGTCATCGCGTCCCCGGCCCGCAATTGGCGCCTCACCGCCTCCTACGCCGCCAACAAGGTGGTCAACACCGACCGCGCTCCGATTCTCAAGGGATTCCGCGATGCGGCCCGCGCCCAGAATCGTCCCACCCCGGTGCTCGACGATCTGCTCCTCACCATCCCGGAAGGCGTGCCCAACGGCGGCTACACCAAGGCCCGCGGCAACGTCTTCACCCGCTACCAATTCTCCCAGGGCGCGCTCCGCGGCCTGTCGATCGGCGGCGGCGGCAACTGGCGCCTGCGCACCTACCGCGGCACCGCCGCCCTCGCCGCGGCCAACGCGACGCCGGTGAATCTCTGGTCGCCCGCCTACACCATCTACTCCGGCTTCCTCGGCTACAGCCGGAAGATCTACAACCGCAACACCTCCTTCCAGCTCAACGTCGACAACCTTTTCGACAAGGAATACTATCGCTCGGCCGCCGTCGGCAGCGGCTCGTGGGGCGATCCGCGCACGTTCCGCTTCACCACCTCGGTGGACTTCTGATCCCGCGGCCGCCGGCAGCCGCGCTGCCCCTGCTGCTGTCGCGCGCCGGCCCCGGGGCCGGCGCGTTTTTTTGTCCCGTCGGCCCGCGTCGCGCCGTCCCCCCCGGATTCAGTCGACGGCGCCCGCGCCCCGCGCGTGCCACGCGAAGAGCCGGCACGCCTCCGCCCCCGGCGTCACCTGCACCGTGCCTTCCTCCCGGAAACCCAGCGCCGCCAGCAGGCGCACCGAGCGCTCGTTGCCCGGCGACGTGACCGCCACGATGCGCGCCAGCCCGTGGACATCCCGGCCGTGCGCGAGGCACGCCGCCACGGCCTCGCGCGCATACCCCCGGCCGCGGTGCTCCGGCAAAAACGCGTAGCCGACATCCACGTCCGGCAGCGTCTCGCGCTTGATCAATCCGCAGATTCCCGCCGGCGCTCCGCCGTCCGCCGGGACCACCGCCCACAGGCCGAATCCGAATTTCTCATACATGGCCAGCGGCCCGCGCCGCAGATAAGCCTCCGCGTCCGCCGCCGACCGCACGCCCCGGTCCCCGATATGCCGGATCCAGTCCGGATCGTTCACCAGCTCGAGCACGAAGGCCGCGTCGCCCGGAGTGAGCCGCCGCAATTCCAGCCGGGCCGTGCGCAGCACCGTCACGGCGTCTCCTTCGCCAGACGCAGGATCGTCGCCACGCAGCGCTCCACATCGTCCGTGGTCGTGGCCCAGGACGACACGCTGATCCGCATCGCCGTCCGTCCCTGCCAGACCGTGATGCCCGCCCAGAGCGTCCCGTCGCGCTGGATCGCCTCGATCACCCGCCCGGTCCGCGCCGCGTCGCCGAAGGCCACCAGCACCTGGTTCAGCACCACGTCGTTCAGAATCTCGCAGCCGCCCGCCGCCAGGCCGTCGGCAAACCGCCGCGCGTGGCCGCAGGTCCGCTCGATCAGGTCCGCGACCCCCGCCCGCCCCAGCGTGCGCAGCGCCGCCCAGATCTCCACGCCCCGCGCCCGCCGGGAGAGCTCCGGGGTGAAATCCGCGGGATTCCGCACCTCGCTCTGCGTCGGCAGATACTCGGCCGTGATCGCCATCGCCGCCCGCAGCGCGTGCGGATCGCGCACGAACGCCACGCCCGAATCGTAGGGCACGTTGAGCCACTTGTGGGCGTCGGTTGCCCAGGAATCCGCCTCCGCGATGCCCGCCACCAGCGCCGCCCGCGCCGGGGCCGCCGCCGCCCACAACCCGAAGGCCCCGTCGACATGCACCCAGGCGTCCGCCGGTTTCGCCGCCCGCACGATCGCCGCGACGTCGTCGCAGGCGCCGGTGTTCACGTTGCCCACCTGCGCGCACACCACGGTCGGACCGCTCATCGGCGGGAGCAGGTCGACCCGCATCCGGCCCTGCCGGTCCGCGGGCACCTTGACCACCCGCGACCGGCCCAGGCCGAGCACGCCGAGCGATTTCGTGACGGACGGATGCACTTCCTCCCCCACGATCACGGTGATGGGCGGCGCGCCGAACAGCCCCTCCGCCTCGACCTGCCAGCCCGCGCGCATCAGCACCGTGTGTCGCGCCGCCGCGAGCGCGCAAAGGTTCGCCACGGTTGCGCCCGTGACGAACGCCCCGCCGCAGTCCGGCGGCAACCCGAGCACGTCCAGCAACCAACGCAGCGCCACCTGCTCCACGTAGGCGGTTCCGGGCGACGCGCGGTAGAGCACGCTGTTCTGATCCCAGGCACCGGCGAGCCAGTTCGCGGCCAGCGAGACCGGCAGCGCACCTCCGATCACGAACCCGAAAAAACGCCGGCCGGCCATCGCCATCGTCGCCGGCGAACCGATCTCATCCAGGCGCCGCAACGTGTCCTGCCCGTCCGACGGCCCGGCCGGCAGGGCCTCGTCCAACGCCTGCAGCGCCGCGATCGCATCGGGGGTCGGCGCCACCCCCCGGCGGTCCAGGCCGTCGAGATACCGCACCGCGCGCTGGGCCGCTTCCGAGAGAATCGCGTTCATCGGTGCACCGTGCGTCCGCCCCGCTGCCCGGCGCAAGCCCCGACCACGGTGTGCCGCCGCCGCAGGCTTCGACCTGTGCCCGGAGGACCAAGCTCGGCCGTTCCCTTGACGCCGTGTTATCCCGGCTGCGACCGTATCGGGCGATGCCTCCCCTTCCCCGCCTCCTGGTTGTATCCCTGCTCGCGTCGTTGCTCGCCCCGGTCGCTTTCGGGCAGACTCCCGCTCCGAAAAATGCGGCCCCGAAAGCCGCGCCCAAGGCCGCCCCGGCCGCCGCCGAACCGCCCCTGGCGTGGCACGATGTGACGCAATGGGGCGTCGAGGGCCGCGCCTTCGCCGACATGGAACGAAAGAAGTGGTTCGACCGCCTGCCCGCCGTCGCCGACGGCAAGGTCACCGCCGCGGTCTGGGGCCTCAGCCGCGACAGCGCCGGAATGATGGTCCGCTTCAAGACCGATGCCACCGTCCTCTGGGCGAACTACACGCTGAGCAAGGAGCGTCTCGCCGGGGCCAACATGACGGCGATCGGCGCTTCCGGCCTCGATCTCTATGCCCGGGACGACGCCGGAAAGTGGCGCTGGGTCGGCGTCACGCGGCCCGACGCCAAAGTGGTCCGCCAGCAGATCATCGCGGGCCTCGCGCCGGGACTCCGCGAATACGCGGTCTACCTGCCGCTCTACAACGGCGTCGAAAACCTGAGCCTCGGCGTGCCGCCCGACGCCAAGTTCGAGCGGCTCGCCCCGCGCGCCGCCAAGCCGATCGTCTTCTACGGCACGTCGATCACCCACGGTGCCAGCGCCACGCGTCCCGGCATGGTGCACACCGCCATCCTCGGCCGCCGCTTCGATCGGCCCGTGATCAATCTCGGCTTCTCCGGCAACGGCCGCATGGACGCCGCCGTCGGGGACCTCCTGGTGAAAATCGACGCCGCGGTGTTCGTGATCGATTGCCTGCCCAACATGAACGCCGCCCAGGTGCGCGAGCGCACCGTCCCGCTCGTCAAACAGCTGCGCGCCGTCCACCCCGCCGTTCCCATCGTCCTCGTCGAGGACCGGCGCAACACCAACTCCTGGATCTTGCCCGCCCGCAACCAGCACCACACCGACAATCACGCCGCGCTCCGGGAGGCCCATGCCGCTCTGCAAAAAGAGGGGATCAAGGGACTCTTCTATGTCGCGGGCGACGGTCTGCTCGGCGACGACGCCGAGGCGGCCACCGACGGATCGCACCCGAGCGATCTCGGCTTTGTCCGGCAGGCCGACGTGTTCGAGCCGGTGCTCCGCGCCGCACTCGGCCGCTGAGCCTCGCTGCGGCGCCGGGCTCCGGTCAGAGCCCCGCCTTGGTCAGCAACTGGGCGCCGGTGTAGTTCAGCGCACCGGCAACCCGCTCGAGCGTATCGAGCGAGACCATGCGCTGGCCGCGTTCGATCTCCCCGATGTAGGTGAGACTGAGGTCGGAACTGAAAGCGAGTTCCTGTTGGGTGAGGCCACGGGCTTTACGCTCGGTTCGAACGGTCGTCCCGAATTGGCGTTGGAGTTTTGCAGCTCGATCTGGCACGACCAAACTGTAGTCGGCACACCTTCCATCGTCTGCAAACGATGGTTATCTTTTACCTCGGAAAACACCTGACTGCGTAGTGTTACTAAGTCCGAACCAACCCAGTCACCCCGCCTCACCGCCTCCGATCGCTGCGTCGACGCGGTGCTCCCGGCAAAACTGCACGAGGTCGCCCGCCAAGGGGGCGGCAAACACGGCCGGGAAACCGGCCGGCCGCAAATCGATTTCCGCGCAATGCAGGGCCTGCCGGGGCAGCAGCAGCCGGGCGCGCAGCGGTTCCGTCCAACCGTGGTCGATGAAATCCAGATACAACCGGGCGTCGGGCCCGTAGATCTTGTCCCCCACCAGTTCGTGCCCGAGCCACTGGGCGTGGGCGCGGATCTGGTGCTTGCGTCCGGTCTCGGTCACGACCCGCGCCAAGGTGAAACCTCCCCCGCACGCCACGGGAGCAAAGTGCGTGACCGCCGCTTTGCCTTCCTCCGCCCGCACCACCGCCGACTTGATGAACACCGGGCTCGCCAGATCGTCGCCGAGCGCCTGGTCGACCGTCACCGGCGCGCGCAGGTCGCCCCGGAGGATCGCGAGATACGCCTTTCCGACCTTGCGCTCCTGCATCGCCGTCTGCAGCCGGCTCGCGGTCCGCGCATCCTTCGCCAGCACGACCACCCCGCTCGTCTCGCGGTCGAGCCGGAACACCAGATGCACCGTCGGCAATCCGGCGTATTCGCGCAACGCCCCCACGAGGCTGGACCACGGCCCGGCCTTCGAGGGATGGCAGACCACATCGCCGGGCTTGTTCACCACCAGCAGCCGCTCGTCCTCGTGGAGAATCCAGCCCGGCACCTCCGCGGGCTCGATCATCCGCACCGGACCCGGCACGCGGGCGCGGCGCGGCCAAGCGCAGGCGCGCTGCGAAAAATCGTCGTCCGGCGGCGGCTCGGCAGTCATGGCGCGGGTGCCGAACGCCGCCCCGCCATCGCCCGCGCCGCCAACCGGGCGGCCCACGCCTTGGGCAGGCGCGCCGCACCGGCGACCATCAGGCGGTTG
>JACCDQ011247073.1_pt1 | contig 27302 bp, 20 predicted proteins | sample 7446031 | NCBI WGS metagenome assembly JACCDQ01 (sample SAMN15323442, study PRJNA562643) | freshwater metagenome | isolation source: river surface water | place: USA:Blue River Watershed | collected 2017-08-17 | reverse complement strand
CGGCCCGCGTTCTTGATGCCAATTCGAATTTCCATGAGTACCTTTCGCTCAACCCCTATAGATTACGACATTCAATGTCGCAGGGGTCGGCTATCCTCTCGACTAATGAAGAAATCTGGGGCTCCGATCACCGCGCAATTCCGCAGGCACGCGCTGGCTGACGACACCCTTTCTCTGGAATTGTCAGCCGGGCAGGCCGAGGTCGCGGCACTCTCTTTGGGGTCCGTCGCGCTCGCGGTGGGCTGGCCTGGCAGTGGAAAGACCACTGCACTCAAGGCGCTTTTTCTGAATCTAGCCAAGCAGCACAAGCCAGAGGATGTTTTGGTAATTGCTGCCAACCGCCACGCTGCTTCCAAGCTTCGCGACGAACTCGCCCTCAGTTATCAGGGGGCCACACTTGGTCCGCTGGCTCGTTCACTGAGTTCGCTGGCGTTCGGCATTATTCGTCATCACGCCATCGAGACCGGCAGTAAGTTGCCCGAGCTCGTGACCGGAGCCGAGCAGGATGCGATTCTCGAAACCATTCTGCAGCGAGTAGTAAAAGGTGAATTACAAATTTCGCCGCTACCTAGGACGATTTCGAAGAACTCACTTGGACTGAATGGCTTCCGCGCCGAGCTTCGCGATCTGCTCGCCGTGGTGATCGAACATTCGATTTCACCAGATGACTTGCGCAAACTTGCCGAGGCGAAGAAGAGGCCCGAATGGTTGGTCTCCGCTGATTTGTATCAGCACTACCTGACCGAGTTGGCAATCACTCCACATCGGTACGACCCATCCGCGCTTTTGGTTGAGGCATCTAATTTGCTGCAGAAGTTCGACTGGCCTGCGCAACTTGAGGGAGTAAAGCAAATCTTGCTCGACGACGCACAGGAATTAACTCCAGCGGCCTCGGCACTGATTCGCACGCTCACCTCTCGAGGCGCCGGGCTTGTGATGTTTGGCGATCCCGATGTCACCACGCTTGGCTTCCGCGCGGCAGATCCAGAGATGATGCATGAGCTCGGAGCATCGATTGCCGGTGAGCGTAAGTTTGAGCAGATTTACATTTACCCTGCTCATGCCACACATCCCGCCGGTATTGCCGGGGCGATTAGCCGAATCACACCGCGCATCCCGGTGGCCAAGGCCGGTCCGCAGCGCAAGGGCATCACACCGCCTACCGGAATCGCCGACGATAAGTCTGTGCATGCCAGGGTCTTTACCCTGCAGCAGGAGGAGTCCGCCTGGCTGGCAAACCAGCTGCGCTTCACCCACCTCGAAGAAGGCGTGGCCTGGCAAGACATGGCGGTGGTGGCTCGCTCGGTCGATGAACTCGAGGAGCTGGAAAACGCCTTGGCGGCCGAGTCGGTGCCGGTGAGGATTATTGGTGCTCGCACCGCACTACGTGATGAGTTTGGCTCGGCGAGTTACTTGAAGCTGCTCAAGCAGGTGCTTTCTGATTCGCCGATCAGTTACGACACCGCAATTGATTTGTTTACTTCGCCGATTTCCGGATTCGATGCCATCACGCTCCGTCGTCTGCGTCGCAGTTTGCGCGCGCAAGAGGTGATGGCAGGCGGCATTCGCACCAGCCAGGATTTGCTTGCCGAATTGTTTATGGCGCCAGGTTCTGCCGCGACGATCGATACCGTCGAAGGTAAGCGTGCGCAGAAACTTGTCGAACTCTTCTTTGAACTTCGGGAACTCGCGGCACAACCAGAAACCACAGTTGAAGATTTGCTTTGGCATGCCTGGTCAAATAGCTCGCCATCGAAGACCTGGCCGAAGCTTGCGGTCGGTGTCGACGAAGTTGCGCTGCAGGTTGCCCGCAATTTGGATTCGGTGGTTGCACTATTTGGTGCGGCCGCCCGCTATGTGGAGCGAAATCCACTTGGCACGGCAATCGAGTTCATCGAGCAGCAACTTTCATTGAAGTTGCCAGAAGACACTCTGGGATTTTCTGCCAACGCACAGCACAGCGTGTCACTGCTCACACCTGCCGGTTTAATTGGGCGTCGCTTCAAAGTTCTGGCGCTTGCACACATGCAAGAAGGAATCTGGCCGAACCTTCGCCCTCGTTCATCTCTTCTTGGCGCACAGGTGCTTGGCTTGTTGGCGCAAAACCCAAGCGCTGACCTTTCCGCTCAACAGCGCTCCGAGTTGCCTTCTGAATTGCGCATGCTCTACAAGGCGATCGGCGCGACTACAGAAAAACTTTTGGTATCTGCCATCGACACCGAAGAAGAACAGGTGTCACAGTTTGTCCGCGCCATTACCGGGCACGACGTCACTGCCGAGGAATACACCCAGGATCGGCTTACCCTGCGGGGCCTGGTGGGTAGTCTGCGCCGCAATTTGATTCTGGCCAAGACCGACGGAGAGCGCATGGGCATTGCGATTCACCTGGCTCGCTTGGCCAACGAAGGTGTGCCCGGGGCACATCCCGACTCTTGGTACGGACTGGTCGAGCCATCCACCAGCGAACCGCTAGCCGAACTCGGTGTGGCCGCCGACGACCCGAATCGCCTTGTGTTGCATCCTTCTGAACTAGAGAACTTCCTGCGCTGTCCGCTGCACTGGTTTATCTCCGCACACGGTGGCAGCGATAAAAACTTTAAAACTCGAGTGGGTACCTTGATGCACGAGGTGCTCGAAACTGCCACCGACCTCGACGAAAAGTCATTCTGGAAAATCATTGATTCGAAGTGGCACACCGTCGAGTTTGATTCAGATTGGCAGGAAGCCGCGGAGCGTCGTCGCGTGGGTCGAATGATTAGCAAGTTACTCGGCTACCTGACCTCATTCGAAACTTCCGGTGGCAAAGTTATCGGTCGCGAGGTTGGCTTCAACCTCGAGGTTGCCGGTGCGCACGTGCGCGGTACCGTCGACCGAATTGAGATCTATCCGAACGGCGACATCGTAATTGCGGATCTCAAAACATCGAAGTACGCAATCAAGAAAGATGTCGAAACAAACCCACAGCTCGGCGTGTATCAGCTCGCGGCCATCAATGAACGCTTTGAAAATATTCCTCAACTGCAGACCGATCCGCAATTAGCCGGGGCGGTGCTGCTAGAGGTCGGCACAAAAGAGGCCCAGGTAGTGGCAAAGCAGGAGTCGCTGAAGTCAAACCCAGAATTGCGCGCGGCGCTCGAGGTTCAGCTTGCCGAGATCACCGAAGGAATGTTGATGAAGGACCAGTCCTTCACTGCGAATATCACTGAGCACTGTCACGCCGAACACAGTTTCGGTTCCTGCTCACTGCAACTAATCGAGCAGGTGAGTTATGGTCGCTAAAAACTTCAAGTACAGCGCACAGCAAATCGCTGAGGCGATTGGTAAGAAGCACACTCTCACTGCGGAGCAGGTCGCGGCCGTTGAACAGGCTTCTGTGGATTCACCTTCACTCGTGGTCGCCGGTGCCGGTAGTGGTAAGACCGAGCTGATGTCGATTCGCGTGCCCTGGCTAGTGGCCAATGGATTCGCGCTGCCGGAGCAGATCTTAGGTCTGACCTTTACCCGTAAGGCTGCGGCAGAGTTGGGCAAGCGCGTTTTTGACTCGCTGATTGCCTTGCGCGACGATGCGCGTTACTGGCCATTCAAAGCCGAAGACGGCAGTGTGATTCAAGATTTCACCCCGCCAAACATCAGCACCTATAACTCATACGCCAACAGCATTTTCCGCGACTTCGCACTCCAGCTCGGATACGAGGCGGATGCCATTCAGCTGACCGAGGCCACGCAGTTCCAATTTGCCAAGAATCTTCTCAACCGCCGAGGTACGGAATTAGTGCCGGAACTTGCCGATTTCGATTTCTCGACAGCCACCTTGGTGGACAAGGTAATTAGTTTGGCCGCGGCGATGAACGACAATGTCATCGCTCCCGGGCAGGTAGAGGCATATCTTGCCGAAGCCTACGAGCACCTGAGCGAATTGCCGAAAAAAGACGGCGAGGATTTCACCAGTTATTACGCGTATCACGTGAAGCTCATGGAGAAATTCAAAGAGACTACCTTGATCGCCAGACTGGCCAGCGAATTCTTGGCCGCCAAGTTGCGTGAAGGTCGTATCGATTACTCTGATCAGGTTGCACTTGCCGCAAAGGCTGTTCGAGAAATTCCCGAGGTCGTCGAGCGAGAGCGCGCAAACTACACGCAGATTTTGCTCGACGAATATCAAGACACCTCGTATTTGCAGACTCAGATGCTCAGCGGCTTGTTCCGTGACTCCGCGGTCTTTGCAGTGGGAGATCCAAACCAGTCAATCTACGGGTGGCGTGGAGCGAGTGCGTCCAACCTTTCTGAGTTTGCGAATGATTTCAGTAGCAAACCGGTGCAGCAGTTCCAGTTGAGTACCTCTTGGCGCAATCCGCGCCAGGTATTGGAACTGGCAAATGTGCTGGCGGCTCCGTTAAGCCAGCCGGCGAGTTACCTGAGCGCTGCTCAAAAGAAAATCGTTGGATCACTAGAGGTCATCACTCTCAAGCCGGCGGACTATGCCGGCGCCGGCGTCATCGATATGAAATTCGAGCAGGATATGCTCGCCGAGGCCAAGCAGGTGGCTCAGTGGTTTGCCAAGAAGTTGGCTCAGCCATCGCCGAACAAAGACGGTTCGCAGACTGCGGCACTGCTGCTGCGCAAGCGAGCAAACATCAAGCTATTCATGGACGCTCTCCAGGCCGAGGATCTAGAGGTTGAAGTGGTCGGGCTTGGCGGGCTGCTTGAGATGCCCGAGATTGCCGACATCAAGTGTGCGCTGTCGGTCATGGTGCGCCCGGATTCCGGCACCGAGCTCATTCGCTTGCTCACCGGAGCTCGCTGGCGCATTGGTGCAAAAGATATTGATGGGCTTTACCGATATGCCCGTTGGTTGGCCAACAGCAGCAAGGAACTTCGCGAGGCTGAGGGGCGGGCAGACGAGTCTTCGGTTTCACTCGTCGATGCTCTAGACCGGCTTGCTTCACCGCATGCGGATCACAAGATTTCGATTAGTGAAGAAGGACTCGAACGCATGAAGGATGCCGCCAAGGTGTTCCGAGCAATGCGCGAACGACTCGGACTTCCGCTAACCGAATTGGTGCGAGCCGTTGCTGCAGAGCTCTGGATCGATATTGAGTTGATGGCCAACCCATCTCGCAAGCATCCGCTGATTCACATTAACGAGTTCGTTTCGGTGGTTGCCGGTTTCCTCGCCGGAAACAACACCCCGACCGTATCGATGCTGCTCGACTACCTCGAGTATGCGGCGCAGAGGGAAAGCCTCGAGGCTCCGCGCGCCAAGGCGCAAAACAAGGTGATCCAGATTTTGACCGTGCACGGGGCCAAGGGTCTCGAGTGGGATTATGTCGCCATTCCAAATTTGGTGGAAAACGATTTTCCTTCGAAGCCGCGTTCATTCAACGGCTGGCTCGAGAGCGGCAAGTTGCCTTATGCGCTTCGTGGAGATGCCAAGACTCTGCCGGCGTTCGATGTCTTGGAGCACCGCTCTCAGTTCGCAGTAAACAAAGCTCAGGATTACTTCAAGGATGAAGAAGTTAGAGAAATGCTTGGCAGTGAAGAGCGACGTCTGATTTATGTGGCGATCACTCGACCTAAGCATGAACTTCTTCTCACCGGAAGCTACTGGAAGCCGGGCGTAAAGACCGCAGCAGAACCTTCGCGCTTCTTGCGTGAATGCCTTGCCACTGCGGTCGAGATTAGTGGCGAAATCGGGGAGCGTCTTTCGAATGATCAGGTAATTCAAGCCGAACAGGGCGAATGGCCAAAGAAGCCATTTGCCGATTCTCGCCGCGAAAAAGTTGAACTCGGCAGGCAGAGTTTTGAAAAGGCCGACCCTAACGAATCAGTAATGCGTGATTCCGCAACCTCGAAGCTGATTGAACGCCTGCTGCTCGAACGCGAAGTCAAGAACGAACAAGCAAAGTCGGTGGACTTCGGAGTGCGTGTGTCTGCCTCCAACTTCAAGGCTTATCTAGATGAACTTGATGAATTAGCTGGCAGCGTATTGCGCCCGGTCCCGCAGCAGCCGTACGCCGCATCGCGCATGGGAAACCTTTTCCACGCCTGGGTTGAGAAGCGTTTCGCGCCGAGTGGTTTGCTATTTGACGACGAGTCTGACGAACTCGAAGATGCTGATGACTTCATTGCCATCGAGACCCTGCAGCAGAATTTTGAGAACTCACGCTTCGCCGCGTTGAAGCCGCTTTCGGTTGAGCAGGAGATCCAGCTCACGATTGGCAGCAACACTTTTGTCTGCAAGATGGATGCCATTTATGCAGACGGCGATGGCGTGCAGATAGTGGACTGGAAAACCAACAAACCGCCGACCGATGAAAAAGATCTCTACCGACGTTCGCTTCAGTTGGCGCTATATCGATTGGCTTACTCGGAATACACCGGCATGCCAATTGATAAGGTCAAGGCTTCGTTCTTCTTCGTCGGCGTAAGTGAAGAACTCACTCCAGATGTGCTGCTTGGTCGCGAAGAGATTCTTGCCGAATGGCAAAAGGTGTTAGACCAGTTGGGCGATTAAAACAGGTCGTCGCGTCGGTCTTGATTGGCCTGGGTGGGAATTGGCTTAGTTGAGTCGTCAACTTCATCGACTGACTCATCAAGTGACCAGCTCGAAGAAACCACGGTTACAGTTTCGATTTCTTCTACTTCAGGCACATCAGCCACGAATGCAGTGACCGGAGGTTGTGGGGCTTGTGACTGTGTGAGTGGGATTAGCTCACCGGCGTTGGCTTGCTCTGCCAAATCCTGCAGCATTTGCACTGCGTCTGCCACCACTGCTGCATCGCGGCGGGTGTAACCGTGCAAAAGCCACTTAGCCAATTCCAACTCAGAGTAGAGAGTCGCGCGTAGAGCGATGTTTGAATCTGAACCCGAACGAGCCAGTTGGTAATTCAGCAATACCGCGTCTAGTAGTTCGTGATCGCTGGCTGGAATGAGCCAGGCAAAGTCGAGAGCCGGGTCGTTGATTTGCAAATTCTTCCAGTCGATGACACCCGAGATGCTGTGGTCCTGCTCGAGCATCGCATCGCCGCTCAGTGCACCGTGAATCACGGTCGGCTGGTAACGGAAGAGTGAAACATCTTCGAGAGCCTGTTCCCAGCGACTAAGTAGCACTGCAGGAACTTTTCCGGTCTGAGCTGCACGATCGAGTTCTGCCACGCGTGCGCGAATGTTTTCGGCTGGCGAAAATTCTGGAAGCCCGGCAGACTGCACGAGCTCGAGCGGAAGGCTGTGGATACCAGCGATTGCTCGCGAGATGGAAAGGCTCAGGTTGCTTGCCGGTGCTACTCGAGTGGCGTCAACTTTTGTGCCGTATACAAACTTGAAAATCATCACGCGGTTGCCGACAGAGTCGCGGGTCTCACCGATTGGCTTTGGCACTTCGAAACCTAGTCGCGCGCCGAACGAGCTAAGGCTCTTGATCACCTTTAGCTCAAGCTCGAGCTCGGTGCCAGCCGCTGGGCTATTTGGCATGCGGACGATGTAGTGCTCGCCGGCCTCATCGGTGATTACGGCAGCATCAAAGTTGCCGGTGCCATCGCCACTGAGCGCGGTAGCCTTCTTGATCACTAGGCCCGGTACTGCGTCCGATGCTAGCGCGGCTAAAATTAGGGGAGATTTGCCCATGCATCAAAGGTTAAGCAACAATCTGGGCTTCAGGCGGCATCGCCACGCATCCGAAGGGGTATTGATGAATCAGCCACTTCATTTGCCATTGGCTCAATCCGCCATCGACCGAGACTATTTACTTCGCGAAGAGCCGAATCTATTCGAGACTCTATGGGCTGATGCCGCGACCCGAGTGCTCCCGATTCACCGAGGCAAGGTCCTGCTTGATGGTCCGGCACTTCGGCTGCTGCCAGTTGGAGCGGTCGAGCAGTCGGTGGTTTTGGTTTACCTGGGTAAGAGCACTGAGGCGAGCCAGAGCGAACCGGTCGGCACTCCGCTGGTGATGGCGGTCCTGACTGAAGAGAATGCCAATTCAATCGAACCGGATGAGTCCGAGTGGCACGTGCTTCGCCGAAGCGGATTTGGTTTGTCTGCTCGCGATGCCGGAATGTATGTGCAGGCGCTTGCGATGGCCAACTGGCATCTGACTCACCAGTTTTGTTCTCGTTGTGGTGGAACGACAGTTCCAGAACGAGGTGGCTGGACTCGTCGATGTCTAAACGACGGCAAGGAAATTTATCCGCGCACGGATCCGGCGGTGATTGTTTCTATCATCGATGATCAAGATCGCATCTTGCTCGGCTCGCAAGGAGTATGGGAAGAAAACCGTTGGTCAGTGCTTGCCGGTTACGTGGAGCCGGGAGAGTCACTAAGTGCTACGGTCGAACGCGAGATGTTTGAAGAGGCCGGCGTGCGAGTGACCGACATCGAATATGTCGGCAGCCAAGGATGGCCATATCCGCATTCCGTAATGGTGGCGTTCACCGCTCGCGTGCATGGGAATCAAAAGCACGTTGCAGACGGAATTGAGATTGCGAAATTGCGTTGGTTCACTCGCGAAGACATTCGAAACGAGAAGGATTCAATTCTTTTCCCAGGTCCACTCACGATTGCTCGCTCAATGATTGAGCACTGGTACGGCGAACCGATTGAAGTTGCCAGTCAATGAACGCCGATGCGCTTTTAGATGCTCTAGATGAAGAACAGCGTCGTGCAGCAGAGTCACTAGTTGGTCCAACTTGCATTTTGGCGGGTGCCGGAACCGGTAAGACTCGAACTATCACTCATCGAATCGCCTACGGAATAGCCAAGGGTTATTACTCGACAAATCGTGTGCTCGCGCTGACCTATACCAACCGCGCCGCCGGCGAACTTCGTTCTCGACTTCGCTCACTTGGTGCCTCGGGTGTGCAGGTAAAGACATTTCACGCTGCGGCGCTTGCCCAACTGGAGCACTTCTGGCCGCAGTTTGCCGGGGTTCCAGCTCCGCAGGTGGTCGAATCTAAGGCCAAGTTGATCGCCCAGGCGGCCACCTCGCTATCGATGAAGGTAGATACGGTTGCGGTGCGCGAGCTTGCCGCAGAGATTGAATGGCGCAAGTATTCGCTCAAGTCACTCGATGAATATGCAAAGCAGGGTAGACCAAAAGTTTCCGGGCTCACGCTAGAGCAAAATTTGGCAATTCAGGAAGCCTATGAAACGGCAAAAGTTAAGAGCCAGAAACTCGACTGGGAAGACGTCTTGATTCTCACCGTCGGTTTACTTCGCGCAGAACCATTAGCGCTTTCGCACGTGCAGCAGCGCTATCGCTTTTTCACCGTCGACGAGTACCAGGATATTTCTCCTCTTCAGCATGAGTTGCTGGACCTTTGGTTGGGGGATCACAGCGATCTCTGTGTGGTCGGCGATCCAAATCAGACGATTTACTCGTTCACGGGTGCGAGCAGTGAGTACCTTTACAACTTCGCCTCGCGCTACAACGACGCAAGCGTCTTTGAGCTCACGCAAAACTATCGCTCTTCTAAGCAAATCGTGACTGCCGCCAATCGCGTGGTCTCTGATTCGGCGTTGATCTCGCCGTTGCGTTCGGTCGGCGACATGGGTAACCCTGTACAGATTCTTAGCTTTGCAACACAGCAAGAAGAAGTGAAGAGCATTGCGAACGAAATAAAGTACCAACTCGAATCCGGTGTAAAGGCGAGTGACATCGCAGTGCTCTATCGAGTTAACGGTCAGTCCGAACCAATCGAAAAGGCACTCGCCGATGCCGGCATCGAATATCAACTTCGCGGCGGTGAGCGATTTTTTAATCGTCCGGAGATTCAGCGCGCCATGACGGCGATCAAGGCGGAAGCCAATTCGGCTTCTCGGCCCGACAAGAGCACATTTGAGCTGGTCAGTGATATCTGCCGAAGTGTTGGCTGGACCTCACGCGAGCCCGATCACGCCGGACCAGAGCGCGAGCGTTGGGATTCGCTCAGTGCACTGCTGGCTATGGTCGATGAGCTGCCAGAGGGTTCGACGATTGCCGATTTCGCAACCGAACTCGAGGAGCGCAAGCGCTCGCAGCACGAACCGCTAAAGGCATCGGTCACACTGTCCACTATCCACGCAGCCAAGGGTCTCGAATGGTCATCGGTATTCGTGATCGGGCTGACCGAGGGCTACCTGCCGATCGTTTACGCCAGCAAACCCGAAGAAATCGCTGAGGAAAAGCGCCTGTTCTATGTCGCGATTACTCGAGCCAAGCGCAACCTGGTGCTCAGCTGGTCCAAGAGCGACGGTCGCAATCGCGAACCGAGCCGGTTTTTGTCATTGCTTGCATAGACAGCGAGCTGAAAACTCCCAGCGGAATTCGGTGACCGTGCCGGTTCGAATACTGAGCCGATAACCCACTCGATTCTTATCCCGAATTACAAAACTTGCCAACTCGTCGATGCAGTTCAATGCACGCTGGCTAGCAATTGCCGCACCAAAGAGTCGACTAGTCGAGTCGTCAAATTTCTGTTCACTGAAAAGCAGCTGCGATGCAATTTCGGGCCATGCCTGATCCAGGCGAACTTGCTGTTCATGAAAACAGGTCAGGCAGGGAGTCTTGCCGGTCTCGATGAGTGGTGATACGGAAACCCCGTCGTGATCAAAAATCACTGCAACATGTGGAATCATCGAGTTGAGCCAGTGCGCATAACTGCTTGGCGGTAAAACCTGGTGGCCAATCAAGATTGCAAAATCATGATGGTCTTGATCGCTACTTGAGATTCTTCCGATTCCGGAGTTTGATAGCGAATCGATAAGCAATTGACCGCAACCGGCATCGTTCGACACGAACACGCTATGCAATTTGCGCTTAGCGATTATCGATTCACCAGAGTGATTGTAAGTACTCTGAGCTCGACAGATTTCTGCAAAGTTACGAGCGACAAATTCTTCGTCGACCTGCGGAAAGCTCACCTCGAGCAGAGTCGGTGTGACGGCCTCCAAGATTTCATCAGGGTTCGTTACTCCAAGTTTGTCTGCGGCTTCCTGCAGGTAAGAGTTTGGCATTCCCTTGTAGAGCATCTGAATCAACCGCTCTTGCGCCCGAGTCATTTCGCGAAGACGGGGTGCGTTCGATTCCATGCCAATTTGAAGTTCAGTCGGGCTGCGCCAGAGCGGCTGGCGACTTGGGTTTATCCGTAAGACCATTTGTGCATTTTGCTCAGCCGATAAAATCCGGGCTGAACTAATCCACAGTTACTGGTTATCCGGGTTGTCTAGGAGCTTTCGAAGTTCGCGGTCCATTTCGTCGTCACCCTCGGTGTCCGCGCCCAGTCTGGCAAACAGCAGTTCGGGGTTTTCGATTTCGGCAATGTTCGGCAGCAGATCCGGGTGATCCCATATCGCATCGCGCTTGCTATTGCCCAGCCGGTGGCCAAGCTCCTTCCAGAGCTGAGCGGCTTCGCGGAGCTTTCGCGGTCGAAGTTCTAGCCCGACCAGAGTGCCAAAGGTTTGCTCAGCTGGGCCACCACTGGCGCGACGGCGACGCACTGCCTCGCCAATCGCTATGCTCTTTGGCAGTAGGTGGGTGGCCTGGTCGGTGACGGCATCGACCCAACCCTCGATTAGGGCGAGCATGGTTTCGATTCGCTCCAGTGATTGAGTCTGTTCCTCGGTGCGCGCTGCGATGAATGCACCGTCGCGCAGCGCGGCTTGAATTTCTTCAGTATTGCTTGGATCAAAATCACGAGCAATTTCTTGAACGATGTCGTTGTCGATTGAGATGCCAGACGCGTAGTTAGTAATTTGTGCGATCACGTGTTCACGCAACCACTTACTGTGTTTGAACAGGCGAGCGTGGGCTAGTTCGCGCACCGCAAGGTAGATGTATACCTGGTCGCTCTCAACATCAAGTTCGTTGATGTAGCTCTCGAGGTTCTGCACCACAAACGCCGCGCGCTGCTCGGTGAAAATCGGAAGTCCGATGTCGCCGCCGCTGATTACTTCGGCAGAGAGTTTGCCAAGTGATTGTCCGAGTTGCATTGCAAAGAGTGCACCACCGAGCGACTTCATCATGTTCGACGCATTGCCGAGCATTCCCGACATTTCTTCCGGTGCGTTTTGCTGAAGGTTTTCGCTTAATGCTTCGCCCATGCGATTGGCCACGGGCGAGGCGAGCGCCTGAAACAGTGGAAGAGCTTCTTGCACCCACAGTTCTCGTGAAAGCAGTTTTGGCTCAAGAGTCAATTCAGAAATATCTGTCGCCTGGTTGAGCCAAAGTGATCCAATGCCGACCGCGTCGCTGATTGATTTACGGGCTGCGTCAGAAATCGCCATGGCTCCTTGCGAAGCGAGGGCGCGAGCCTGGTCTCCGGCAACTTTCCAGTTCACGCCGCCGTCCTTCATCGAGCCAAGAGCATTTTGCAATTGACCGATTAATTCGGCCAGCACGCGCGGATCTTTTGGCAGGCCTGCGGCCTCGGCCAATTTTTCGGCATCTATGCCCTGCGCGCCTTTTTCGAGAAAATCGCGAAGGAATTTTTGGAAGTCCTCAGGGTTAATACCCTCAGGGCCGTTCTGTTCGTCTTCGCTCATGGTTTCTCCTAGGGCTAACGCTAATAGGCTTGACCCTGAAAGGTGGCTATGACTTTATTCCAGGACGGTTCCAAACCGAAGAGGAGTCCTCGCCGCCCCACCGGTTTGGTGCTGCTCAGCGCCGCAATTTTGCTTGGCACCCTTGCCATGACCGTGTTCCCGTCGCCATATGTAATTGAGCGACCGGGCCCAGCCTTCAATGTGCTCGGCAAGCAGGACGGCCATGCTGTTATCTCATTTCCTGAAGCGACCAGCTATCCGACCACCGGCGCGCTCGATTTGCTGACCGTAAGCATCGTGGGCAATCGCGATCAGACTCCTACCTGGCCGGAGATTTTCGCAGCTTGGCTAGACCCGGCCCAAACCGTTACTCCGATCGACGAGGTTTATCCGATCGGCACGACTGTCGAAGAGAGTGAAGCCGAGAGCGTGGCGATGATGGCGCAATCGCAGCAGGATGCAATTTACGTGGCTCTCGACAAACTCGGATATCAAATGCCGGTGCACATCTACGCCCAGCAGGTCAATAAGAATTCACCGTCATCGGGCAAAGTTGTCGCTGGCGATTACATCGAGGCAGTCAACGGCGTGCACCCGAAAGACTTTGAAGAGTTAACCAAACTCGTCAACGGCTACGACGGAAAGAATCCATTGCGAGTCACTGTCACCCGCAAGAGCGAAAGTAAGATTCTTGAAATTACTCCGGTGAAAAACGATGAGGGTGATTACAAGCTCGGCGTCATTGTTGGTTTCAAGTTTGATTTCCCGATTCAGGTCGACTTAAAACTTAGTGATGTTGGCGGCCCGAGCGGTGGAATGATTTTCGCTCTCGGTATTTATGATGCACTGACCAAGGGCCCACTGACCGGAGGCAAGCACATCGCCGGCACCGGCACGATTGGAACTGACGGAGTGGTTGGCCCAATTGGTGGAATTCGCCAGAAGTTGTTCGCGGCTCAGCGCGCGGGCGCGAAGTACTTCCTAGCACCGGCGGAAAACTGCAGTGAGGTAAATGGGCACATCCCGTCTGGCCTGCAGGTATTCAGAGTCAAAAATTTCGACGAAGCACTTGCCGCGGTTACGGCAATCGGAAGCAAAGCAGATTTATCAAATCTGGCAACTTGTGCCAGTAAATAAGTAGGAGAAACAAAATGAGCGAACGCAAGAAGATCTCACTGGTACGAATCTCAGTCGGAATCCTCGTGGCATTGGCCGCGGCTTTGCTATTTGCCTCCGGTCTTTACACCGACTTCCTCTGGTTTGAGCAGCTTGGTTTCGCCAAGGTTTTCACCACCCAGATCACCGCTCAGGTCATTTCATTCGTGGTTGCCTTCGTGGTCTCGGGGCTTGCGGTCTACTTCAGCCTGTTCGCAGCGCTTCGCAGTCGACCAATTTACGCGCGCAGTTTTGTGGAGGGAGACCCGCTTGCCGCCTTCCGTCAGCTAGCCGAGCAGGTCCGCAAGTCGGCACAAATCGCATTGCCGTTGATTGTGGCAATCATCGCCGGCCTTGCCGCGGGGGCGCAGTGGCAGCTCGGAGCAACCTACGTGAACCGCACCTACACCGGCACCAAGGATGCCCAGTTTGGTTTAGATGTCGGTTTCTATCTATTCGATTTACCGTTCTATAACTTCGTGGTCGGTTTCGCTTCGACCATCGCGCTGCTTTCACTCGTGATTGCGGTAGTGACTCACGCCGCATTCGGCAACATTCGCTTCAATGGCCGTTCGAGCACAGTCGCAAAGCCGGCGCGCGTTCAGCTAGCAATTACCGCGGCGGTGTTCCTGCTAATTCAGGCAGCCACACTTTGGTTGGATCAGTACGCAACAATGACTAGCAATGCCGGACTATTTACCGGTGCAACTTACGCAGACGTCAACGCAGCAATTCCGAGCTTCCAGATTCTTGCGCTCATCGCTTTGATTGTCACCATTCTCTTTTTGGTTACCGCGGTAATTGGTCGTTGGCGTTTGGCGCTTGTCGGCACCGGACTCATGGTGGTCTCGTCGATAATCCTCGCCGGAGTATTCCCTTGGGTGGTGCAGACCTTCCAGGTGGTACCAAACGAGCGAACCCTCGAAGCCGAATACATTAAGCGAAACATCGATGCGACTCGCATCGCATACGGTCTCGATGGAATCGATGAAGTCGATTACCAGGCAAAGACCGCGGCGGAAGCTGGTGCACTGCGCGCCGATGCGGAGACCACCGCAAACATTCGCCTAATCGACCCAACCTTGGTTAGCAGTGCGTTCCGTCAGTTGCAGCAGGTTCAGCAGTATTACAACTTTGCCAATCACCTCGATGTCGACCGCTACAAAATCAATGGCAAGACCCAAGACACCGTCTTGGCGGTGCGTGAACTAAACCAGTCCGGTTTGGGTGATTCGCAGTCCTGGTACAACAACGTGATTGTTTACACCCACGGCTACGGAGTGGTTGCTGCTTACGGTAACCAGAGTTCGACCGATGGACAGCCGGTATTCCTGCAGAGCGGCATTCCAAACGAAGGGTCACTCGGCAAGTTTGAGCCGCGCATCTACTTCGGCGAGCAGTCTCCGACATATTCAATTGTCGGTAATGCCACCGGTAGCAAGCGCGAGTTGGACTACCCGACCAGCACCGGTGCAACGGCTGAGTCCTATACCTTTAGCGGCAACGGCGGGCCAAAGCTCAATGGCTTCGTCAACCGCATCGCCTACGCGCTCAAGTTCCAGAGCGAGCAGATTCTGCTGAGTGACGCCATCGGCGACGAATCTCAGATTCTTTATCAGCGCAATCCGCGCGAACGCGTGGCAGCGGTGGCCCCGTACCTGACTCTTGATGGCGACATCTATCCTGCGGTTGTCGACGGGCGCATTCAGTGGATCGTGGATGGTTACACCACCTCGGCTAATTACCCATACTCATCAGCGCAGAATCTGAGTCAGGGGATTGCCGACTCGGCGACCGACCACTCACTCGTGCGCGGCAACATCAACTACATCCGTAACTCGGTCAAGGCAACTGTCGATGCATACGACGGAAGCGTGAAGTTGTACGCCTGGGATGAAAAGGATCCAATTCTCAAGACTTGGTCAAAGATTTACCCGAACACAGTGCTGCCGATTTCTAAGATGAGCGGCGAACTAATGAGTCACGTGCGTTACCCGAGTGACCTGTTCAAGATTCAACGAAGCGTGCTCGGAAATTATCACGTAACAGACGCCGGAATTTTCTACTCGCAGTCTGACGGTTGGATGACTCCGAACGATCCGACCGGTGCAATTTCGGTCACTAACGGCAGCGCATTGCAGCCGCCGTACTACCTCAGCATGAAGTTGCCTGGACAGAGTCAAACCAATTTCTCGCTCTACACAACGTTCATTCCGCGTTCGACTTCAGAGTCGAGTCGTAACGTATTGCGCGGCTACCTGGTGGCAAACAGCGATGCCGGTTCGACCGCCGGTGTGATTGCACCGACCTACGGAAAATTGCACATGCTGACCGTGCCGAAGTCGCTGAATATTCCAGGACCTGGTTTAGTGCAGAACAACTTCAGTGCAGACAGCGAAGTATCTCGATTGCTAAACATTTTGCGTCAGGGTTCGACCAAGGTGCTAAACGGAAATCTTTTGACCCTTCCAGTCGGCGGCGGTTTGCTATACGTGCAGCCGGTTTACATTCAGTCGACCGGTGAGACCAGCTATCCGCTGTTGAAGAAGGTGTTGGTCGCCTTCGGCGACAAGATCGCCTTCGAGGACACGCTTTCTGGTGCACTGGATGCGCTATTCGGTGGAAACAGTGGCACTACCGCCCCGGAGACGCCATCGACCGGTGGCGGCACGACTCCGACTTCCGACTCCGCCAAGCTCAAGGCCCAGCTGGCCGTTGCCAAACAGGCGATTGCCGACAAGGCCGCCGCTCTCGCCAATGGCGACTGGACCGCATACGGCAAGGCAGATGCCAAGTTGAAGGCAGCGATTGATGCTCTGCTTGGGTTAGTCAAATAGTTTGTGGTAATGTTGGAACTTCGCCGCGGGGTGGAGCAGTTCGGTAGCTCGCCGGGCTCATAACCCGGAGGTCGTAGGTTCAAATCCTGCCCCCGCAACTCGAAACCGAGACCCAGTAATCAGAAATGATTGCTGGGTTTCGGCGTTTAAGACTGTTCAAAACTTCGACGAATAATCAATAAGCCAAATAGTTTCGTGCCATGAAAAAGTCATTTCTGGTTTTGCTGTTTATGGCGCAATTCATCTTCCCGATGGATTCGGCCAATGCCGCCTGCAGTTCGACGCCGACTTCGGGTGGCATGAGGGTCGGTTCCACAATTTCCGGTGGGTCGGTTGTTTTGTGCGCCTCGACCAGCGGCACCAAGACCTCGGTCACTACGAAAACCACGTCGACTGTGAGGAAGGTGGCCGCTCCGATTGCGAAAGTTGCGCCGACACCAAAGCAATGTGTGATTCAGGTTCCGGCGGCGGCCTTGGTTTACGGCATGAACGTTGCGGGTTGTTCGGTGGTGGTTGCGCCACCGGTTAAATCGGTCGTGGCAAAACCCAAATTGAACACCACCACTACTGCTAACGCTGCGGTAACGTCGCAGAGCGATCGGGCTGCCTTCACGCCAAATCCAATTGGCATTTCTAGTAGTGCTAGTAGTGGAAGTGTCGGACAGGCTTTTTTATTTGGCGCAATTGCCGGGGCTCATTCACGCACCGGCACAATTCTTGGTCAGCAAGCTCAGGTGAAATTCGCTCCGGTCAACTTTGCCTGGAGTTCTGACGACGGCGACAGTGGCAGTGGTAATTCATTTTCGACAAGTTGGATAAGTGAAGGTACGCACTCCGTCGGCCTGACGGTTGACTACGCAGTCAGTTATAGCGTCGGTTCCGGTTGGGTTGATGCCGGAATAATTTCGAGCAGCGCGTCGGCTTCTGTTTCGGTGGTGGCAGCTGCGGTTGCGATTTCGGTCAAGGCCGCACCACCACTTTTGGTCTCCGGGAATTGTTTGATTCGCCCAGGGTCCTACCGCTGCTGAGTTTTTAGGTAACTTTCAGATTGCTTTCATAGACTATTCAGGCTTTCTTGTAATCCTTTCGACACAAGCAGGCATGAAAGGTCTCAAGCAGATGTATGACGCAAATACTCAGTTCATTTTTGACGCCGTGAATGCTCCGGTTAAGAAGCCGAGCTTGCGCGAGCGCCTAAATAAGCGAGTTTCATTTCTCACCGGCACAGCGGCAATCGCTGTGGGTGCAGTCTTCGGCGGTGCTGTTGGCGCTGGAGTTGGCGTGGGTGCTTATTACCTAATTCAGACCCCAGCTCCGGTGGTGGTCAACAACGCCGACAGTGTCACCTGGGTCACCGGGGCGGCTTCAACCGCACAGCCTTCCGTGGTCACGATTTCGGTATCCAGCGGATCGAGCGGGGGCAACGGCTCCGGTGAATTCATTACCGCTGACGGCTACATTCTTACTAACACCCACGTGGTCACACTGGACGGTGCGACTGCCAGCCCATCGATTGAAGTAAAGACTTACGACGGCCACATCTACAGGGCAAAGCTAATTGGCACCGACCCAACTAATGACCTCGCGGTCATCAAGGTAGATGCAAACGTGCAGTTCCGTCCGATCGAATTTGCAGACAGCGACAAGGTCAATGTCGGCGACAACGTCGTGGCGATCGGAGCACCACTCGGTTTGAGCAACACCGTGACTAAGGGAATTGTTTCGGCTCTTAATCGCACGATTCAGGTTTCATCATCGGCAGCACCGGATAACTCAAACGGTGGCGGGCTCCAATTCTGGAATAACACCAGCGGCAAGCCAGCGGTGAATCTCGATGTGATTCAGACCGACGCAGCGATCAACCCGGGCAACTCTGGTGGAGCCTTGGTTAACGAAAAAGGTCAACTCATCGGAGTGAACGTAGCCATCGCAAGTGCCGGCTCTGCTGGTTCCGGCAGCATCGGTGTCGGTTTTGCTATTCCGTCGAATTTGGCAAAGCGAATCGCTGCCGAGATTATGAAAAACGGCAGTGCAAGTCACGGACTGCTTGGGGCAGGCGTGGTCGATGCCACCAACTCACAAAACGCAGCGAGCTTCACCACCGGTGCCGAAGTTAAAGAGGTGACCGCAAATGGGGCAGCCGCAAAGGGTGGCATCAAGGTTGGCGACGTAATCGTGAAGCTTGGCGACAAGACAATTACTTCAGCGAGCGAATTGATGGCTGCTGTTCGTCAGCTACCGGCAGGTACTAAAACTTCGGTCGAGGTTTTGCGCGACGGCAAGAGCGTAACCGTGCAGGTTACCCTGGGCGACGCAGCTCAACTAAAGTAAGTGGCGATGAATAATCCAGAAATCCTTGGCGGTAACACCACTCTTATCGAAGAGCAGGTTCAAAATCTTGAGCCTGGCGATCACGAGCGATTCTCGCACTACGTGCGTAAAGAGAAGATTGTCGAGTCTGCAGTCTTGGGTACTCCGGTGATTGCACTCTGCGGCAAGGTTTGGATTCCAAACCGCGACCCAAAAAAGTTCCCGGTTTGCCCGGAGTGCCAGGAGATTTACGGCCAGCTACCTAAGGGCGAAGAGCCGACTAACGACTAACTGTCGGCAGGGCGGCATCGCCGCGCATAAGGCGAAGTCCAGCAAGCGGAAGTTCCGCCTTTGCAATCAGATGATGTGCACGGGCATTCTGCACTGCGGCTTTGCCGATGAACTCAGGGTTTACCTGGCCGCTGGCCACCATTTCGACAAGGAGATTTCGACCCTCGTCGATGGACTCCGTACCAATCAGCTCCGCAGTTGCCGTGCGAGCCGCGAACTTCTTGCCGCCCTGATTGGTCTTGAGCGCACTGGTCTTGGCCACGTCGGTCCAGCTACCATCGGCGTTCTGGTGGGAGACCAACTTGTAGACAAAGCCCGCGGTGCTCGCCCCGGATCCGGTCGCAACCGATGTGCCAACACCATAGGAGTCCACGGGGGCGGCGGCTAGTGCGGCGATAGCGAATTCATCGAGATCGTTGGTCACCGTGATTTTGGTTTCGGCAGCGCCGAGTGAATCTAATAGTTGACGCACACGTTTTACCTCGACGCCTAGGTCGCCGGAGTCGATTCGAACCGCACCGAGGTTTGGTGCGAGTGAGATGGCCTTGCGCACGGCATTTTCGATATCAAAGGTGTCTACAAGCAGCGTGGTCTTTTCGCCAAAGGTTTCAAGCTGCGCTTTGAACGCCTGCTCCTCGGTGTCATGCAGCAGGGTCAATGCGTGCGCGGCGGTGCCCATGGTCGGCACCCCGTAACTGCGTCCGGCTTCAAGATTTGAGCTGGCGTCGAAGCCGGCGATGTAAGCGGCACGAGCCGCGGCCACAGCCGCGTGTTCATTGACTCGACGACTTCCCATTTCGGCGAGGAAGCGACCGTTAGCAGCAGACGCCATTCGTGAAGCTGCCGAGGCAACTGCTGAGTCGTAATTAAGAATCGAAAGAATTAGCGTCTCCAGCAAAACCGCTTCGGCGAAAGTTGATTCGACGGTCAGGATCGGGGAGTGTGCGAAGTAAATCTCGCCCTCGCGGTACCCAGAAATATTTCCTTTGAAGCTGTAATTCGCCAACCATTCGATGGTTGCGGCATCGACTACCTTTTCTTGGTTCAGCCATTCGAGAGTGGCCTGATTGAATCGGAAATTCTGAATCTGCTCGAGCACTCGACCGGTTCCAGCGACCACTCCGTAACGCCTTCCGTTCGGCAGGTGTCGAGTGAAAACTTCAAATACGCAATTTCGATCTGCCGTGCCCGAGTGTCTAGCCGCTTGCAGCATCGTGAGCTCATAGCGGTCGGTCAGTAGGGCAGTGGTGTTCAGCACGCGATTAGCCTACCCGCGCTAAAACGGGCCGCGGATAGACTGAAGCCGTGAATGATGCGCCAATTGGAATCTTCGACTCCGGAGTAGGTGGGCTGACCGTGGCCCGCGCCATCATTGATCAGTTGCCCAACGAATCCATCGTTTATTTGGGCGACACCGCTAATTCTCCATACGGCCCGAAGAGCATTCCAGAAGTTCGGGAGCTCGCTCTCGGCGTGATGGATCGCCTGGTCGACGAGGGCGTAAAGCTCTTGGTGATCGCCTGCAACTCGGCATCGGCCGCAGTGCTTCGCGATGCTCGAGAGCGTTACACAGAGGGTCGCGGAATCCCAGTGGTTGAGGTTATCCAACCTGCCGTTCGCCGTGCGGTTGCCGCTACTCGCAACAAACACATCGGTGTAATCGGCACCACCGCGACCGTAACCTCAAAGGCTTACGACGACGCGTTTGCAGCTGCCGTCGATCTAAAAATCACTTCGGCTGCCTGCCCTGAGTTTGTGGATTATGTCGAGCGCGGCATTACCTCGGGTCCAGAGTTGCTCGGAATTGCAGAAAAATATTTGGCACCAATCAAGCAAGCCGGAGTAGACACCCTGGTGCTTGGTTGCACTCACTATCCACTTCTCACCGGAGCCATCAGCTACGTGATGGGCGAGGACGTGACACTGGTTTCGAGCGCGGAAGAGACTGCGAAAGATGTCTATCGCACACTGATTGCTCACAACCTTTTGCGAACCGCAAGCACCACGCCGACTTTGCGATTCCTCGCTACCGGCGACGAAAAATCTTTCGGCGAACTTGCTCGTCGATTCCTTGGTCCAGAGGTCGCACACGTCGAACACGTGCGCGCATAAGAAAGGTCAACATGACAGAGCGCGTAGACGGGCGAAGTGCAGATCAACTTAGAAAGGTAACCATCGAACGAGGTTGGAGTGAGCACGCGGAAGGCTCCGCGCTAATTTCTTTTGGCAGCACCAAGGTGCTTTGCACCGCTTCGTTCACCTCCGGCGTGCCACGTTGGAAGGTCGGTAAGGGTGAGGGTTGGGTTACTGCCGAGTACGCCATGCTTCCTCGTGCGACTCACGACCGAAGCGATCGCGAGGCGGTCAAGGGCAAGGTTGGCGGTCGCACCCACGAGATTTCTCGTTTGATCGGCCGCTCACTTCGCGCCATCATCGATGTCAAGGAGCTTGGCGAAAACACCATTGTGATCGACTGCGACGTCTTGCAGGCAGACGGTGGTACTCGCACCGCTGCAATTACCGGTGCGTATATTGCGCTTCACGATGCCATCGAATGGGCGCGCACTCAGAAGCTCATTCCGGCAAAATCTCAGCCACTAAGCGACAGCATCGCCGCAATCTCTGTGGGCATCATCGATGGAGTTCCGCTCCTGGATTTGGCTTACACGGAGGATGTGCGTGCGGAGACTGACATGAACGTGGTGGTCACCGGCAGCGGAAAGTTTGTTGAGGTGCAGGGCACGGCCGAGGGCGTGCCGTTCGACCGCGATGAGTTGAACGCGCTGCTAGATATCGCGCTCAAGGGCACCGCCGACCTCACCCAAATTCAAAAGGCTGCTCTGGCCTAATGAAGTTAGTGCTGGCTTCGCACAATCAAGGCAAGTTACAAGAACTCGCCGCGATTCTCGAGCCTGCCGTGCCAGGGCTTGAGCTGGTTAGTTATGACGGCCCCGAACCGGTCGAGGACGGAATCAGCTATCTCGAAAACGCTTTAATCAAGGCTCGTGCTGCGCATCGGCACACCGGACTGCCTGCCATCGCCGACGACAGCGGTCTTGCCGTTGAAATTCTCGGCGGTTCGCCGGGTATCTTCACGGCCATCTGGGCCGGTGGTCGCGACAACATAGCTAATCGCCGCCTACTCCTCGCGCAACTTAAAGACATTGCAGACGAACATCGCTCAGCATCGTTCATGTGCACCATCGCGTTAGTCAGCGACGATGGGGAACAGAGTTTCACCGGAGTTTGGCCTGGTCGAATTGCGCGTGAAGAACGCGGCGAATATGGTCACGGGTATGACCCGGTTTTTATTCCTGATGGTTTTGAAGTGACTGCTGCCGAGTTAGAACCTGAAGTTAAGAACTCAATGAGTCATCGCGCGATGGCGTTGCAGCAATTAATTTCTGCGCTCGCGACGAGCCTTTAGCACCTCGGTAATAATCGGAATCCAGGAGATTGTGAAGAACACCAGAGTCACAATCTCAACGTGTTCGCGGAACAGTGGAATCTGACCGAGTCCGGCACCGATGAGCGTGACACCTGAAGCCCAAACCAATACTCCGACGAAGTTGTACTTCAAGAAGCTTCTATATTTCATTTCGCCAACGCCCGCGGCCACCGGTACAAAAGTTCTGAGAATCGGTACGAAGTGGGCGAAGATTACGGCCTTAGCTCCGTAGCGTTCGAAGAATGCGTTGGTGCGCGAGACGTTTTTCTGACTGAAGAATCTGGACTCCGGTTTATTGAAAACCGCCGGCCCGAGTTTTCGACCAACCCAGTAGCCAGTCTGATCGCCGAGCCAGGCGGCAGACGAAAACATGATGCAGGCAAGCCAGAGCGGGAAGTCGATTACACCCGTGGCCATGAGCAGACCCATCGGGAAGAGGATCGAGTCGCCAGGAAGGAAGAAGCCGGCAAGCAGACCGGTCTCTGCATAAATAATGCATGCGACAATCACCACTGCCAATGGCCCGAAATCCTGGACAAGTTGGGCCGGGTCGAAGAGACCAATCGCTGTTTTAATCACGCGCCCCCAGCAGGATTCGAACCTGCGCTCCCGCCTCCGGAGGGCGGTGCTCTATCCCCTGAGCTATGGGGGCTTAGGTTTCGACCAGTCTAGCCAAGGCCAGTCGCTTACAATTCAGGGATGTCTTTACGTTTGCCCGGTCAATGGGTTTGGGATTCTTGGTTTGCTTTCGATGGCACTAACCATCACGTTTTTTACCTGCAGGCGAGTCGCGCGCTTGGCGACCCAAATCGCCGTCACCGCTACACCACGGTTGGTCACGCCATTTCTGCAGACCTTCAAAATTGGACAGTAGTCGCAGACGCACTAGCGCCTTCGGATGCACCGGCACCAGATAGCTGGACCACCTGGACCGGTTCAGTCGTGAGAGAAGACAACGGCAGCTGGCGAATGTTTTACACCGGAACCAGTCGCGAAGACGATGGTCAGCGACAGACAGTTTGCGCAGCAACTTCGCCTGATCTTTACACCTGGACCAAGGTAGAAAATCTTCCGGTAGTAGCAGCGGATTCGCGCTGGTACAAAACATTGTCTGCCGGTTACGACTACGAACCGTTCCGCGATCCTTGGGTTTTCAAAATTCCTGGAGAGAGTCAGTGGACTATGCTCACCACGGCGAGTTCGATTGAATCAAAGAGTCGACTCGACGAAGCCGTGATGGGCGTCGCGAAATCAGATGACTTAATTAATTGGACTGTGCAACCGCCTCTCGGAAAACCCGGCCAGGGATTTGGCGAGACGGAAGTTTTTCAATTCGAAATCGTTGACGGAATTCCGATCATTCTTTTCTGCTGCGGACCGCTTTGGATTTCGGATGAAAGAAAAGCAGCCGGAGAAATCGGCGGCGTTTACAGCCTGCCGGTAGCTGCTGATTTGAGTGATGTCGATTTCAATCGTTCGGTTTTGTTTCCAGACACCTCGGTTTATGCATCGCGTCTGGTCAAGGATTCGCAAGGCGGTTGGAACCTGATTGCCTTCATCAATGAGATCGACGGGGAATTTGTGGGGGAGCTCAGCGACCCGATTCCGGTCACGGCGGACCCGGTTCGTGGCCTAATTCCGCGCGGTTAACGGCTTTTACCTTTATAGATACGTATTTCAATCGTTATCTTTATGTGAAAAATGTTATCGCTCACTTTTTTTTGCTGGGTTTAGATTCAACTCATACGTTGCTGGGTGTTCCCTGCGACGTCACTTCGAAAGGACAAACAGTATGAAACTAGGAAAGAAATTCCTAGCTGTTGCGGGCATTGCAGCTCTTGCAGCAGTTTCACTGACTGGGTGTGCAGCATCGACCCCATCTGGTGACGGTAAAGTAACCATCTTCGGTGGATATGGTGAGGCAGACGCTAAGGCGTTCCAGGCAGCGCTAGACGAGTTTGGTGCCGCAAACGGCATCGAAATCACATTCACTTCACTTGCATCATTCGACAAGGACATCAAGGTCAAGATCGAAGCTGGCCAGGAGCCAGACATCGCTCTATGGCCACAGCCAGGTGGTCTAAAGGACCTAGCTGACAGCCTCGTTCCACTAAAGGACGTTGTTGACCTTGCACCTATCCAGGAGACTTTGGTTCCTGGTTGGGACAAGCTTGCAGTTGTTGACGGCGAGATCTACGGTCTTCCTGTATCAGCAAACGTCAAGTCAATGGTTTTCTACAACCCAGTTGCATTCGCAGCTAAGGGTTACACCGCTCCAACCAACGAAGCTGAACTTCAGGCTCTAGAAGCCAAGATCAAGGCTGACAAGGCTGGTTACCCATGGTGTGCCGGTATCGAGTCAGGTGGCGCAACTGGTTGGCCATTCACCGACTGGCTAGAGCAGTACGTTCTTGACCTATACGGTTCAGACAAGTACGCACAGTGGGTATCAGGCGAGCTTGACTTCGCATCACCAGAAATCTCAGCTGCTGCTGAGCTAGTCAACAAGCGACTACTCGCTGCTGGCCAGGTAAACGGTGGCGGCAAGTCAATGGCAACTGACGGCTTCGGCAACACTGCTCCTCTATTCGAAGAGGGTGGCCTTGCAAAGGGTCAGTGCTTCATGCTTCGCCAGGGTTCATTCATCACCGGATTCTTCCCAGAGAAGATAAAGGCTGAAATGGCAGCAGGCGACTACACCCACGTAGCAGCATTCCCACTTCCAGCTCCTGAAGGTGGAACCGCTGGTGTACTTGGTGGTGGTGACCTAGCAGCAGTATTCGCTGGTCACGTTGACGCTGACGTCAAGAAGGTAGCCGAATTCATCTACTCAACCAAGGTTGCAGAGAAGATGGTTTCAAACGGTGTTATCTCTCCACACAAGGACTTCAACACCTCGCTATACCCTAACGAGCTAAACAAGAAGATCGGTGAAGCTATGGCTGCCGCTCCATTGTTCGGCTTCGACGCATCAGACCAGATGCCTTCAGAAGTTAACGCTGAGTTCTGGGCTGCTGGTACCGACTTCGTAGCAGGCAAGGCCACTTGGGCCGAAGCCGCCGCTCGAATCGACGGTAAGTACTAATCAGCGTCAGTTGATTTCTGCAAAGAAATCAAATTGAAACTGAGGCTAGTGGCGGGGCTAAACACCCCGCCACTAGTCTTTTCGATACAAGTTTTAAATCCCTTTCAACAACGGAGTAGCTAAATGGGCCGTTCAGAATTTGCCATCGGTGACCTGTTTGTCGGCGTTGGCGCCATCATCATCGGAATCGTAGCCAGCTGGGGACTTTACTGGGTCCTCAACTTTTTGGTTACCCGTCTACCGATCAAGTGGCAAGAGAAGCTGCGCGCTTTCTCATTCTTACTGCCAGCAGCAGTGCTACTGATTTTGATTTCCGTACTGCCACTTATTCAGACCATCGTCTGGTCATTCTTCGATAAGAAGGCAAAGAAGTTCATCGGCTTCGAAAACTACACAACGATTTTCACCGACCCTAACTTCCTACAGATTTTGCTAAATAACTTCCTCTGGGTCGCAATCGTTCCCGCGGTCACTGTTGGTTTCGGTTTGGTATTCGCCAACCTCTCAAACAACGTTGGTCCAAAGCGCGAAAAGATCATGAAGTCACTAATCTTCATGCCGATGTCGATCAGCTTCGTGGCAGCGGCAACCATTTGGGGCTACGCCTACGACTATCCACCACCTGGTCGCCCGAAGACCGGTTTGGTCAACGCCATTATCGAATTCTTCGGCGGGGAGGCCCAGCCACTGCTCTCGATTGAAGAGGGGCACCTAAACAGCTTCCTTCTCATGATCGTGGTTATCTGGCTCAACGCCGGATTCTCCATGGTCATGCTTTCCGCGGCTATCAAGGCAGTGCCAGAGGAGACCATCGAGGCTGCCCGCATCGACGGCGCCGGCCCGATGAAGATTTTCTTGCGTGTAATCGTGCCCCAGGTCCGAGGCACCATCATGGCGGTATTCATCACCACCGTCATCGGTGTCATGAAGATTTTCGATGTCATCCTGGCGATGACCGGAGGTAACTTCAACACCAGTGTGCTCGGCTACGAGTACTACCGACTCTTCTTCGTTGAATCAAACGTTGGTGCATCAGCCGCGGTTGTCACAGTGCTTTGTGTGCTTATCGCTCCGCTGATGTGGCTTCAGATTCGAACCGCTCGTCACCAGGAGGAAATCCGATGAATGCATTCCTTGGAAAATTGCGCAATGCGCGATTGGGTTCCACACTTGTCCTCCTAGTGCTTGTCGTGATTTGGTCTGCGCCAACCCTCGGACTTCTTATTACCGCGCTTCGCGACCGCGATCAGGCTGCAGCTTCTGGTTGGTGGACTGCAGTGGCAGATCCGTTCAACCAGATCTGGTCGAGCGCGTCGTTCGATAAGGCAATCGAAGGTGGAATGCTCACCTCGCTCTTGAACACGCTGGTGATTTCGATTCCGGCAACCGTACTTCCAATCATCATTGCCGCCAACGCCGCCTACGCATTCACCTTCATCGAATTCAAGGGTCGCGAGGTTTTGTTTGCGTCTCTCGTAGCTTTGATGGTGTTGCCTTTGCAGTCAGCCTTGATCCCGGTGCTGAAGGCCATGGTTTGGTTGAAGAAGACCTTCGGAATCGAACTGGTTGGTAACTTCGCATCGGCCTGGGTCGTACACGCGGCCTTCGCTTTGCCGTTGGCAATTTACATCTTGCGAAACTTCATGATGACCCTTCCGGT
>JACCDQ010112960.1_pt1 | contig 27308 bp, 25 predicted proteins | sample 7446031 | NCBI WGS metagenome assembly JACCDQ01 (sample SAMN15323442, study PRJNA562643) | freshwater metagenome | isolation source: river surface water | place: USA:Blue River Watershed | collected 2017-08-17 | reverse complement strand
GGCGCGGGCGTTGCCCTTTCGGTGCTTTCAAACCAGCTCTGGATGCTCTGTGTCGGCGCAGTCGCGCTACTAGCAGCCTGGGGCTACACCGGCGGTAAGAAGCCTTACGGCTATGCCGGTTTCGGCGAGATTGTTGCCTTCGTGTTCTTTGGTCCGGTGGCAGTGTTTGGCACCACTTATGTGCAGATTTCTGCCGTGTTCGATGATTCACTCACCGTTTTGGTTACCGCCGGTGGCGCTATCGCGCTCGGCTCATTGTCGGCCGCTGTGCTGCTGGTGAATAATTTGCGGGATGTCACGACCGATGCCCCCGCCGGAAAGAAAACCCTCTCGGTTCGCTTCGGGGTTCTGTTCTCGAAGATTCTCTTTACAGTGTTCATCGTCACGGCGATGGCTATTTGGGCGGCTTACCCGTTCTTGTATCCATTGACGATTTTTGCGTTTGTGGCGTTCTTGTTGCTACTACCAGCGCTGTTGATTGTTTGGACCTACCGCGACCCACGCGAGCTGATTTTGGCTCTCAAACTGACTTCGTTCGGTGCACTTGCTTGGGGTGTTGTGGTCGGCTGGGGCTTGAGCCGCTTCTTACTTTTGATCTAGCAGGTCGTTTTCGAGGTCGCTGTCAGCGTCGTCGATACCGACTTCTTTGTTCTTCTTGACGCGGTTATAGATGTCGCTCGATAGCGCTTCACGCTGCTTGCTGAGAAAGATGAGCGAGAAGGCAAGACTTAGGGCGGCGGCAATCAAGGTTGAGTAGAGCCAGCCGAATCCGATGATCATGAAAATCGTTAGCACGAGGGCGAAAACACCCAATCGAGCAGAGATATAAACCAACCAATGTTTCTTCACGAAATAAGTCTAAGTAGGCATCTGGTTAGAGTTAAACCATGAGGTATCTACTGTTTGCCATCGGCATCACCGCGATTTTCACCATTTTCACTACGGTGTTTGCGATCAGCGCCAAGCCAAACGAAGTGCGCCTGTTGCCGAAGTGGCTTTGGATCGTGCTGTGCCTCATCGTGCCAATCATCGGTGGTTTGCTCTACATCACCATCGGTCGCCCGGTTTCAAAGCCTGGATTCACCGCAAAAGGCACTCGAGTAGTTGCACCAGATGATGACCCAGATTTCTTGCGAAACCTGCGTGATCGCTTGGCCAAGAGTGACGACGAAGACGGCGACCAAAAGCCAAAGGGCGGCGACCTACCGAATGTCTAACCTCGCGCCGGGCACAAGCCCAGCTCAGCAGTTTGCCGCGCATCTGTTGGCAACTCTGGTGGCTGGCGGTGCCAAGCGCATCTTTCTAGCCCCCGGAGCCAGGTCTCAGGCCCTTGCAATTGCCGCCGGTCAGTTGGCCGAAGCAGGCAAGGCAGAACTTTTCATTCGCTTGGATGAACGAAGCCTCGGTTTCACCGCGCTCGGCTCGGCTCTGGCCACCGACGACCCCGCCATCGTTATCACCACCAGCGGAACCGCCGTGGCCAACCTGCACCCAGCAGTTCTCGAAGCGCATCACTCTGGGGTGCCGCTGATCTTGCTCACCGCCGACCGCCCGCACGAACTTCGCGGCGTAGGCGCAAACCAAACCACCGATCAGGTCGGCATCTTCGCCGATGCGGTTCGAGTTTGTTTCGACGTTGAAGCTCCAGATGAAGATGGCAGCCTTGACTCGATCGAAGAACTCGCCCGCGTTGCCCTCACCGCAGCACGTGGTCTCGGTGGCCAAAATGCCGGCCCGGTGCAGCTGAACCTAGCCTTCAGAGAGCCTCTTTCTAGCTCGTTGCCGAACGCCGCAACAGTAGAGCCGATGCCACTCAGCCTTGAACCCGAGAACGTCGAACTTGAGTTTGCCGTGCTCGACGGAGCCACACCGACCGTTGTCATCGCCGGCGCAGAAGCCGGGCCAGACGCGGTTGAGCTTGCCGAAGCCTTCGGGTGGCCGTTGCTTGCCGAACCTTCATCGGGCGCGCGTTGGGGTGCGAACGCGATACTCGGCTACCGTCTCATTTTTGACCAGCAGCCGGCCCTAGCCGCCAAGATTGGTCGCGTGATCGTGTTCGGCAAGCCGACCCTGTCGCGTGCGGTGATTCGACTCATGTTCAACGAGGCTGTCGACGTGGTTGTAGTCAAATCTCGGCGCATGGGTCACTTCGACGTGGCTCACCGCGCCTCGGCCTTTGTCGACGAAATCACGGTCGACAGCGAAGTCGACTTCGACTGGCTGCGTCAGTGGCAGCTCGCCGACCAGACTCTGCGTTTGGCGGCTCCCGTCAATGCCGAACTCTCGCGACGTGAAATCGTCGAAGCACTTTGGGCCGCAACCGAGAACGCGCAAAACTTGGTGCTTGGCGCGAGCCGCATGATTCGCGAAGCCGAAACCTGGGCTCCAGCAAAACCAATCAACGTCTTCTCAAACCGCGGCCTAGCCGGCATCGACGGAACCATCGCGACCGCGACGGGCATCGCCCTAGCATCCGGTCAAAAAACGCGAGTGCTACTCGGCGACCTAACCTTCTTGCACGATGCTGGTTCGCTCGTGATTGATCCGGTGGATTCACCGCAAGACATTCAACTCGTGGTGGTGAACGACCACGGTGGCAGCATTTTTGAAGCGCTCGAAATGGCCAAGGCGCTACCCGCGACTGCCTTTGACCGACTATTCCGAACTCCACAAAACGTGAACTTAGCGGCGTTAGCCCTTGCCTACGGGTGGCGTCACGAATTTGTGCAAAACGAAGACGAACTGCGCGCGGCCCTAGAACTTGAGGGCAGAGTGCTTATTGAGGTTGAGCTTTAGCCCAGAGCATCCGTGATTGGTTTGAACTTCAAATCGGTCTCAGCGGCTTCGCTGTTTGGCTCTGACTCAGAAACGATTCCACAGCCGGCAAAGGCGCGGATGTTCGACCCCTCGAGCTGCGCCCCGCGAAGTGCAATCGCCCACTCGCCGTCGCCGTCAGCGCCGATCCAACCAACTGGGCCGGCATAACGCCCTCGGTCAAAAGGTTCTAGCTCGGCGATGAGCTCGATGGCGTTCGCACGCGGGGTGCCAGCCACCGCCGCCGTCGGATGTATCGCGGCAGCAAGATCGAGAACCGTCGAGTTGCTCGACAGCACCCCGTGCACATCGCTCGCGAGATGCCACACGTTCGGAAGGGCTAGCGAAAACGGCGACTCGTCTGCATCGACATGGTCGCAGAACGGCTCGAGCGAACGCACCATCGAGTCGACTGCAAAGCGGTGCTCGGCAACGTTCTTGTGCGAGGTGGCCAAAGCTTGACCAATCGCATGGTCGACTCCCTTATCGGTGCCACGGGCAGCGGTGCCGGCTAGCACGCGCGCCGAAACCTGCTTGTGTGAAACGCGCACCAACAGCTCGGGCGAAGCGCCGAACAACCCATCAACCGAGTAAACCCAGCAGCTCGGGTAGGTTTCGGCCAGCGCAATCAGCGGGTTACGAATGTCAAAGTCTTCGGCGAGCGGGGCTACCAGGTCGCGCGCAAGCACGACCTTCTCGACACGGTCGGCCGCGATGGCCTCGATTGCGCTGGCGACGGCTTGCTTGAATCCACTTCGGCTGAGGCTGCCTTGGGCCAGCGGCTCGGCAAGGCTTTGGTTGCTGGCGAGCAGAGGCGCAGCATCCGAGTTCAAATCTTCAAGTGACGCACCGTCGATGCTGGTGATCCAGTTGCGGCCATCTCGGTGGCCGAGCACCACGCTAGGCACAATCAGCGTGCTCTCGCTAGTTGACGAGTCGGCGAAGGCGATTGCGCCGAAAGCCAGTAGCCCACTGCCCGGCAGGTTGACCTCGTCGATTACCTCGGCCTCGGCGACAAGCTCAAGCCAAGCAGCCGACAGCTCGGCGAAACGATTTGGGCCAGTTGCGGTAAGGCGGGTGTGCTCGCCGATTCCAACAATGCCTTCGCCGTGGCGCAAGAAAGTGATTGGGTTTGCAGGCAGACGCTGCAGAAGTGGGGCGATGTCACCGGTTAGCTCTTGAGAGACAACGCGCACGGATGCCCCTTACTGGCTTGAACTGGTAGCAGCGTCGAACGGCTGCACTTTTTGAAACTGGCACCACACTGAGTGTTTTCTGTGAGGTGGCTGATTTTGATTGGGTTACACGTTGCCGCGCTTCTAATCTGAACTCAGCACTAAAAGATTTTACTCCCGACCAACAAAGGTAATCATGTCGAAAAAGCAGCTCGTAGCTCTAGCAGTGGCATTTGCGGTTCTCGGAACCCCACTGGCTCTGGCAGCACCAGCATCGGCCGCACCTATCTCGACTACCTCTTCACCGATCTTCACCGACCGTGACCACGAAGACGAAGATGAAGAAGATGATGAAGACGAAGATGATGAAGACGGTTGGGGCCACGAAGACAACCACTCACTTCCTCCGGTAGTCATTCGCCCGCACGGCGATGATGACGAAGACGATGACGATGACGATGACGAAGACGACGAAGATGGTGACGACGACGAAGGCGGTTTCGTTCTTCCAGCCACCCCGGGTTCAGAACCTAGCGTTGCTCCAAGCGCCTCTCCTTACGACTCAAACAGCACCGCGACCGGCGCCAACTACTCGGTCTCGCCGCTAATCCCCTCGGTAGTGCCTGGTTCGCCAACTTCACCACTGGCACCTAACGGTTCAGAGCAAGTGGTTGGTGCAAACGCAATCAACCCAGACGCCGCACCGGCAATCGACCCAGCAAGCATTCGCACCACCGCCAAGACTCCGGCCGACGTATTCATGGAATCTGCAACCTGGGGCCTCGTGGCCATGGGTGCAGGTGCACTGGCCATCGGCTCGGCTGCTGGAGTGAAGTCGCTCAGCGCTCGCCGCAGGCCAAACGCCGACTACTTCTACGACAGCGAAAACTAAACCAAACTCTGGGGCGAAAGCCTCACCGAACGACCCCATCGCTAACCCCCGGCGGTGGGGTTCGTTTTTGCCGAAGGTAGACTTGAGTAGTGAGCAAAGCCGATCTTTCTAAGCAACCCGCGCAGGTTGCTGCCATGTTTGACGAGGTTGCACCTACCTACGACAAAACCAACGACCTGCTTTCGTTCGGCCAATCACGACTTTGGCGCGGAATCGTCGCCAAGGCGGTCGACCCGCGAAGCGGGCAGAGCATCCTAGATATGGCTGCCGGAACAGGCTCTTCGACCGTTGCATTCGCCCGACCAGGTGTTCGCTTGGTTGCCGGTGACTTTAGCGAGGGGATGCTCGCCGAAGGCCGAAAGCGCCACCCAGAAATCGAGTTTGTCTTCGCCGACGCCACCAAGCTGCCGTTCAAGGCAAAAGAGTTTGACGCAACCACAATCTCGTTCGGTCTGCGTAACGTCGTCGACGTCGAGGCAGCGCTGAGCGAAATGTTCCGAGTGACCAAACCTGGCGGCCGCATCGTGATTTGCGAGTTTTCGAAGGTGACCAGCCCGCTGCTTCGCCCGTTCTACAACTTCTATCTGCGCAAGGTGCTGCCAGCCTTCTCGTCACTGGCCTCGAAGACCCCAGAGGCCTATGCCTACCTCTCAGAATCAATCGACGCATGGCCAGATCAGCGCACCCTCGCTGCCAAAATCGAAAAAGCCGGCTACGAAAATGTGACTTTCAGGAATCTATCGTTCGGAATTGTTGCTATCCACTTGGGCTTCAAACCAAAGGCGAGCAAATAAATGGCAAAACCATCACTACCAAAGCAGATGCGCAAGGTGGCCGACAAGGCCCTGCTTTCGCGCATCGAAACTGGTCTTGAACTGGTCGAAACCGCACTACAGAAAGCAACCGAGCACACCGACCCAATCGCCAAGGTGACCGCGCGTCATCTAGTGGATGCCGGTGGCAAGCGCATCCGCCCGGTTCTTGTTCTTCTCACCTCACAACTTGGCGACTACAACAACGCATCGGTGATCGATGCCGCTGTGGTCGTCGAACTAACCCACCTGGCCACGCTCTATCACGATGACGTGATGGACGAAGCGCCTACCCGACGCGGTGTTCCAACGGCTCACAACATTTGGGGCAACTCGGTTGCGATTCTCACCGGTGACCTTTTGTTTGCGCGAGCATCTCAGATTGTTTCGCGACTCGGCGAAAAGGCACTGACCCTGCAGGCCGACACCTTCGAGCGTCTTTGCCTCGGTCAGTTGCACGAAACCGTTGGCCCTCAGCCTGGCGAAGACGCGGTTGACCACTACATTCGCGTGCTTGCCGACAAGACCGGTTCGCTCATCGCCGCTTCGGCTCAGCTCGGTGCCATGTTTGCCGACGCTCCTGACGAATACCTAGAGCCGCTCACCAGCTATGGCGAAAAGGTTGGTGTTGCGTTTCAGCTCATCGACGACGTTATCGACATCGCCGAAGCTGGCGCATCGGGCAAGACGCCTGGCACCGATCTTCGTGCCGGTGTTCCAACCCTGCCTATGTTGCTGCTGCGCGCACAGGCGAAGACCGACTCGGCAGCCGCCGAACTCGTCGAGTTCATCGATTCGGGTCTCGAAGATGATGCCAAGCTTGCCGAGGCGGTAAAGCGCCTTCGCGAACACGAGGTTGCCGAGCAGGCCTACCAACAAGCCAAGCGCTGGGCCGACGAAGCAGTCGCCGCCCTAGCCCCACTGCCAGACAGCAACGTGAAGTCTGCGCTCAAGAATTTTGCCGAAGCTGTTGTCGATCGTGACAACTAACCACAACCCAAAAACTAACCAGCCAACGAAACATCAGAAGGAACCAATGACCAAGCTGCGACTTGCCATCGTGGGAGCCGGCCCGGCCGGTATCTATGCCGCCGACCTGCTCATCAAATCTGAGCTTCGCGACTTCGAGGTTTCGATTGACCTCTTCGACCTACTGCCCGCGCCATACGGTTTGGTTCGCTACGGCGTCGCCCCCGACCATCCGCGCATTAAGGGCATCATTCGAGCGCTATACGAGGTTCTCGACCGCGGAGACATTCGCTTCTTCGGCAACGTCAAGTACGGCACCGACATCACCCTCGAAGATCTCAAGAAGCACTACAACGCGGTGATTTTCTCGACCGGCGCTATCAAAGACGCCGACCTGAACATTCCTGGCATCGACCTAGACGGTTCTTATGGTGCGGCCGATTTTGTGAACTGGTACGACGCCCACCCAGACGTGCCGCGCACCTGGCCGTTGAACGCCCGCGAAATCGCCGTTATCGGTAACGGCAACGTGGCTCTCGACGTCGCGCGCGTGCTGGTGAAGCACCCGCAAGACATGCTTTCGACCGACATCCCCGCCAATGTCTACGAGGGTCTCAAAGATTCACCGGTCACCGACGTGCACGTGTTCGGTCGTCGTGGCCCAGCCCAGGTCAAGTTCACCCCGCTCGAGTTGCGCGAAGCAACCCACATTGAGGGCGTCGACTGCATCGTTTATGACGAAGACTTCAAATATGACGAAGGCTCGCAAGAGGCCATCGACTCGAACAACCAGACTCGCGTGATGGTAAACACCCTCGAAGCCCTGCGCGCAGAGCCACAGAACACCGGCGCACCTCGTCGCCTGCACCTGCACTTTTTCTCGGCCCCGGTAGAGGTGTTGGGCGAAGACGGCAAGGTCTCTGGCATTCGCATCGAGCGCACCGAACTAGATGGTCGCGGGGGAGTAACCTCAACCGGTGAGTTCCGCGAGATTCCGGTTCAAGCCGTCTATCGTGCGGTTGGCTACTTCGGCTCAGAGCTCGACCAGATTCCTTACGACGCAAAGTACGGCGTGATTCCGAACGACGGCGGTCGTGTGCTCGACGCCGACGGCAAACAAATCGACGGCATCTACGCCACCGGCTGGATCAAGCGCGGCCCGGTCGGCCTCATTGGTCACACCAAGAGCGACGCACTCGAAACCATCGGTCACGTCATCGCCGACCGCGACAAGTGGTGGGCGCCTGAGCACGCTGATGAAAGCGCCGTGGATGCTCTGCTGAACTCGCGCGGAGTCGAATTCGTTGGCTGGCCACAGTGGCTTTTGATCGACGCACAAGAGAAGGCTCTTGGCGAGGCCGAAGGCCGCGAGCGAATCAAGCTCGTTGAGCGTGAAGATTTCTTGCGCGTAGCCAAGGGCTAATTCGCCGCAAACCCTCGGTCGGTAAACGCTTACAGGTTTGAGCGACTAAATTTCTTTTTATGCAGCTCATTCATCTTCGCCGCGCCGGCGTCTCGGTCATTTTCGACACCACCTCGGGCACGCCCGCCATTTTGTATTGGGGTGCGGCGGTTGCCGACATCCACGCAGCCGAAGATCTAGTTCGCACCCAGCTTGAACTCACACCACCATGCGACTTCGACGACCCGCAGACCATCGGCATTTGGCGTGAAAACGCACGCGGCTATCTTGGTCGCCCAACCATCATCGGTTCACGCGAGGGTGCCGACTTCAGCCAAAAGTTTGACCTGCGCGAAACCAAGCAGGCCGACGAGCACAGCGTTGAGTTCTGCTCGGTAGACGCAAACGCAGAGCTAGAAGTTTGCGCCAAGTTCACCCTCGACGCTGCCGGCATCTTGCGCATCAGCCAGTCGGTAACCAACCTCAATCTCGTGCCGTTCAACCTTGAGTCACTAACCAGCTTTGTGCCGGTTCCCGACTACACCACCGAGTCACTCGATTTCACCGGCCGCTGGCTGAACGAACGCAACCCGCAGCGCAGACCGATTGGTGTTGGCTCGTGGATGCGCGAAGGCCGTGAAGGCCGCACCGGTCACGACTACACGCTGGTGCAGTTTGCGCTAACCGCGGGCACCGGTTTTCAGTCTGGCGAGGCCTGGGGTCTGTCTCTCGCCTGGAGCGGCAACAACCGCCACATTCTCGAACGCACCCCGATCGGCCGCACCAGCCTTGGTGCCGGCGAATTGCTGCTACCTGGTGAAGTCATCTTGCAGTCGAACGAGACTTTCCGAGCGCCAGAGGTTTGGGCGGTCTATTCGGCCGAAGGCATCGACGGTGCCAGTGCGCGTTTTCACCAGTCGGTGCGCGCACGTGCGACCCACCCAACGAACATCCGCCCTCGCCCAGTCACGCTGAACGTCTGGGAGGCGGTCTATTTTGACCACAACCTAGAAAAGCTCACCGCCCTTGCCGACGCCGCCGCCGAAATCGGTGTTGAGCGCTTCGTGCTCGATGACGGTTGGTTCGGTGCTCGACGCGACGACTTTGCCGGCCTCGGCGACTGGGTGGTTAGCACGGATGTCTGGCCTAACGGCCTTGGCCCCCTCGTCGAAGCCGTGAACTCTCGCGGCATGGAGTTCGGCCTGTGGTTTGAGGGCGAGATGGTCAACGCCAACAGCGACCTCTACCGCGCGCATCCGGAATGGATTTTGCAGGCTGGCGGCCGCGTTCCACCTGAGTTCAGAAACCAGCAGGTGCTCGATCTTTCGCACCCAGGCGCATACGCCCACGTTTTCAACCAGGTCAACGCCATCTTGAGCGAATACAACATCGCCTACATCAAGTGGGATCACAACCGAGTGCTCACCGAGGCTGCACACCTGGGTCGCCCAACCGTTCGCAAGCAGACCGAGGCGATTTACCGCATGTTTGATGAGCTCAAGGCAGCACATCCTGGCCTAGAAATCGAATCTTGCGCATCGGGTGGTGGCCGCATCGACCTCGAAATGATCAACCACGCCGACCGCTTCTGGACCAGCGACAACAACGACGCCCTCGAGCGCCAGTCGATTCAGCGATTCACCTCGATTGTGATTCCACCCGAGATGCTCGGCACTCACATCGGCCCAACCAAGGCTCACTCGACGGGTCGCACCCACTCGGTTTCGTTCCGCGGGGCGACAGCTCTATGGGGTCACGCCGGCCTCGAATGGGATCTCACCGAAGCGACCGATGCGCAGAAGGCCCAGCTCGCCGGCTGGATCGCCTATTACAAGTCGAAGCGCGACATGTTGCACTCTGGCCGCGTGGTTCGCGTCGACCAGACCGAGGCCAACTCGTGGACTCACGGCGTGATCGCCGCCGACGGCTCGCAGGCTCTGTTCTCGCACGTTGCCCTGCGCCAGTCGCAGTTCAGCCGCCCAGCCAACATTCGACTAACCGGCTTGGATGCTGACGCAACCTATTTCGTCAAGGTAGTCGAGCCAGCCGGAGCCCCCGAGTACACGCAAATCGCGCCGCCAAAGTGGTTCGACGGAGTCAACGTTTCGGGTGCGCTACTTGCTCGTCTCGGACTCCGCGCCCCGGCACTTCGCCCCGAGCAAGCGCTGCTGATCGAAGTGACCAAGAACTAGCCCATTGCCAAACCGCCTAGACCCGAAGCGACTGAAGAGCGCGAAGTTCGCACTCTTTGTGATCTTCTTCACGCAGGGGTTTGCTGCGATCACCACCCTGCCGCGCATCCCCGAGCTAGTCGACCAGATTGGCGTGAACTTTGCCCAGGGAGGTGCCATCATCGGTTTCGCCGGTCTCGGTTCGCTGCTGCCGCTGGTGTTCACCAACAAGCTGGTCAACCGGTTCGGTACCAGCCCGGTCATCAAGGTTTCGGCCATCGCAATCACGTTGGTGCTCATGTCTCTCGCCTGGATCACCGACCCGGTGCTGTTCTTCATCGCCTACACGGTTCAGTCGTTCTCGTTCAGCACGTTCAACATTGCGCTCAACGCCCAGGCCGTCATGTTTCAGAAGAAGCTCGGCAAGGTGCTGCTCGGCTCGTTTCACGGTTCGTGGTCGATTGGTGCGGCTAGCTCGGCTGCGGTGAGCGGCATTCTTGCCACCTTCTTGCCACTCTGGCTGCACCTAGTCATCGTGCCGATTCTGGTTTTCATCGCCTTCCAACTTTCGGGCAACTACCTGCTCTCGCCGAGTGAAGACGGTCACGAAGCCGAAAAGCCGAAGGCTGGCGACAAGAAGGTTTCATGGTTGGCCACCCCCGGCTACCTGTGGTTTTTAGCGCTTGGGCTTTGGGCTGGCATGTGGCCAGAGCTCGTGATGATGGAGTGGAGCGCGGTGTTCAGCCGCGACGTTCTGCAACTAGAGGCCGGTCGCGGCGCCCTGCCTTACACGGTGTTCGTGGCGGCCATGATTGTGGGGCGTTTCTCGGTGGTGCACATTACCAAGCGCATCCACTTCAGCACCATGTCGCAGTGGGGCGGCATTTTGGGTTCGGTAATGATGTCGATCGGCGTATTCTGGCCGGCTGCGATTGTTGCAAACGGGGATGCCTCGACTCTCGCCGACCGCGTCGACGCGGCACTCACCGTTCAGGTGGTTTTCTTCGCGTTGGCTGGTCTCGGCATTGCCTCGATGGTGCCGTCGTTCTATAGCGCCGCCGGCGACATCCGCGGGCTCTCGACCGCACAGGCACTCTCGCGCATGAGCCTTGCCAACGCGCTAATGATGATGTTGGCCAAGGTGATCATGGGTGCCATCGCCGAAGGGCCTGGCATCGTTGAGGCTTTCGTGTTTCCGATCGTGTCATTCTTGGCGGCCGGAATCATCGCCGGAGTTGTGGTGAAAAAGTCAAAGCAGCTCAGGGCCGATAACGCCAAGGCCTACCCGCCAACCGGGCCGATTTCAACCATCGACGCTTGAGCAGCCGTCCAACTTAGCGCTCGGCCCAATAGCTCGCAGCGGCAAAACGACTAGCGGTAGTTGGTGAACTGAACGTCGATTGGTAGGTCGCTCGATTTGAGCAGGGCGATAACGTCTTGCAGGTCGTCGCGGCTCTTGCTGCTAACGCGAAGCTCGTCACCCTGAATCTGAGACTTGATGCTCTTTGGACCTTCTTCGCGAATGATCTTGCTGATCTTCTTGGCGTTCTCTTGGTCGATGCCATTCTTGAGCGTCGCCTCGATGCGGTATTCCTTGCCTGAGGCAAACGGAGCGCCAGCATCCAAGCTCTTTAGCGAAATGCCACGCTTGACCAGCTTCGACTGAAACACATCGAGCACAGCCTTCACGCGCTCTTCGCTGCTGGCCTTCATGAGTAGCTTTTCGCCAGACCAGTCGATTTCAGCGCCTACGCCCTTGAAGTCGTAGCGCTGCTCGATCTCTTTTTGTGCTTGGTGGAGGGCGTTGTCGGCCTCCATCTTGTCGACCTTAGAAACGATGTCAAATGAGGAATCAGCCATAGGTGAAAGTTTATCGCTTGGCAAACTTGGCGGTGCTGGCGCGAACCACCAACTTCACCGGCCATTCTTTCTTTTCTTCGACGTTGTCGTGGTCTTCTGCATTCGGCAGCGCAAGAATGTCGAGCAAGGTCTTCACGGCTGCGCGACCCTGTTCGGCCGGCTTCTGCGAGATGGTGCTCAGACCATAGAACTCGCTCAGGTTGTGATCGTCGATGCCAACCACCGAGAGGTCTTTCGGCACTTCGAGCCCGAGGTCTTTGGCCGCCATGATGGCACCGAACGCCATTTCGTCAGAGGCGCAGAACACGGCACTTGGCGCGTTGCGAAGGTCGGTGAACAACTGCTTGGCAACAACGTATGCGCCAGGAATCGTGAAGTCGCACTCGGCCACCCAGTTTTCGTTGATGGTGAGTCCGGCTTCTTTCATTGCCTCGGCATAGCCGTAGTAGCGAAGACCAGGCTGGCCGAACTCTTCATCGGCGTTCGGTAGACCACCGATCATTCCGATTCGGGTGTGGCCGAGTGAGAGCAGGTGCTCGGTGGCTAGTTTGCCGGCGGCAACGTCATCCATGGTGATTGAGCGCGCGCCCTTGACCGGGCCGCCGATGCCAACGATCGGTTTGTGCATGCGGTTGAGGTTCGCCAGCTCTGCCTCGGTTGGGTTCACGGCAATCGCAAGCACGCCGTCGACTCGCTTGCGCAGTAGCAGTTCGTCGAAAATCTTTTTGCGCTGCTTCTCGCCACCGCTGAGGTTATAAAGGGTGAGGTCATAGCCGTGATCGATGAGTTCGGTTTCGATTGCCTCAAGAATCACCGAGAAGAACCAGCGGTCGATGTATGGGAGCACCACGCCAATGTTTTGGGTTCGGCCGGTTGCCAAGGTTGCGGCCGATGAAGATGCAACATAGCCGAGCTCGGCGGCAGCATCCTCGACCTTTTTCTGAGCCTTGGCGCTTACGTGGTCTTTGCCGCGAAGGGCGCGAGAGACCGTGGCCGTAGAGACCCCGGCGAGGGCTGCAACTTCTTCAATGCCGACCATGTAAAAACCCGAAAATCTCTCGAAACGTACAGTTTTTACAAATCTACTTGCAGAACGTGGATGCTCACAACCGCCGGTTAGCGCTGGGGCACAAGTTCTTGTATCCTTTACTAGTTCGCTTAGCTTGCAAAAGTTTGCGGCAAGGCTAGTTACCCAAGCGGCCAAAGGGATCTGACTGTAAATCAGCCGGCTCAGCCTTCGGGGGTTCGAATCCCTCACTAGCCACGAAACCCCAGCCCTCCACGGCTGGGGTTTTTTAGTTACCTTCTATGCTCGACTCATGGCAAACATCATTCTGGTGGCAGGTACTTTTCACGGCGGTTGGTACTGGGACCCAATCATTCCAATGCTCGAGAATCAGGGTCATGTTGTCTGTGCCCCAACGCTTGAAGGATTGAGCCCGGAAGCGGTGAATGTTTCACCTGTCAACCTCGATACCCACATTCAGAACGTTCTCGATTTGATTGCAGCAAACGACTTCGATGATGTGGTGCTCGTGGGCTGGAGTTATGCAGGGATGGTCATCACCGGGGTTGCAGATAAAACTGCAGCTGCAGTAAGAAAAGTAATTTATCTAGATGCGCAACTGCCAAACTCAGGTCAACGCGAGTGGGACCTGATGCCCGAGGCAGATCGTGAGAGCATGCTGAACATGTGCCTTGATGGAATCAAAATCTATCCTGATGCCTGGTTGCGTGAATACGAGTCGCGAGTCAATCCGCACCCGATAGGTACAAAACTTCAACCCATCTACTACGACCAGTCGAAGTTCGATGCGCTCGATAAAGTTTTCATCTACGCCGAGAAGTGGTTTCACAACCCAGCTGTGGTCAGCCCTCTGAGACATAGCTTTTTGAGTGCAAGTGGCGCACTCGGTTGGAGAGTTGAGAGTTGGCCATTTGGCCACGACCTAATTCGCGAGGCCTCCCAAGAGGTTGCGAAATTGCTTATTCTCGAGTGCGCTGAATAGAACTAGTTCTTGAACCACTCGGTCGGTGAACCGAGGGCGAGCAAAAAGCTGAACACCGCGGTCAGGCCAACCAGCAGCGTGAGAACCAACACCAGCGGGCGAGCGATGAACCAGCGAAATAGTCGGTCGAACCAGTGCGCATCACGCGGGTCAGCGCCGGCTGCCACGCGCCAAGGGCCATCGAGCGAAGCATCCTTGTTCAATTTGATTTCAAACGGGATGGTCGCAAACGGCACAATCGCGAGGGCAACGGCCAACACAGTCTTGCCTAGTGCCCAGCGCTGGTTTACGCCCACGAGAGCGGCGGTGACCGCGTAGCCCAAGAACACTGCACCGTGCACGCCACCGGCGGCGGTGACGACAAGCGGCTCAATGCCGAGAGTGCGGGCAACGAGAGCAGAGATCAGTAGAGTCCAGGTGACCGCTTCGGCTCGAGCGAGGGTGTTGAACAGTTTCTTGGGTGTCATGCGAGCCTCTCGTGCAAATCGTTTCGGTTACATTTTCGCAGGTTCTCGCCTTGCCACCGAGTCAGACCGCTAGGTTGAAGGGGTGAGTGAAACCGAAACCGCAGCCAGCCCAGTGCGCGAGAAAAACGTCGCCAAGGGTTTGGGCCTCGGCCTCACCGCCTATTTCATCTGGGGCTCGTTTCCGCTAATCATTGCCGGCCTCGCCACGTTCGCAAACCCTTGGGAAATCGTCGTCTGGCGCATCGTCTTCGGCTTCGCCACCGCCGTCGTACTCATCTCGGTCACCCGCACTTGGGGATCGCTCGCGGCCGTGTTCAAAAACAAGCGGATGCTCGGCTGGATCGCCCTCTGCTCGTTCTTCATCATGATTAACTGGCAGGTTTATGTGATCGGCATCTCGGCCGGTCGAGTGGTAGAAACCTCGCTCGGCTATTTCATCAATCCACTGGTGACGGTGCTGCTTGCCGTGGTGTTCTTGCGCGAGAAGCTGAACGCCATTCAGTGGTCAGCCGTCGGCCTCGGCGCAGTCGCCGTAACCGTGCTCACCATCGACTACGGTCACCTGCCCTGGATCGCCCTCACCTTAGCCGGCTCCTTCGGCATCTATGGCCTGGCCAAGAACAAACTCGGCGGCAAGGTGACGCCACTCAACTCTTATGCCATCGAATCTGGGGCACTGCTGCCGGTCGCCATCATCCAAGGCGCGATAGTTGCCAGCCTCGCCCCGGGGCTCCAAATCACGCAGAACGGCTGGCAGGGCGTGGCCGGTTTGGCCTTCTTCGGCATCATGACGGCAGTTCCGCTGATTCTGTTCGGCACCGCGGCCGAAAACCTACCGCTGAGCTGGGTTGGCTTTATGCAGTTCATGACGCCGAGCATCCAGTTTGTGCTCGCCCTCACCGTGTTTCAAGAGCAAATGCCGCCGGCTCGCTGGGTTGGGTTCATTCTCGTGTGGGTAGCCTTGCTGACCCTCACCACGGATGCTCTGCGACGCAACAGCGCAAACCGCCGCCTGCGCGCCCAGGGTTGACTCGCGGCTGCCGCATTTCAAGGCAAAAGTTCCGTTACCAAACCTTTTCGCAGTCGAAACACGATTGTTACTTAACGAAAGACTTTCGACTTGCTCGGTTCACTAGGCTAAACGCAAGCGCTTCAGACCACTGACGCGTGCGTTCGTCAACGACGGTTGGCGAACAACCATTGAAACGGAGAAACAATGAATTCAAAGCTCAAGAGAGGTTTTGCCGCACTTGCAGTTACTGCATCTAGCGCCATGATTCTTTCGTCATGTGCTGCACCTTCATTCGATGCAGCTAACTGCACCGATGCAGCACTAAGCGTAGGAAGCCTACTTCCAACCACCGGTAACCTAGCGTTCCTCGGTGCCCCAGAAATCGCTGGTGTTGACCTCGCAATCAAAGAGATCAACGAAGCCGGCGGTGTAGCTGGTAAGTGTGTATCGGTCTCGCACAAAGACTCAGGTGACACCACCACAGACATCGCAACTCAGTCGGCAACTGCTCTTATCAACGACGGCGTTGACGCCATCGTTGGTGCAGCATCGTCGGGTGTATCGCTAAGCGTTATCGACCAGGTCACCGGTGCCGGTGTTCTACAGATCTCGCCTGCTAACACCGCTCCTGACCTAAGCACCTACGCAGATGGTGGACTGTACTTCCGTACCGCTCCTTCTGACGTGCTACAGGGCCGCGTACTAGGTAACTTGATGGTTGGAGACGGTGCAAGCAACGTTGCATTCCTAACCCTTCAAGACCCATACGGCACCGGTCTATTCGAGAACGCCAAGATTGCTGTTGAAGCTGCTGGTGGAACCGTAGTTGCTAACGAAGAGTTCGCACCTGGTACCAAGAACTTCTCGAGCCAGATCGACAAGGTTCTAGCCGCTAACCCAGACGCAATCGCAGTTATCTCGTTCGACGAGGTCAAGTCGATTCTTCCTGAGCTAGTCAAGGTAAAGGGTTGGGACCCAACCAAGCTTTACCTAGTTGACGGAAACACCGGAAACTTCGACGCTGACTTCACCGACTTCAACATTGCCGGTGCACAGGGAACCATTCCTGGTGTTATCGCTTCGGACGACTTCAAGACCCGTCTAGCTGCTGTAAACGCTGAACTAACCGTTTGGGCATACGCTGCTGAGTCTTACGACGCCACCATGCTTGTTGCTTTGGCTGCTGCCACTGCTGCAAAGAATGGCGAAGAAGTCACCGGTGCAAACATCTCGAAGTACATGGCTGAAGTTTCGTCAGGTGGCGAGAAGGTTGACTTCTCACAGCCAGGCGCATTCAAGAAGGCTATGGACTTGATCAACGCTGGTACTGACATCGACTTCGAAGGTGTCTCTGGCCCGATCTCGTTCGACGCCAACGGTGACCCAACCGAAGCCTATGTAGGTATCTACCTATACGACGACAAGAACATCAACACTGGTGTTGACGTCGAGTACGGCAAGTTGGACTAATCCAGCTATCTAAGTAGCACGAAACCCCCGGGCCGAAAGGTCCGGGGGTTTTGCTTTAACTTCAGTTGGGGCAAGACGCTGCGAAACGCTTCATAAGCGGATGCGCGCCGCGCAGTTTAGAGGTCGGCTAGATTGCCTAGGTACAGCTCGATCATCTTCGGGTCGTTGAGCAGGTCGCGGCCTGTGCCGGTGTGTGCATCCTTGCCCTGATCGAGTACGTATGCGCGGTCGCAAATCTGTAGGCAGCGACGTGCATTCTGCTCAACCATGATCACGGTCACGCCGGCCTGGTTCACTTCTTTCACACGCAAGAAAGCCTCGTCTTGGCGAACCGGCGATAGACCGGCCGATGGCTCGTCGAGCAGCAAAACCGATGGGTTTACCATCAGGGCGCGCCCCATGGCCACCATCTGGCGCTCACCGCCCGAGAGCGAGCCTGCGCGCTGTGCGCGGCGCTTTACTAGGTCAGGAAAGAGCTCTCCGACAAACTCGAAACGCTCTTTGAACGACTTCGGGTTCTGAAAAACACCCATCTCTAGGTTTTCTTCGATGGTGAGGCTAGGAAACACGTTGTTGGTCTGCGGCACGAAGGCCACGCCCTTAGAAACGAGCTTGTTGGCCTTCAGCCCGGTGATGTCTTCACCCTGCAAGAAAACCTGTCCAGAGCGAATGTTTACCTGGCCGAAGATTGCCTTCAGCAGGGTCGACTTACCAGCGCCGTTAGGGCCGATGATGCCGATGAGTTCACCCTGACGCGCCACCAAAGAGCAGTCGTTCAGAATGTTTACGCCAGGCAGATAACCGGCAACCAGGTTTTTGGCTTCGACTACTACGTCGTTCATGCGTTGTCTTTCTTGATGCTGGTTTCGCCCAGGTCTGAGTCGTGGTGTGCGCCAAGGTAGGCGTCGATAACGGCAGGGTTCTTCATAACCTCGGCCGGTGGTCCTTCGGCAACGATCTTTCCTTCGGCCATTACGATGACCCAGTCGCTGATGTGGCGAACCATGTGCATGTCGTGCTCGACGAACAGCACGGTCATCCCTTCGGCTTTGAGGCCTTTGATGTGGTCGAGTAGCGACTGCGTAAGGGCTGGGTTCACACCGGCCATCGGCTCGTCGAGCATCACCATGGTTGGCTTGGTCATCAGTGCGCGAGCCATCTCGAGCAACTTGCGCTGACCACCCGAAAGGCTGGCTGCGAAGTCTTCGCTCTTCTCGTTCAACTTGAAGCGAGAGAGCAGCTCGGTGGCAATCTCTGTGACCTGGTTCTCTTGCTTGCGCCAAACCCAACGGAACATAGCTGCAAGCGGGTTCTCGCCGGTCTGGTTCTGGTAGCCGAGACGCATGTTCTCCATCACGGTTAGCAGCGACAGAGCCTTAGTTAGCTGGAAAGTGCGAACCATTCCCATGCGCGCAACCTTGTATGAAGCCACGCCGGCAAGGTTCTTGCCGTCGAAGATCCAGGTGCCGGTGTTTGGCTTGTCGAAACCGGTTAGCAGGTTGAAGAAGGTGGTCTTGCCGGCACCGTTAGGGCCGATGAGAGCGGTGATCTGACCACGCGGAATCTCAACGTGAGCGACGTCGACAGCGGTTAGACCGCCGAACTGACGGGTTACGTTGTCGGCAACCAAGATTGGGTCAACCTTGGCGCAGCCTGGGGCGATTTCGCCCAATGCGATTTGGTTAGGCATTGAAGTAGAGCTCCTTCTTGTTGCCGAAGATTCCTTGCGGCCTAAATATCACCAGCAGCATTAGGCCAAGACCGACCAACATAAAGCGGATGCCGCCGATCTGGACTTGCTGAATGAAAGTAATGATGCCGCTGCTTACACCGGCGCTTAGCAAGCCTTCGGTGAGCGATAGCAGCACCCAGAAGATCATCGAACCGATGATTGGGCCAAGCACGGTAGAAGCACCACCGAGAAGCAGAATCGTCCAGATGAAGAACGTCAGACCGGTTCCGTAGTTACCCGGCTGAACTGCGCGAGGTAGCACGAACACGATTCCGGCTAGGGTTCCGAGCAGACCACCGATGATCAGCGACTGCATCTTGTAGCTGTAGACGTTCTTACCTAGTGAGCGAACTGCGTCTTCATCTTCGCGAATACCCTTGATGACTCGACCCCAAGGGCTGCGAATCATTTGTGCGACGAACAGTGCACCCAAGATCACGAGTGACCAGGCCACGACGCGAACCCAGAGGCCCTTTTCATCCATGGTCCAGGCCCAGAAGCCGTATTCGCCGACTGGGAACGGGTTCAGATCGTAGAACTCTTTGGCGAAGCCGCTCAAGCCCTGTGGGCCACCGGTCACGTCGTTAAGACCAGTGGTCGAAACTATGAATCGCAAGATTTCTGCGGCAGCAATGGTCACAATGGCCAGATAGTCAGACCGCAGCCTCAGGGTTGGAATACCCAGAATCAGCGACAGCACGATCGAAGCTGCGAACGAAAGCAGAATGGCTGGCACAAGGCCGAGACCTGCCAGGTTTGCCATTGCGAAGGCGTAAGCGCCAACCAACATGTATGCAGCCTGACCGAAGTTGAGCAAACCGGTGAAACCGAAGTGCATCGCGATACCGATCGCAGCCAAAGCGTAGGCCGCGGTCATCGGGGTGAATAGCTCACCCAGTGCGTTTGAAAGAATCTGTTCCATCTTCGGTCCTATCCGATTCTCTGCTTACGACCGAGAACACCCTGTGGTCTAAATAGCAAGACCAGGATGAGCACGATCAGTGCGCCAGCAAACTTTAGGTCTGGTGGAATCACCAGTGTGCTGAGCTCTACGAACATTCCAACGATTAGCGCGCCAACCGCAGCACCGAAAGCGGTACCGAGGCCACCGAGGGTGACGGCTGCGAACAGTAGAAGAAGAATCGAGAAGCCGGTGTCCCATGAAGCCTGGAAGTAGAGGCCGATGAACACACCCGACAAACCGGTTAGAGCCGAGGCCACAATCCAAACGATTCGAATGATCTGCTCAACGTCAATACCGGTTGAGGCGGCCAATGAGGCATTGTCTGAAACGGCTCGGGTTGCCTTACCGATGCGGGTGCGGGTTAGGAACCAACCGAATCCGAGTAGGGCAAGAATCGCAATACCTGCGGTGATTACGTTGATCGCCGGCATCAAGACACCAAACACGTTCCAGGTATCACCTTGCGAAAGCACCTTGGTGTCACCGCCGTAAACGAGCTGCAAGAAGTAGCGAATCAAAATCGAGAGACCAATCGAAACGATCATCATCTGGGTGATGCCCAGACGGCGCTTGCGCAAAGGTCTCCAGAGCACGGCATCTTGCGTGTATCCGAATGCGGTAACAACTGCGGTTGCAATCAGCGCTGAAAGAATGAGGTCTAGGCCGAGCACCTTGTTGAAGGTGAAGAGCGATAGAGCACCGATGGTCACCATTTCACCGTGGGCAAAGTTACTGAGGCCGGTGGTGCCATAGATGAGCGAAAGACCGATAGCTGCCATCGCGAGCAAGATTCCGAAGTTCAAGCCTGCAAAGATGCGGCTGAGCACAACGTTGGTCTGCGGGGCCGGCTCGACTGGGTCAGTTCCAGGCTTGGTGACCGACTCGAGTGGGAACAATGCGACAACGCTGTTCACCTTGTCGATGGTCACTTCACGAACGTTCGAGAAGTCTGCCTTTAGCTTGGCTCCCTCAGGAAGGCTGGCTAGATCAAGGGTGACGGTGTAGGTGCCTTTGGCGGGAACCGCTACCTCCCACTTGCCTCGAGCGTTTGTGGTTGCCGAACCTTCGAAACCTTCGCCGACCACGGTGATGACCGCGCCTTCAACCGGGTTTGCCGAGCCCTGCTTGATTGCACCGCCCACCGAGAAGTCTGAAGAAATGTCGGTTGGGGCCGGAGTCGCTGCGTATGCGCCTGTGCCACCAAATATGAGAGTCATCAACAGGATGACTGCCCCGAGCCACTTGGCCGGGCGGGCCTGCGCCCTATGTGTTAGCTGATTCAAGCCAACCTCCATTGTTCGTGCGCAATGCAGCGCACCGTTGCGGTATCTATGCCGACACTACTAGAAAAACGCAACGCAAAATGGGCCTAAACGAGAACGAAACCGAGTTGTTGTAATTGGCGCGGATGTTCGGTCTGGGCGCAAACCCGCAGTAGAGCATCCCCGCTGGCACGGGTAGAATTGGCTAAATCCGTTCCGCTGCTATTGAAGGCGCAATAATGACGCAAAATGACCCATTCGGCTTTGTCGGTCTGACCTACGACGACGTTCTTCTTCTGCCTGGTGAATCAGACGTCGTGCCGAGCGGCGTGAACACCAAGACCCGCATTTCGAAGCGCATCGAGATCAACATCCCCTTGCTTTCATCGGCAATGGACACCGTCACCGAAGCTCGTCTGGCAATCGCCATGGCACGTCAGGGCGGCATTGGCATTCTGCACCGCAACCTTTCGCTCGAGCGTCAGGCCGCCGAAATCGACATCGTCAAGCGCTCTGAAGCCGGCATGATCACCAACCCGGTCACCACAACTCCTTACGCAACCATTCAAGAAGTGGATGCCCTGTGCGGCCACTACCGCGTATCGGGCCTTCCCGTGGTTGACGACAACGGCATTCTCGTTGGGATTGTGACCAACCGTGACATGCGCTTCGTGCTCGACGTTCAGCGCACCAGCACTCTGGTTAAAGATGTAATGACTCCGGTACCACTTATTACTTCGCGCGTTGGTTGCAGCCCAGACGAGGCGATTGCCCTTCTGGCTCAGCACCGCATCGAGAAGCTGCCTCTGGTTGACGAGCAGGGCAAACTTCGCGGACTCATCACCGTAAAAGACTTCGACAAGAGCGAAAAGTACCCACTAGCTTCGAAAGACTCATCGGGTCGCCTTCTAGTTGGTGCAGCCGTTGGTGTTGGCCAAGATGCTTGGGAGCGCTCGATGGCTTTGGTTGACGCAGGAGTTGACCTTCTTATTGTTGACACCGCTCACGGCCACAACCGTGCCGTGCTCGAAATGGTCGCCAAGCTAAAGGCCGAGCCATTCGCCAAGAACGTTGACATCATCGGCGGTAACGTAGCCACTCGCGAGGGTGCTGCCGCATTGGTTGCCGCTGGTGCCGATGGCGTGAAGGTTGGCGTTGGCCCAGGTTCGATTTGCACCACCCGCGTGGTTGCAGGTGTTGGTGTGCCACAGGTCACCGCCGTCTACCAGGCATCGCTTGCCTGCAAGCCGGCCGGCGTGCCGGTTATTGCCGACGGCGGTCTGCAGTACTCGGGCGACATTCCAAAGGCTTTGGTTGCCGGTGCGAACGCCGTGATGATCGGTTCGCTACTTGCCGGAACCGACGAGGCTCCGGGCGAAATCACCTTCGTTGGTGGCAAGCAGTTCAAGACCTACCGCGGAATGGGATCACTCGGTGCCATGCAGTCACGCGGCCAGGCTCAGAGCTACTCGAAAGACCGCTACTTTCAAGACGACGTGCTTCGCGAAGACAAGCTCGTGCCAGAGGGCATCGAAGGTCGCGTGCCTTACCGTGGCTCGGTTGCGTCGGTCACGCACCAGCTAATTGGTGGCTTGCGAGCATCCATGGGCTATGTCGGCGCTGAGACGATCGACGAGCTGCAGAGCAAGGGCAAGTTTGTGCGCATCACCGCAGCTGGCTTGCGCGAGAGTCACCCACACGACATTCAGATGGTTGCCGAGGCGCCAAACTACGGAACCCGTTAGGAGCGCTTGTAAATGAGCGAAGTTGAAATCGGTCGCGGCAAGCGCGGCACCAGAGCGTGGGCGTTTGACGACATCGCCATCGTGCCATCGCGACGCACTCGCGACCCGCACGACGTAACCACCTCGTGGAACATCGATGCATACAAGTTCGACCTACCGGTAATGGCAGCACCAATGGACTCGGTGGTTTCACCTGAGACCGCAATCGCAATGGGCAAGCTTGGTGGCCTCGGTGTTCTCGACCTAGAAGGTCTATGGACTCGCTACGAAGACCCTTCGCAGCAGCTCAACGAAATCGCCAAGCTTTCGCCTGAGCAGGCAACCGCTCGCATGCAGCAGATTTATGCAGAGCCGATCAAGCCAGAACTCATTCGCGACCGCATCGCTCAGATTCGCGCAGCTGGCGTCACCGTTGCCGGTGCTCTATCGCCACAGCGCACCGCCGAGTTTGCCAAGACCGTTATCGCCGCTGGCGTTGACCTCTTTGTTATTCGCGGAACCACCGTTTCGGCAGAGCACGTTTCGAAAAACCGTGAGCCGCTAAACCTAAAGCAGTTCATCTATGAACTCGATGTTCCGGTAATCGTTGGTGGCGCGGCCACCTACACCGCGGCACTTCACCTCATGCGCACTGGTGCAGCCGGTGTGCTCGTGGGGTTCGGTGGTGGAGCTGCTTCGACCACTCGACGTGTGTTGGGCATCCACGCACCAATGGCTACCGCTGTGGCCGATGTGGCCGGCGCTCGCCGTGACTACATGGATGAATCGGGCGGCCGCTACGTTCACGTGATTGCCGATGGTGGCTTAGGTTCTTCGGGCGACATCGTCAAGGCAATCGCCTGCGGTGCCGACGCCGTAATGCTTGGTTCGGTTTTGGCTCGCGCCACCGAGGCTCCGGGTGCCGGTTGGCACTGGGGTGCCGAGGCTCACAACGCCGAGCTACCTCGCGGTCACCGCGTGCACGTTGGCACCGGCGGTTCACTCGAGCAGATTCTGCTTGGCCCGGCTCAAGATGCCGATGGCACGGCAAACCTGATTGGCGCTCTGCGTCGCGCAATGGCAACCACCGGTTACAGCGACCTCAAAGAGTTCCAGCGCGTCGACGTAGTTGCGGCTCCTTACCAGGCCTAAATGAAGCCCACCTTCTGGCAGGTTGCGGGCAAGCCCAAGTGGCTTGCAGGTCTTGCGCTTGCCATCGTGGTGGCCATCGTGTTCTCACTTTTCGGTAACTGGCAACTTTCGCGCAGCATCCGCGTTATTGAAGGCGACCTACCCGGCAAGGTGGCAACCCCGCTCGAAGAAGTTGCCGAACTGGGCAAGCCGTTTCTTGAGGTTCAGGCCGACCGGCTGGTGAGTGCGAGCGTTTTCATAAGCAACAGCAACTGCGCCGTGGTTGAGGGGCGCCAGCAGCTGCTCGAAGACGGCTCAACCAAGCCCGGCTACTGGGTGGTTTTTGACTCGGTCAACGCCGACCAGGTTCACATCTTGATTGCCGCTGCGTTTTATGAGGCGAAGGATGCTGCGCTGGCAGCCTGCCGCAAGGGCCCGAGTCTTGACTTCGACACCGCCACTGCTCTGGTCGGCCGCTATGAGCCGAGCGAAGCGCCAAGCATGCGGTTGAGCCAGGCGGCACCGTTATTCGCATCGCTTTCGATCGAACAGCTGATCAACTTTTGGCCACTAGAGAAGCCGAAGGTTTACCCAGGCTTCGTGGTGAGTGAGCAGGCGCTGCACGGCGCTAAAGACACCACCGCCGAGTCAATCGTCATCGGCGTGCGCCAGACTCAAACCGAACTCAACTGGCTAAGCGCTTTCTATGCCGCCGAGTGGATCATCTTCTCAGGCTTCGCGCTGTTCTTGTGGGGCCGCTTGGTGCAAGATGAGCGTAAGCGCATCGAGGGTGGAGCAAAGCCGAGCAAGGCTTAAACTAGAGGCATGCCCGAAACCCAGCGCCCAGCATCCGCGTTCACTCTCAAACTTTTTCGCGTCGCATCGCTGACCACCGGAATCTTTCTACTCACCATCACGATTCTTTATGTGATTCGTCTGACCACCGACCAAGAGCTCTGGGCACTCGGCCCGAACGGCTTTTTGACCCTCGAAACTTTCACTCTGACCGCCGACGGTTTTCGCGATGGGCTGCCACAGAGCGGCCTTGACCTAACCTCGATCTCGCTCATCGTGCACGGCTGGCTCTATGTGCTTTACCTCTATGCCTGCTTCAGGGTCTGGACAGAGACGCGCTGGTCGTTCTTTCGCTTTTTGGTCATGGCAGCCGGTGGCGTTGTGCCATTCTTGTCATTCTTCACCGAGAACTACTACGGCCGCCTAGCCAAGGGAGACTCCAATTAACCAGCCCGTTCTAGTCGTTGACTTTGGTGCGCAGTACGCACAGCTGATTGCCCGCCGCGTTCGCGAGGCCGGCGTTTATAGCGAGATTATTCACCACAATGTGACCGCCGAGCAGGTGCGCGCCAAGAACCCGGCAGCCATCATTCTCTCGGGTGGCCCGTCGTCTGTTCACGAGGATGGCTCGCCACAACTTGACCCGCAGATTCTCGAGCTCGGCGTGCCGGTGCTTGGCATTTGCTACGGCTTTCAGACGCTAGCCAACCTGCTCGGTGGTCGCGTTGACCGCTCTGGCATCAAAGAGTATGGCGCAACCGAACTTCGCGTGAGTGATGGCGGCGAGATTCTCGAGGGCCAACCGGCAGAGCAGATTTGCTGGATGAGCCACGGCGACCAGGTGATGCAGGCTCCAGAAGGTTTTGAGGTTTTGGCTTCGACCGACATCACTCCGGTGGCTGCGTTCGCCAACAAGCAGCGCAAGATTTATGGCGTGCAATGGCACCCAGAGGTGAAGCACTCGCAGTTTGGCCAGAAGGTTCTCGAAAACTTCTTGCACAACGCTGCCGGCATCGCCCCAACCTGGAACTCGGGCAACGTTATTGCCGAGCAGGTTGAAAAGATTCGCGCCCAGGTTGGCACCGACCGAGTTATCTGCGGCCTATCGGGCGGCGTCGACTCTGCTGTTGCCGCGGCTTTGGTTCACAAGGCGGTGGGCGATCAACTGGTTTGTGTGTTCGTGAACCACGGGCTACTTCGTCAAGGTGAGGCCGAGCAGGTTGAGCGTGACTATGTGGCTGCCACGGGCATCCGTTTGGTTGTTGTCGACGCTGAGCAGAAATTCTTGGATGCTCTCGCCGGTGTCAGCGACCCAGAAACCAAGCGCAAGATCATTGGCCGCGAGTTCATTCGCACCTTCGAAGAGGCGCAGGCTGCGCTGATCGAAGAGTCGAAGGCCGACGACCGCCCGATTCGCTTCTTGGTTCAGGGCACGCTCTACCCAGACGTCGTTGAGTCGGGTGGCGGCGCGACCGCCGGCATCAAGAGCCACCACAATGTTGGCGGCCTGCCAGACGACCTTCAGTTTGAGCTCGTTGAGCCACTTCGCACGCTGTTCAAAGACGAGGTTCGCGCCATTGGTGCCGAGCTCGGATTGCCGCACGAAATTGTTCAGCGCCAGCCGTTCCCTGGCCCAGGCCTTGGCATTCGCATCGTTGGCGACGTCAACAAAGAGCGCCTCGACCTGCTGCGCAAGGCAGACGCCATTGTGCGTAACGAGCTGAGCAACGCTGGCCTAGACGGCGAGATTTGGCAGTGCCCGGTTGTGTTGCTAGCGGATGTTCGCTCGGTTGGTGTTCAGGGAGACGGTCGTACCTACGGCCACCCGATTGTGCTTCGCCCGGTGTCGAGCGAAGACGCCATGACCGCCGACTGGTCGCGTTTGCCTTATGACCTGCTGGCCAAGATTTCGAACCGAATCACCAACGAGGTAGACGGAGTCAACCGCGTGGTTCTCGACGTGACCTCAAAGCCGCCCGGCACCATCGAGTGGGAGTAACCGGGCGTTAGCTCTCGGTAAACCGACTCTGCCGTTTCACAGTGACTGCGCCCCGTGCATCCGCTTATTCAGAAGCGACTGCTACCAGCCCTTGTACATACCCATGTTGCCGAAATGGAACAGGTAGGCCTTCTTGGTCGGTTTCATGATGCCGGTTTTCTTTCCCTTGACCAGAACGTAATTCAGCCCGGTAGTCGGGTAGGTCTTGGTGTAAACGCGGGTTGCGGTGACGTCAATTGTCGCGTCGCTCTTCATAATTTTCTTACCCAAGGTGCTCAGCAAACAAGGGCTCTTGAACACGACAGTTCGAAGGACAGCCTTCTTGTTGGCTGGCAATACCTGTTTTGTGTAACAGCTCGCACTGTCGGTGTTCTTGAACTTCACACAGGTTTTCTTGCCCTTGACTGTCTTGTAAGTAGAGCAAGTCTTCACCGAGAAAATCTTTTCACCGTTCTTCGCCTTCAACGACCAGTCGAGCGAACCAGTGAAGGTAGTCGTAATCTTCGGCGAGAATTTGGCGCCCTTGGTGTCTAGGCCGAGATCGAAGAGCACCTCGTCACCGGTTAGGTTCACCTGCATCACGTTGCTCTTCATTGAGTTTGCGCCATTCACAGAGACTGTTGCAGCCACATTTTTCACACCACGCGG
>JACCDQ011207232.1_pt1 | contig 27317 bp, 25 predicted proteins | sample 7446031 | NCBI WGS metagenome assembly JACCDQ01 (sample SAMN15323442, study PRJNA562643) | freshwater metagenome | isolation source: river surface water | place: USA:Blue River Watershed | collected 2017-08-17 | reverse complement strand
TGGAAACTCTGCCGAATATTGATATTAATATTAAGGTGGGTAATTCGTTGATTAGTCGGTTTGCTTTGGATGCGGATGTTAAGCAGGTTTTACAGAAGCAGAAGTTTACGATTGAGCAGTATCGCAATGCGGTGCAGGTTTATCGGAATGCGGAAACTAAGGCGCAAAAGCGGGAGATGGAAACGTTAATTGCGAAGATTAAGGAGGGGTTTCGTTCGACTTTGATGGCGAGTGATCCGAAGAAGGTGAAGTTACGGCAGTTACAGGCGGAGCTTTATAATTTGGAGAATCAAACGGTTTTGTTTGAGGAGTCTAAGGCAGAGCAGAAGGCACGGGAGAAGAAGGTTACTAAATTAAATAATGAAATTGATAAGTTAACGGCTGAGATTGAAGATATTGAAAGCGGTCGGCTGTATGAGAATGCTTTGGAATGGCGGTTTGAGTTTCCTGAAGTTTTGAATGATGACGGTGATTTTGTTGGGTTTGATGTAGTTATTGGTAATCCTCCTTATGGGATAGATTTTTCAATTCAAGAAAAAGATTTTTTAAAGAAATATTATGCTCAAATTCATGTCCGAACCCCAGAGTCTTTTAATTATTTTTCTTACAGATCTCAAGAACTTGCAGGTAAGAAATCCCTATGTTCTCTAATAATTCCATCTAGTTTTTTAAATCAAATTGAATTTCAAAAAAGTAGAGAATTAATTTTAAATAACCACAGCCTTACCTTAGATATTAATCTTGGAGATGGAGTATTTGAAGATGTTACAACTCCTACTTGCATCGTGAGCTTTTCCACAAAAATTTTAAATAACTTAATTCTATATGCGGATTTATCAAGAGTAGCAAGAGGCAATTTGCCAATTGAATTAAATGAAGTAAACAGTTTTATTCAGCAGTCTGATCTTATCTCGAATCAATCTTACAGCTTTATTTTTAAAAATTATCAAAAATTAATGGAAAAATGTTATACAGGAAATCTAACTCTTAAAGATATTGCGGAGGAAGTAGCTACTGGAATTAGTTCAGGACTCGACAAAGCTTATATCTTTACTTTTAATATTATAGTAGAAAAAGAACTTGAACAAACTTTGTTAAAAAAACTTGTTACAGGAGGGGAAATAAATAATTTTTATCTTAATCCAAAATCAGGAAAATACATTATTTATATTACAGATGATAATGACATTAAAGACTTCCCTAATATTAAGAAAGAGCTTTTATTTTATCGAAATCAATTATCAAAACGGAGGGAAGCTGCTAACGGAAAAATAAAATGGTATTCTTTGAATTGGCCACGCCGCAAAAAATTATTTGTTAACCCTAAAATTTTAGTTCGACAAACTGCGAATAGAATTATTGCCGCTTATGATAACGAGCAGTGGTACTGTCTAAAAAGCGGAATCATTATTCAGCTACCCAGTACATCAAAAATAGAATATTTGTGCCTATTGTCACTTCTTAATTCAAAATTAATGAATTTCTTGTATAGTGATTTGGTCAATGAAGATGTACGAATATTTCCAGAAGTAAAGCCCATTCAATTATCTAAACTTCCAATTGTAATTCCCAAAAAGCAAATGCAAGTAGTATTAGAGGAGATTGTTAATAAAATTATTAGTGCTAAAAAAAGCGATCCTCAAGCAAACACAAGTGAGCTAGAAAAACAGATTGATCACTTAGTTTACAAACTCTATCAACTCACCTACGACGAGGTAAAAATCATTGATCCCGAAATTGCCCTCACCGAACAAGAATACACAGCAATTACCATCGAGTAAAAAAATGGAAAAAGTCATTAACAAAATCTCTCTCAAACAGCAAACCAGTGACTTCCAATACTGGCAACAACAAACCCCCCAAAAACGCCTAGAAGCACTCGAACAAATCCGTCAAGAATATCACCAATACAGATACAATGCTCAACCAAGATTTCAAAGAGTTTATACAATTATTAAACGAGAACTAAGTTAAATATCTGGTTATTGGTGGTTATGCTGTAGCAGTTCACGGACATCCACGATACACCAAAGACATCAAGATTTGGATCGAAATCAGCGAAGAAAATGCTCAAAAATTAGTAACAGCATTAACTCAATTTGGATTTGAAAGCTTAGGCTTAACATCTGAAGATTTTCAAACTCCAAATCAAATTATTCAACTAGGCTATCCACCTAACCGAATTGATGTAATCACAAATCCCGATGGCATTGATTTTCAAACCTGCTATGATTCCAAAATTGAAGTTACCCTTAACGATGTATCTGTTAAATTTATCAATCTTGACAACCTCAAAAAAAACAAACTAGCCTCTGGACGACTTCAAGACCTAGCCGATTTAGAAAAACTACAAGATTATGAATGAGGCAATCAATAATTTAGTTTACAAACTCTATCAACTCACCGATGAACAAGTAAAAATCATTAACCCAGAATTTGCGATCGTCGAACAAGAATATACAGCCATTCAAATAGGGTAAAATCTGTAATATTAACAAAAAGTTTGGCATCAAAAATGCAACGACTTAAGCCCTCATCCACTACCCAAAAATAGATTATGAAACAAGCTATCCTTCCTGACGCTATTACCATCAACAACGAAATTCAACACGGAAAACCAGTGCTAAAAGGAACTCGACTTCCGATCGCCGTGATTATTGGCTCCCTTGCTGGCGGCATGACCTACGATGAAGTCATTCAAGAATATGCAGTTACCCACGAACAGATTCTTGCATCACTGGCTTACTTCCCTCAAATACACATTGCGGTTTAATTATTTTGAGATTTCCCTTTGAGGCGATCGCCACAGAAATCCGACAAACCTTAGAGCAATTTATCTCTCAAGTTAACTTAGCAGAAATAATTGGCGCAACGGTAATTGTTGATCAAAATAAATTCAGAATTAGAAAAAGATAAACAGCAACCCCCTACATTAATATGAACAACCTAAAACAGACGATTTAGTTTACAAACTTTATCAACTCACCTACGACCTGACTTTTCCCGTTAAGTCTGAAAACGACTACAGAATAAGGGTTTCAAACTCTTCGCCGTTTCCAATAAGCTGGATTTAATGACAATAGCCGACGAGAGAATAAGGCTTTGAGACAGGAGAACCCACATTCCGCAGGTAAAACGAAGGAAAAGATATTTTTTTTGTTTCACTGCCAAAAATAAAGAGGAATTAAGTATGATTAACAGAGGTTTTCAATAACCAAGAACTCTGTCTGTAAATGGACTGGCAAAGTTGCTGAAAACAAGAGAAAATCCTTAACGAAGTCAGAGTAGTGCGAAAAGCAACACAAAAAATGACTTAATAGTCCATAAGGCAGAAAATTATCTCAAAACAGTTTCTATTTTCTGCACGAATTACAGTCTCAAAAAACTATTTTTTTGCTACTGTAACCTGCGGAATATCGGGAGAAAATTAGGTACTCGCTCAAATAAAAAGATAGCGGGAAAAGTCAGAATAACAGCTTATCAATTAATTGTTTCGTCTCCTCTGAAACTTTCTTCTGATTAGTAAAATAATAGCGTAAAAATGTTAGTTATAAAAACGTTGATTCAGGAGACAGATTTGATAACAATTCATATTAGTTTATATTCTACATTATCCCTGCTATATAAGCTATTTAGACCACCACTACTATCGAATTACTATCTGGTAACCAACCCTTGTGGCGGGCTTGATCAAAAATTGCTGTAATCCGGATTCGCTGACGTGCCAATCAGATATAACAACGCCATGCGGATCGCTACGCCACTGGTCACCTGGTCTTGAATTAAGCTAACGGCGGGATCATCCATCACATCGGAGCTTAATTCTACCCCTCGGTTCACTGGGCCAGGATGCAAAATTTTCACCGTTTCTCGGCACAATTTGAGGCGATCGCGGGTAATGCCAAACTGTTGATGATATTCCCGTAAACCGGGAAGTAAGTGGGCCGTCATGCGTTCCTTTTGTAGGCGTAGGGTCATCACGAGGTCGGCTCCTTCCAGGGCCGGTTCCAACTGCCAATGAAGTATGAGTGATCCTGTTTGATGGGGCCCTTTCATTTCCAGAAAGAGGTGAGGTAACAGTGTGGGTGGCCCCGCCAGATGTACCTCGGCCCCCGCCGCCGTTAAACTCCAGATATTAGAGCGAGCAACTCGTGAATGGAGAATATCCCCCACAATGGCAATTTTTTTTCCCTTTAAAACGGCTAACCGGGGATTGTCATAGTCCCAAAGTGTGGCCATGGTATAAAGATCCAATAAGGCCTGGGAAGGATGTTCATGTTGACCATCACCGGCATTGAGTACCTTAACTCCCGCTTGTAGTTGATCCAGGGATTGGGCAATAAATTGAGGAACCCCGGCCTGTTGATGGCGAATCACCATAATATCGGTACCCATGGCCAGATAGGTTTTTGCGGTATCGAGGATGGTTTCTCCCTTCGTTAGGGAAGAACTGCCCGGTGTAAAATTCATCACATCGGCGGATAGACGTTTGGCCGCTAACTCAAAACTGCTACGGGTACGGGTGGAAGGTTCAAAAAAGAGATTCGTCACTACTTGCCCCTGGAGAGCCGGCACTTTTTTCGTGCGTCCCGCCAAAACTTCCCGAAAACTACAGGCCGTTTGCAAAACCGCATCATACTCCTCGGCTGTCCAATCGGCTAGATCTAAGATGTGCGATCGCGTCCAAGTAAAACCCATAGCTACTATCTTGTCGGAACCCAATAACTCCTATGCTATTCTATGATTGCGGATGCCCCCTCTTAGCAAAAGGTTTGAGAAGTAACCCTATGGGAACCCCAGTGGTGATTAAAAGCTTAAGTTTGGCTCTTTCCTGGCTGTTCCTGCCGTCCTTTGGCCTTCCAGTTGTTCTCGCTCAACCGACTTTACCGGGTAAGATAACGGGAGAATTGGCTTCGCCGACTTCTTCGCCCACACCGGCCACGACACCCCAGCCGGCGGCAACTCCGACCCCGGCCAATTCTTTAATTTCTCCTACTACCGGCATTGACTACACCCCGCTACAAAAACACCTACAAGCTCAACAATGGCAGGCCGCCAATGATTTGACCCGGATTTTAATGCTCCGAGCCGCCCAACGCGATCGCCAGGGCTGGTTTACGGCCGAAGATATTCAGCAACTCCCCTGCTGGGATTTACAAACCATTGACAACCTCTGGAAAACCTACTCCGATAGCCGCTTTGGTTTTAGTGTGCAGTACGGCATTTTTGTCAGCACTGGCAACCGACCCGGACGATTAATGATGCCCGAAGCCTACGATAAATTTGGCGATCAAGTGGGCTGGCGCAAAGATAACCAGTGGATCATCTTTAAACAGGGTTTAGATTATCGTCTCAATGCTCCTAGGGGTCATCTCCCCAACCCTAGGGATGAATATCAAATTAATGGCGGTCGTCTGGAATATACCAACTTAACGAAACGGTTAAGTGATTGCCAGATCGTCACTATTCCCAGCTTAACGCCCTCTCCCAACCCCCAAGTCTCCCCCTCTCCTAAACCTTCCCCATCTCCCAAGTCCTCTCCCAAACCTAAAGTCTCCCCTTCTCCCCAAGTCTCCCCCTCTCCTAAAACCTCTCCCTCTCCCACCACGCCAATCATGCCCAAGAAAAAAACCTAAACCCCAACCCTAGGAAGATGTGCTACTATCTGGTGTAAAATTTACCCTCTTTTTTAGAGAACCATGGGCAAGGTTCTAGTGCTGAATGCCTCCTATGAACCGCTCAATATCACCAGTTGGCGAAGGGCGGTCGTCTTGTTGCTCAAGGGTAAAGCCGAGCAACTGGAACATAATGGCCAATTAATTTACACGGATTTTCCGATCCCGACGGTTATTCGACTGCGCCAGTACGTTAAAGTGCCTTATAAAGAAATTCCGTTGACTCGTCGTAATCTTTTAGAACGCGATCGCCACACTTGCCAATACTGCAACTATAAAGGGGAAGAGTTAACCCTAGACCACGTTATTCCGAAGTCGAGGGGCGGGGGAGATACCTGGGAAAATCTGGTGGCGGCCTGCGTGAGGTGTAATGTTAAAAAAGGCAATCGTACCCCCAAGGAAGCCAATATGCCGTTAAATTATCAGCCCCGTCGTCCTTACAGTAGTTTATTATTTGAAATTGCTAAACATACGAGAGGAGAAAGTAATCAGGAATGGCGTAAATATGTGATTGGTATTAATTAATTCCCGGACTATGAAAATTTTATTAGTCGAAGATGATCCAGAAATTGCCCAACTGATTCAAGACACCCTAGAACGAGAATCCTTTCTGTGTGAATTAGCCCAGGATGGTCTAGGCGCGTTGGAAAAGTTTCAGCGTTTTGAACCGGATGTGATTATCCTTGATCTCATGTTACCCAAATTAGATGGTTTAGAGGTGTGCCATCGTATTCGTCAAAAACCGGGCAAAAAAGACCCCTATATTCTGATGTTAACAGCGAAAGGGGAAGAAATGGATCGCATTATTGGCCTGTCAACGGGAGCCGATGATTATCTAGTCAAACCTTTTAGTCCCAGGGAATTAGTAGCACGGATTCGAGCCTTATTACGACGGAGTTTACGACAGGTGGACAATTCTGCCCTGGGTCATCAAACCCGTCATTTTCAAGTGGATTTAGATCAACATATTGCTAAACGACGATTGGCAGATCAGACAGAAGAAATTTTGGATTTAACCACGTTGGAATTTAATTTACTGGCAACCTTTATGAGTTATCCGGGGCGCGTATGGAGTCGGAATCAATTAATTGATAAATTATGGGGCAATGACTTTTTTGGGGATGACCGGGTGGTAGATACCCATATTCGACGCTTACGCAAGAAAGTTGAACCGGATCCTGCAAACCCGACCTTCATTAAAACGGTGATTGGCGCGGGTTATCGGTTTGAAGATGAAGAGGAGAGTTAAAGTTTGAGCCAGCGTCTTGGGAACCTTGCTCCGGGGATGGGGTCTTGTTTTTCGTTGTTTCTCCTGGAACCTTTGAGCGAAACCTCTATAATGGGAACGATTCAAAAAACACCATTTTCTATGAAAAAAAGACTCCTCCTCAGTGCCGCGATCGCCTTCTCTGTTGTTGCCACTGGTTTCACCGACCAAAAGGTTCACGCTCTTCCCCTTCAGGTAGCCCAGGCTCAAGCTCCCCAAATTAACCTCAGCGATGCCCAAAAAGCCCAACTCCAAAAAGTCCAGCAAGAGACGGATCAAAAAATTGGGGCAATTCTAACCGCCGAGCAGAAAAAAGAAATTCAAACCGCCCGTCAGGAAAAACGCCAGCCCAAAATCACGCTAACTCAACAACAGCAACAGCAGATCCAAGCCGTCCGCCAAAATACGGAAGCCCAGGTCGCTAAGATTTTAACCAAAGAACAAATCGAACAAATTCAAAAAATGCAAATGCAACGTCAACGTTAGTCATTGCCCTAGTTTGTACAAATCCACCTAGGGAAGTCTTGATTCTATCGAGATTTTCCTAGAAAAGCCAATCTAAACCCTGTCTGACTTTTCCCGTTAAGTCTGAAAATGACGGCCGAATAAGGGTTTCAAACTCTTCGCCGTTCCCAATAAGCTGGATTTAATGACAATAGCCGACGAGAGAATAAGGCTTTGAGATAGGAGAAAATGAGGTGATCGCTCAAATAAAAAGATAACGGGAAAAGTCAGATTAAACAATGTATCAAGTAGGCGGTAGTTTACGCAAAGACGCACAGAGTTATATTGTTCGTAAGGCGGATGGTCAATTATACGAAGCCTTAAAACAAGGCGAATTTTGTTATGTTTTGAATTGTCGGCAGATGGGCAAATCTTCCCTATTGGTAAGAACCCAGGAAAAATTACGACAACAGGGAGAAATTTGTGTTGCGTTGGATATGACCAGTATTGGCAGTGAAAATATTACCGTTGAACAATGGTATCGCGGTGTCATAGTGGATCTCTATCGCAGTTTACGACTCACCGGAAAACTCAATTTAAAACAATGGTTTCTTGAAAAGGCAAACCTTTCTCCCCTGAAGCAATTAGGCGAGTTTATTGAAACAATAATTACTGATTTTTTTCCCGATCGCCTGATCATTATTTTTATTGATGAAATTGACAGTATTTTAAGTTTACCCTTTGCCATTGATGATTTTTTTGCCTTAATTCGCTATTGCTATAATCAACGGGCTTTAAATGCCCATTATAATCGCCTGGTTTTTGCCTTATTTGGGGTAGCCACTCCCTCAGACTTAATTCAAGACCGCCAACGAACGCCCTTTAATATTGGTCGAGCGGTAGAAGTCAACGGCTTTACCTTAGAAGAAAGTCAACAATTTATGGAGGGTTTACCTCCTCAACTCGGTAATCGAGCCAAAATCCTAGAGCGGGTGATTTACTGGACAAATGGGCAACCCTTTCTGACCCAAAAACTCTGTCAATTAATTACTGATTTAGCCGAGCAAGCTGTTGATCATCCCCTTTGGATTCCCCCTGGCCATGAAAACTATTGGATCGATCAAATTGTGCAGGATAATGTGATTCAATTTTGGGAATCTCAAGACAATCCTGAACATTTTCGCACCATCCGCGATCGCCTATGTTTTAATACCCCGCAAACCGGTCGTCTCTTAGGGATATATCAACAATTATTACAGGGAATAATCATTAATCAAGACGATAGCCAAGAACAAACTATTTTGCGCTTATCGGGTTTAGTGATTCAACATCAGGGTTTATTAAAAATTAAAAATCGCCTGTATGAACAAATTTTTAATTTAGCATGGGTCAATCAACAACTTGCCCTCTTGCGTCCCTATTCCCAAGCCTTTAATGCCTGGATTCACTCCCAAAAAAGCGATCGCTCCCGTTTATTACGCGGTCAAGCCCTTCAGGATGCCAAACAATGGGCTAAAGGAAAAAGTTTAGATAACTTCGATTATCAATTTCTCAGTGAAAGTGAAGAAATAGACCATCAAGAAAATCAACGAAAATTAGAATTAGAACGGGCCAGAGCCATTGAAATTCAACTAGAAGAAAAACAAAAACGTCTGCTCCAGGAACAACGCAACAACCAATTACAACGCAGTCTCTTAGTGTTATTAAGCACCGCTTTATTGTTAGTATCCGGACTGGGATTTTTTGCTTTCTTACAATACCGCCAAGCCAAAGTTAGTGAAACCGAAGCTCTTATTGATTCCTCTGGGGGTTTGTTTACCTCCAATAATCAAATTGGAGCCATGGTCGCCGCCATTAAAGCCCAGGTATCTCTGAAAAAATTACGGCAATTATTTTACAATGACCCCATTTTAAATTCCCAAGCCGATGTAGCCCTGCGGCAAACGGTTTATGGCAATAACGAAACCAATCGCTTAATCGGTCATAAAGGCGGTGTGTTAAGCGTGGCGGCCAGTCCCGACAACCAATTTTGGGCCACAGCCAGCAATGATAAAACAGCAAAAATCTGGTATCAAGACGGTCGTTTAGCCCATACCCTACCCCATTCAGCAACGGTACACCGGGTCGCTTTTAGTTCCGATAGCCGCCAACTGGTGACGGGAACCCTCGATGGTTATCTCTGGCTCTGGAATACCCAGGGTAAACTCCTACGCAAAATTAAAGCCCATCAAGCTCCGATCTGGGGTGTAGCCTTTAGTCCCGATAATCAGGCGATCGCCTCGGCCAGTGGAGACGGAACGGCCAAACTGTGGTCAGTGGATGGACCATTACAACACACCTTGAAAAGCACTGATGCCGTAGTGTGGTCAGTGGCTTTCAGTCAAGATGGTCAACGTATCGCCACCGGTTTAATAGACGGCAAACTTCAAATTTGGTCAAGGGATGGCCAATTACTGCACACCTGGCAAAAGCATCGCAATGCGGTGTGGGATGTCGCTTACTGTACTCAACAAAATTTATGGGTTTCGGCTAGTTCCGACAAAACCGCCAAAGTCTGGAAACCCGATGGAGAAATTGTCGCAACCTTAAAACACGGAAGCAATGTGCTGGGCGTAGATTGTCAAGGTGATTTTATTGCCACCAGTAGCAAAGATAACCTGGTGAAAATCTGGAAACTCGACGGCTCTTTTATTCGTAATCTACCCGGCCATCGGTCAGTGATTCGAGATGTGGCCTTTAGCCAAAACGGTCGGAAACTCATTTCCGGAAGTGATGACGGCACGGCAAAAATTTGGGGACGCAACCAATATTTATTAAAACCGCTCTATGGGGGAGTAGATACCCTCTGGTCATCGGCCACCAGTCCTGACGGTCGTTTTCTCGCAACGGTTGGGGGCAATGCCTTACTGCTCTATGACCGCTCTGGAAATCGAGTCTCCAACGTCGTTTTATCCTTCCAACGTTTAAGCGGGGGATTATCCTTTAGTGCCGATAGTCGTTTTCTGATGGCTGTCAGTAATCGTGGAGCCTTATGGGTGTGGGATCTTCGCTCTCCCCAATTACTGCGATCAGCCTTGAGCTTTCCCAAGAAAACTGGGGGGATGGCCCTGACCTCCAGTCCCGATGGCCGCAAAATTGCTACGGCCGGGGATTCCCAAGACATTCAGATTTATTCTTTGGATTGGCAACTCCTAGCGCGGATTCCCAACTTACCTGATCGCATTTGGGCCTTAAGTTATAGTGCGGATAGTAAAATACTGGCCTCAGCGAGTGAAGATGGCACGGTTAAACTCTGGAATGAGCAAGGGAAATTACTCAAGACCTTAAACCATGGCGGGGCAGTGTGGGGCGTGGCCATCAGTCCAACGGAATCCCTGATTGCCAGTAGTAGCCGAGACAATACCTTAAAACTGTGGAATTTTGATGGCCAATTACTCAAAACCATTCCCGGCCAGAGTAACGGATTAACCAGGGTCGCCTTTAGCCCGGATGGTCAAACGATCGCCACTGGGGGCATTGATCGCACGGTCAAACTGTGGAGTCGAGAGGGGAAATTGCTCAAAAGTTTACCGGGTCATCGGGGTAGTGTCATCAGTTTGGCCTTCACCGCCGATGGTAAATCTTTGTTATCCGGGGGAGATGATGCCCTGGGCATTCTCTGGGACTTAACCAAAATTAATCAAGTGCAAGAATTGAACTATGCCTGTGATTGGTTAAAGGATTATTTAGCCTATAGTCAGGACGTTAACCCAGACGATCGCCCACTGTGCCAAGACGTGCGTTAAGTCAATCCCCATTTCGAGAATGTCCCCTAAGCGAAAAACCTCGTTTATAATCAGGAATAGTCACATTTTTCCTCGCTATTCAGCAAGGCGCAACGTCTATGACCACTCATTCAGAAACGCAAAGCGGCAGTAAAGCCGACCGTATTATTATTTTTGATACAACCCTTCGGGATGGTGAACAATCGCCCGGTGCAACCCTTAATGCTGATGAGAAACTGACGATCGCCCGCGCCCTTGCCAAGTTAGGAGTAGATGTTATTGAAGCAGGATTTCCCTATGCCAGTCCTGGCGACTTCGAGGCCGTCCAAAAGATTGCCCAGGCTGTGGGAACAGAAACGGGGCCAACCATTTGTGGATTAGCGCGAGCCACCTATAACGATATTAAAACGGCGGCGGAAGCTCTTAAACCGGCGGTCAAACATCGTATCCATACCTTTTTAGCCACCTCAGATATTCATTTGGAATATAAGCTGAAAAAGACCAGGGCGGAAGTCTTGCAGATTGTGCCGGAAATGGTGGGCTATGCGAAATCCTTAGTTCAGGATATTGAATTTTCCCCGGAAGATGCGGGACGCAGTGATCCGGAATTTTTATACCAAGTCCTAGAGGCAGCGATCGCGGCCGGGGCTACCACAATTAATATTCCCGATACGGTGGGTTATACGACTCCCGCCGAATTTGGAGCCTTGATCAAAGGCATTAAGGATAATGTGCCGAATATTGATCAGGCAATTATTTCCGTCCATGGCCACAATGATTTGGGGTTAGCCGTGGCCAACTTCCTCGAAGCAGTGAAAAATGGAGCGCGTCAACTGGAATGTACGATCAATGGCATTGGGGAGCGGGCCGGTAATGCCGCCCTAGAAGAATTGGTAATGGCCCTCCATGTGCGCCGTTCCTATTTCAATCCCTTTTTAGGTCGTCCCGTCGAATCTACGGCCCCCTTAACCAATATTGACACCAAACAAATTTATACCACCTCCCGCCTGGTCTCGGAATTGACGGGGATGATCGTCCAGCCCAATAAGGCGATCGTCGGTGCTAATGCCTTTTCCCATGAGTCGGGCATTCATCAGGATGGCGTGCTAAAGCATAAATTAACCTACGAGATCATGGATGCGGAATCCATTGGCTTAACCCAAAACCAGATCGTCCTAGGGAAATTGTCGGGACGCAATGCCTTTCGTTCTCGGTTAAAAGAGTTAGGCTATGAACTCAGTGAAATTGAATTAGAAAATGCCTTTCGGCGTTTTAAGGAAGTGGCCGACAAACGCAAGGAAATTACCGATTGGGATTTAGAGGCGATCGTCAATGATGAAATTCGTCAGGCTCCCGATCTCTTCCGTTTGGAATTGGTGCAAGTTTCCTGTGGGGATCACGCTAAACCGACAGCGACCGTTACCGTGCGGAATCCTGACGGCGTAGAAATTACCGAAGTGGCGATCGGGACTGGGCCAGTGGATGCGGTCTATAAAGCCATTTCGCGCATTGTCAATATCCCTAATGAACTGCTGGAATATTCCGTGCTTTCCGTTTGCGAAGGGATTGATGCCCTAGGCAAAGTGACCATCCGCTTAAAACATGGGGATGCAAACAGTGAGCAGGGGGCGCGGATCTATACCGGCTATGCGGCCAATACTGACATCATCGTGGCTTCTGCCAGAGCCTACTTGACAGGCTTAAACCGGCTCTATGTAGCCCTCCAAGCCCAAAGCAATACGGTCAAAGCGGAAACCGTCGCCGCTACGGTGTAGTGAACGAGGCCGTTAATAGTCGAGGGAATAGGCTACGGAAAGATGGAGATCTCCCTCATTTTCCGTTAGCTGATAATCCTCGACCAGACGAGGATCTTTCCCAAAACGTGATAACTTGGACGCGATCATCATTTTTATGGTTTCGGTTAATTGGTTGGCCATCTCAACATCCTCCGCGTTCAGAGGGTTGTCGAGAAAGGGGTTTCCCTTAAAAAATTCTTCTTGCGCTTTTGCCGGTAAGAGGGACAAATTCCAGGCAATGACTGCCATCGAGAAAAAGAACTGACAGTCCTCAAAATCTTCTGCCTCTTCAAGGATCGGTTCGGCAAATTCTAGCAAGACCTGGGACAACTTCCGCAGATTCTTGGGGGGTTTACCAAACGAGCCATGGGTGGCTCTGAGTCTATTCTCTTGTTTTTGTTTGAATTCGGCAAAAGAGGCTAATTCTTTTGCTCGTCGGGACTGGTAGCGTTCACTTTTGGAAGGCAGTACGCTGTCTGGTTGAAAAAGCTGACGCAATTCTTGGAAGCTTTTGCTCATGGCGATCAAGGAGATTAGGAATATGCAGAAGGTTAGGAGAGACCCCGGTATCACGCCGGGATCTAGGGATGGGAAGTGTAACAATCTCAGCGTCGGAACATTTTTAACATCCGTTGGGTGACTAAAAAGCCCCCAGCAATATTAATGGTTCCTACCAAAATGGCGATCGCCCCCAGGATAGTCGTAGGGGAGTTCAATGGTCCAGAAATTTGTAACATTCCTCCCAAGATAATAATGCCACTAATGGCATTCGTCACACTCATTAAGGGTGTATGCAACGCCGGGGTGACATTCCAGATCACCTGCCAACCCACTAAACAAGCTAGGACAAAAACGGTGAAATGGGATAAGAAGGAAGACGGCGCACCAATCCCCATCCCCACCAAGGCGATCGCCGCGAGAATAACCCAGATCAACCCTGTTGACTTTTGGGGTTTAGAGGATAAAGCTTCCGGGATAGTCCCCGATGGCTCAACCTTGGGTGTAACCGGTGATGGCGAAGGAGGATTAATTTTGGGCGGCGGCCAGGTAATTTTGCCTTCGTGTAGCACTAACGCCCCGCGTACCACCTCATCTTCTAAATTCACCTGATAATGCTCTGCCCCCCCCATGTCCTTCAGCAAGTGCCACAGGTTAGTCCCATATAACTGACTCGATTGGTTGGCCAGACGACTGGGTAAATCCGTATAACCAATAATCGTTACATCCTGATAGCGGTAGGCTTCTCCCGGTCGGGTCACTTCACAATTTCCCCCCTGCTCCGCCGCTAAGTCCACAATCACCGATCCCGCCTTCATACTCTGCACCATGGCTTCCGTAATGAGCTTGGGTGCTGGACGACCCGGAATCAAAGCCGTCGTAATAATAATATCTACCTCCTTCGCTTGTTCGGCAAAAAGAGCCATTTCCGCATCAATAAATTCCTGGCTCATGGTCTTGGCATAACCGCCTTCACCGCTTCCATCCTCTTCAAATTCCAACATCAGGAACTCACCGCCCATACTTTCGACCTGTTCTTTGACCACTGGTCGCGTATCAAAGGCCCGCACGATCGCCCCCAATCCCTTAGCCGTCCCGATCGCCGCTAACCCGGCCACCCCGGCCCCAATCACCAGAACCTTAGCGGGGGGAATCTTCCCGGCGGCCGTAATTTGTCCCGTAAAAAAGCGACCAAAATGCTGAGCGGCTTCAATCACAGCCCGATAGCCGGCAATATTAGCCATCGAACTCAGGGCATCCAACTTCTGTGCGCGACTGATCCGGGGAACCGCATCCATGGCAATGACCGTAGCCTGCTTTTGAGCTAACTGTTCCAATAACTCGGCATTTTGGGCCGGCCAGATAAAACTAATCAGGGTTTTTCCCTGGGGAAGCAAATCCACCTCCGAGGGAGACGGTTGACGCACCTTGAGGATAATATCCGCCGTTTGATAAATACTCTGAGCATCGGGCAGAATACGACAGTTCACCGCCTGATAAAGAGCATCAGCAAAATTCGCCTTGTCCCCGGCTCCGGCCTGCACCACCAGGTCAAACCCTAACTTCTGTAACTTTTGCGCTGTATCGGGAGTTACTGCTACCCGGCATTCATTGGGATAGGTTTCGAGAGGCACGCCAATGACTTGAGGACGAAGGGGGGGCTGTTCCGGTGGAATAGCAGTTACAGGGGCAATATCAGAGAAAGCAATAGTCATAGGAGGCATTTAGGCAACGCAAGCCAATAATCTTCCCTTGCATCTTAGAATGATCCCCTGGATTTGCACCCAATTCTTTAGAATGTTTATCAATTCTTAAAAATTATTTTAGAAATGACCTTAAGGATAATGTTGCTAATAACGCGGATACCCTAAGCGCAAATGACAAGACAGTTCACAAGCTGATACTCCCTCATCCTGAACAGGCGGAGTCACCATGTTAGGCTAGAGCCAACCGACAACGTGCAGATCTATCCTTAAACATTGCCCAAAACCATGAAAATTCCCCCGCTTTTGTCCCGCCCAGTTTTAATCGGTACGCTCCTCAGTGGAGCCGTCTTGTTGGCTGTCCCCATGTTGGCCCTGGCCCAGGGGAACTCCGGATTGACGATTTTCAGTGGCGTTGACCGTAAAGATATTTTGGATTATTACCTACAGTTTGGCGGCAATCCCAACGAGCGCGATCGCTATAAGTTGTATATCCCCGGCAAAAAACTGCCCCAGGGAGCCAGCAAATTCTATCTGTCCTATCCCAATAACTTTAAAGCAGAATTTAGCCCAGAGAACGTGGAAGTCCGGATTAAAGACGGGCAGGAAAGTGTGCCTCTCAGTGGCGTAGTCATAGATAAAGAAAGCCGGTTTGTCGAAATTTCCCTCGCGGAACCGTTGCCGCCCAATACCAAAGCGGAAATTGTGATCTCCAATATTAAAAACCCCGATTTTGGGACTTATTACTTAGTCTGTGATGTTTTGGCTTCTGGCGATATTCCTGTTCGTCTCTACGTTGGGACTTGGATTGTGAGCATTCAGCGTTAATGCTCTTGCTACCGGACCTGGTTTTCATGGTAGAATTGGTGGCTGTGTCTTTATTTGGAGGAAAGTTGTCATGACCAAACGCACTTTAGAAGGAACCAATCGTAAACAAAAGAGAACGTCAGGGTTTCGTGCGCGGATGCGGACGGTCAACGGTCGTAAGGTGATCCAGGCGCGTCGTAAAAAAGGACGGCACCAACTGGCTGTCTAAGGCGGAAAATCTCCCTAGTGTTGTCGTTAATTTTTTGCATCCCCCATGGGGTTATCCAAGGCGATCCGCATTAAGCACTGGCAAGTATTCCAATCCATTTATCAGCAGGGAAAACGCTATCGTGGTTCCTATCTAATGCTGAGGGTATTGGCGCGGCCTCACCTCCCGGTTTGTCAATTTGGGATTGCTGTGAGTAAAAAGGTCAGTAAAAAAGCTGTTCTGCGTAATCGCCTCAAACGCCAACTCCGTAGCCTCATTCGCTTTTTTTTACCCCAACTGCAACCCGGTTGGCAAGTGGTTATTGTGGTTTTACCTAGGGCTGTGACGTGCAAATATGAACACTTTTTGCGAGAATTAGAGCAGTTATTGAATCAAGCCGGGATGTTCAACCATGGGTATTAGAGAGACAACGTTTTACGAGGGTGGCCCCCATATCGGGGATTTAATTATTAATGTGTTGCTGGGCTTTACCGTTATTTGCTTGCCTCTCACGGTTGGAGCGATAGTACGGGCTATTTGGTTACGATATAAGATTACGGATCGCCGGATTTCGGTCACGGGGGGCTGGATGGGACGCGATCGCACGGACATTGTCTATGGTGAAATTAGCAGGATTGTCAAGGTACCACGCGGCATTGGTCTTTGGGGGGATATTGTGGTCGTCCTCAATGATAAAAGCCGTTTAGAAATGCGAGCGATGCCTAAATTCCGAGAAATTTATGATTATATGGCTGAACGAGTGGCGGCTAAAACGGGGCGTTCCCTAGAGGCGGTGACTCGTCAGGATTAGGGTCGGACGGAATTAGGTCTTAACCGATGTTCCGGCGATCGCGGTCTTGAATAGGCTTTTTCGACTTTTTTTAACAATTACAATTACATCTACGTCGGCGTAGCATTCTCTATGGACTTTGGTATTGGATTTATTTCGACAAATATTATGTTACCGATCCTGGATTTTTTCTTTCGGATCGTACATAGTTATGGATTTGCGATTATTGCTCTGACCCTGGTGATTCGCCTAGGGTTATTTCCGTTGAGTGCGGGTCAAATTCGTAATATGCGTAAAATGCGGATTACTCAGCCCTTAATGAAGGAGCGACAGGAGGAAATTCAGCGTCGTTATAAGGATGATCCGGCCAAGCAACAGGAGGAAATGGCCAAGATTATGCAGGAGTTTGGCAATCCCTTAGCGGGTTGTTTACCGCTTCTGCTACAAATGCCGATTCTCTTTGCTCTCTTTGCGACCTTACGGGGATCGCCTTTTTCGGATATTAATTACACGGTGGATCTCCAGGTTTTACCCCAGGAACAGGTGGAACGGATCGCGCCCCAAACCTATGCCACAAAACCGCAAAATATCTATGTGGATGAGGGGGTTCATTATCCGATCGCCGCGTTTTTACCGGGGGGCAATCATTTAGGATTGGGCGATCGCGCCAAAATTGAATTACAAACCCCAGAAGGGAAAGCGTTCCAGCAGGTGATTCCCGAAACCCAAACGGCAGATTTAACGCCAAGTTTTGCGGTAACGAAGGGAGAAGACCGCGTTAAGGTACAGCCCGATGGCACAGTGGAAGGCTTGATGCCGGGGGATGCGACGGTACAGGTGACAATTCCAGGATTAGCCACAAAAACCGGTTTCCTGTTTATTAAAGCCCTGGGTCAAGTGGGCGTAACCGGAGAAAATGGCGAGATTAACTGGGATATTCTGGGCATGATCATTTTCTTTGGGTTAAGTATCTACGTTAACCAGGAATTATCGGGAGCCTCTCCTAGCCCCGGTGCCAGTCCCCAGGCTCAACAACAGCAAACTGTGAATAAAATTACACCGGTGATTTTTAGTGCGATGTTTCTGTTTTTCCCCTTACCGGCGGGGGTCTTGATGTACATTGTGACGGCCAATCTGGTGCAGACCTTACAAACAGTGATCTTAATGCGCGAACCGTTACCGGAAAATTTGCAAAAACTGCTGGAGCAACAGCAAAAGGCCGCCCAACCCAAGGAAACGTTACCCTTTGAGAAAAAAGGGAAGAAAAAAGAGAAAACCTCGTGATCCCGAAACGGTATCCTAGACCGAGATTGTGTTCTTCATTTTTGATGGTTAATTTTTGATGGCTAATTTAGGTGTAAAAACGACTATGGAGCAGTATATTCAACGGGCGAAAACCTGGTTAGAAACCGCTTTGACGTTGATGGGGGTAACGACTTCAATTGCAGTCCAGGAAAATTATGAAAGTCCCATTATGATGGGGGTATGGTTAGTCATTGATGAAACCCGGCTTTCTCCTGACCAAATTCAAAAACTCCTCGGCGATCGGGGGCAGGGTTTAGATGCTTTACAATATCTGTTAAATACCCAAATGAATATTGGGGTAGCCGAGGACGATCATCATACGTTTATGGTGGAATTGGATGGCTATCGTCGTCGTCGTCAAATTGAGTTGTTAAGCTGGTCAAAAGAGGTGGCAGATCGGGTCAGAATGTCACGTTTACCGGTGGAAATGAATGAGCTATCGGCGGCAGAACGTCGTCAAGTGCATACTTTTTTCCAGAATGAAACGGATTTAATTACCGAGAGCCATGGTCAAGAGCCGGAGCGTCGGTTAATTGTGCGTTTGAAATAGGGAGGATGCGATGCGGGACAAGGTTTTAGATTGGTTAAGGGTCAATGTCAATGAACACCGTTTAACCCATATTCTGGGGGTCGAACAAATGTCTATTGAATTGGCCCAGAGTCATCATCTTGATCCCGATCAAGCGGGCCAGGCGGGATTAATGCACGATTTAGCGAAGTTTTTTCCCCCCGATAAATTACTGGCCATGGCTGACCAGGAGGGGTTAGAACTGGACGATATTCTACGTCAAACGCCCCATTTAATTCATGCCGATGTCAGTGCGATCGTAGCCAGGGATGAATTTGGTGTACAGGATGAGGTCATTTTAGAAGCAATTCGTAATCATACCCTAGGGAAACCCGGTATGGACAAATTATCCTGTGTGGTCTTTTTAGCCGATGCCCTGGAACAGAATCGGGGGGATAGTGAAGAACTGCAAAAATTGCGGCAGGTGAGTCATCATCATTTACTCAAAGCCGTTTATAAAACCTGTGATTATACGCTCCATCATTTAATTAATCACCAAAAAACGATCCATCCCCGCGCCATTTTGACCCGTAATTGGGCCTTACACCACAGTCATAAATCATCATCATTAGGGTAAAAAAGCCATGAAATCCCTGATGATTGTGGGGACAACTTCCCATGCGGGTAAATCCTTTTTAACCACCGCAATTTGTCGCATCTTAGCCCGCCAAGGGTATCGCGTTACTCCCTTCAAGGGGCAAAATATGGCCTTAAATGCCTACGTTAGCGAGGATGGAGGGGAAATGGGTCATGCTCAGGCAGTTCAGGCCTGGGCGGCGAAAACGACTCCCCAGGTAGCGATGAATCCGATTTTATTAAAGCCCCAGGGGGATATGACTTCCCAGGTGATTATTCAAGGGAAAGCAGTCGGCATTACCAGAGCGCAGGAATATTATCAAAACTATTTTGAGCGGGGGTGGCAAGCGATTACCGAATCCCTGGAAATTCTCCAACAAAATTATGATGGAATTGTGTGTGAAGGAGCAGGAAGTCCCGCCGAAATTAATCTCAAACATCGAGATTTAACCAATATGCGCGTGGCGAAGTATTTACAGGCAGATACCTTATTAGTGGTAGATATTGACCGGGGGGGAGCCTTTGCCCATGTGGTCGGGACTTTGCAACTATTAGACCCGGATGAACGCGCTTTAATTAAAGGTATTATTATTAATAAATTTCGGGGTCAGCGATCGCTGTTGGATTCAGGCATTGAATGGTTAGAAAATTATACGGGGATTCCAGTGTTAGGCGTGATTCCCTATGCTCAAAACTTATTCCCTGCGGAAGATTCCTTAAGCTTATTAGAAAGACCTTCCCGCCAAAAAGCTTCGGATTTAGAGATTGCGGTGATTCGCTTACCCAGAATTGCCAATTTTACCGATTTTGATCCCCTCGATGCCGAACCCCAGGTTTATCTCCGGTATGTGAATTTCGGGCAATCTCTTGGAAGACCGGATGCCGTTGTTTTACCAGGTTCTAAGACCACGATCGCCGATTTAAAAGCCCTACATCAGAGCGGCATGGCCCAACAACTTCAAGATTATGTTAAGCAAGGCGGTCTGCTCTGGGGGATTTGTGGCGGTTATCAAATGTTAGGTCAGGAAGTGAGGGATCCGGATGGCTTAGAAGGTGAACCAGAATGTTTACCCGGATTAAATGTATTGCCCATTAAAACGGTCATTACAACAGCCAAAATCACCCAACAACGTCAAGTTAAATCTGCTTATCCCCAAAGGAATTTAGACATAACTGGCTACGAAATTCATCAAGGGATTACGGAATTTTTACCTCAATGGCAAGAAAATCATAAAGCCCTATTTCAAGACCAAAGCTTGGGAATAGTTACCACAAATCAACAAATCTGGGGATGTTATTTACATGGTTTATTCGATAATAGCCCCTGGCGACGAGTCTGGTTAAATCATCTCCGGCAAAATCGAGGTATGGAACTACTTCCGGTTCAAATCCCACATTATCACGAACAACGGGAAATTTTATTTGAAGAAATGGCTAATTTTTTAGAAAAATATTTAGCATTAGATTGCCTTAAACTCAGTTGATTTGAGTGGTATTCTCAAGTATCATTGAGAAAGTTTTTAAATTCTCTCCCCCACAGATTAACCAATTGCGCTGTTTTTTAGATTCAATAATAGAGGTTATTGTGACCACTGATTACAACCAAGGTAAAATTGCAGAACAATATCAAGAATCCAAACAATATCCCTGGCGATGGTATGTAGAAACTTATTCGTTGTTGCTGATGCTCGCACTCCCAATCCTCAAAAACAGGAGTTTGATCTCGCTGTTTCTGCCTGGTTATTAGTCTATGCTCACAATCGTTCAGAATTGGCCTTAATGTGCGAAGGAATTGCTTCTTGGTTACGCCCAGGCGGACGTTTTGTGACTTATACCACCAATCCAAATCTTTATAGTTTTCAGCCTTTTCCTAATTATCGAAAATATGGTTTTGATATGATTTTAGAGGATCAAGCCTATGAAGGGGCATCTATTTTGTGGAAGGCTTATCTCCAGGATTCCATCCTAGAGGTAGAAAATTATTATTTACCCATTTCTGCCTACCAAGAAGCCTTTGAAAAAGCCGGTTTTAAGGATTTTGCGGTCTATCAACCTGAATTATCCCCTGCCACCCAGGAGAGCCAGGATTATTCAGAGGATTATTGGCAGGACTTTCTCCAGTATCCCCCAGGGATTTTAATGGATTGCGTCAAAATTTAGATAGTTTTATCTCAACAACTATTTTTCCAAAAAACGAGAAGAACGTTGATGCTCTTGGAAACGCAACACTAAGCCCAGATTAATTTGCTTGGTAATCCAATATAGTCCCGTTAAAATTAGGAAGGTAAGAATAATGGCTAAAATGGGTTGTTTATGGGACAGGGTCGCCGCCAATTCCTCCGCTAATTCATCGGGAACTCGAATAAAATCCCAACTATTAAACCGCAAAAATCGTCCGAGATAAATACCGATCGCCGACAACAAATGGGCTAATAGTTCGGCTGGTAAAATCCACTGCGATTGTTGACGACGCTCTAGGTAATAGCCTAGATTCAGGATAGACATGACATAACATTGCCAGCCCAAATTCAGGTAAAGAAAATACTGGGGCGTTAGGGCAAAAATTGCCACACTTTCCGGAATTTCTTTTTGAATAATTTTAATATAATGAATAATGTCGGTCAGAATATAGGGGGCATTTGGTAAAAATGCGACAAAAACGGAAAATAATACCCACCACACAGGCGATCGCCGTTCTGCTATGCGAAATAACCAAACACTTAAGGCTAAGGGAATCAAAGCTAGAAATGAATTCCAAAGAATTAACCGATAACTAATCCCTAATACCTTTAAGGAAATATCTAACCACCAGCCGAGGAGATCCATAGGAGTGAATAATTGATAATGGATAATTAATAGGGAATAGTTAAAAACGGAAAACTGATGGTCAAATTAGGGTGTATTGATCCAAACCGTAACGGCGGCGACGGCAATCAACATTTCATCATTTTTATCCTGTAATTCAGGAATCGCTTTTCCTTGGACAATCATGCCGCCCTGGGTCACGGTTAACTGTTTTTGACCAAAGGGTAATACGGCTAAGACTTCCGCTTCTCTCACTTTTTCTGGATAAGGAACCGCAATTTCTACCTCAACAATCATTTCATTAGGGTGATTTAAACCGGCTACCTCCCAAATTCCGGGTAAGGCATTATGGGCGATCGCATTTCTGACGGCTCTAGCGGCGGCAACCGTCGGATCTTGACCATGTTGATCAATGCCCATGCCCATTTCAATTACAAAGCGTTTGCGTGTCATTTAAGCTATTTATCAAGAATTTTATTTTAGCTTATCAAATTTGAGAAAATCCTCAACCCAATTAATGAAAATAATCTTGGCCAGAGCCATACTGCCACGCTTCTTGCCAACGATGCCAACGATATTGCTGTTCAGGACTGAGTTTATCTATCACAGGAGACAGCGATCGCCCCAAAGTATCCAAACCCGTATAAGTTGCCAGATTAATGTAATGTTTTAACCAATCGGTGAGGGGATTAATCCCAATTTGTGGCAAGAGAGGAAGCACTTTCATTGGGTTAACACGGGGCAGAGTTTGTGATAGAGGTGAAAATTGAATCACATCCTGCAAAAACGGTCTTAAAACTTCATCACCCAGATTATCCATTACTTGAAAAACAGCACTCATTAATTCATTAATTTGTTGCGGATTAACAGTTTGCTCCATGCCCACACTCATGGTTTTTTGAAAAAGCCAATTCACTGCAATATTGGGTTGATAGGGTTGTAATAAACCCAAGTCTTTTTGGGTAAGGTAATCCCCTTTTAACGCTTCGCTAATCCCCAACGTTAATCGCTCTAAATGTCTGACCATCGCCCCAAATCCGCCAAAACTTACTGGGGATTGTCCTCCCGCACTATCACCGATCGCCAAAATGCGATCCCAGGACATTTTTAAGGGACTTTGACGATAGGCAGGAAAGAAACCAAACAAAAACCGTTGAAAATCGAGTTGTTCTAAGGTAATGTTTTGATAGGTCGGTAATAAGCGCAAATATTCGGCGAATAAAAATTCTAAACTCAGGCGATCGGGATGGATATCAAGGTAAGTAAAAAGATAAGTGGTGCGACCGTCACGGGCAGGAAAAGCTTCCCAAAAATATTGGCATTGATGCAAAATCGGGGTAATTGTGGCAATTAAATCTCCCGTTGTATTCTCGGTAAATCCTTTGGCGCAACTGCCCACTACTAAACACACTCCATCGGGTTTGAGGGTTCCTCTCACCTGTTGGACAATGGGCGAAAAATGACCCATCGCATCTAACAATAGGCGACAGGTTAAGCTTGTTTTCCCTAAATCCAATTTTACCCCATTTTCATAAATAATAGCCCCCTGAAAAGCCGTATTTTCTAATAAAATTCCCCCAGCATTAACAAATTTTTGTTTTAACGTCTCCAATAAATAAACGGGATCAACTCCAATATTTAAAACATCGTTAACCCAGAGTTCATAGCCCTGATAAAAACTCAGACGAGCGGGATTATATTCGGTGGCGATCGCCGTTTCTAACTCCGTTGGGGTTAATAATTCTAATTTTAAAAACGTTTGTAATTCCTGCCGAGAAATATTCCATTCCTGTTCCCGACCTTTTAAAATACCCCGTTCGATGACGGCGACTTGCCAACCTTGAAGTTGTAAGGCAGTGGCTAGTAAAATACCCAGGGTTCCCCCCGCGATCGCCACATCACAATCTTTTTCGCCTAATTTTTCTGCCTCTTGAGTAATGACTTGGATTGGGTGAAATTTTCCCTGTTTAAGGGCTTGCCATCGTTGATCTATGGCTCTGAGTTGAGTGAGAGGGCGATCGCCACGATTTCCTAATAAGTTTTCAACGGTATTCATAGGTTATTATTAGTAATTTTTGTAAGAAATTGGGGATAAATTTACTTGATTATTTACTCAATTTCCTAAAACACTTCTTCTAAAAAAGGGGCTTGTGAAATGACAATTATACCTTCATCATAATCATGCTTATGATATGGAAATGAAGACAAGTTAAGGTATTTCGTCAAAATGTCTGACAGAGAACTTCGCACTCACCAATTACAGCAATAATATCTTTTTTTCTCGTATCGATCCAGTTATTACCCATAATGAGAATTACCGCGGCGATCGCCCAGACCCCAACCGAAAAATGGTAAACTGGATAACCGTTCCTACGGCTAGGCTAACCCTTCTGGAGTGATTGTATGTCCATTACCGGCGATCGCATTATTCCCACCGATCTGAGAAATGAAATGTCGCGTTCCTATCTGGAATACGCCATGAGTGTCATTGTCGGGCGGGCTTTACCCGATGCGCGGGATGGACTCAAACCCGTTCACCGTCGGATTTTATATGCCATGTATGAATTGGGACTGACTCCCGATCGCCCCTTCCGGAAATGTGCCAGGGTAGTGGGGGAAGTCTTAGGGAAATACCATCCCCATGGCGACACGGCGGTTTATGATGCCTTGGTGCGGATGGCCCAGGACTTTTCCATGCGCGATCCTTTGATTAATGGCCATGGCAACTTCGGGTCAGTGGATAATGATCCCCCGGCGGCCATGCGTTATACGGAGTGTCGTCTGCAAAGTTTAGCGACTAATTCTCTACTGCGCGATATTGAAGCCGATACCGTTGACTTTATTGATAACTTTGATGGCTCCCAACAGGAACCGACGGTTTTACCTTCCCGGATTCCCCAATTATTGTTAAATGGTTCGTCTGGAATTGCGGTGGGGATGGCGACCAATATTCCCCCCCATAACTTAGGGGAATTAATTGATGGAACCATTGCTCTAGTGCAGAATCCAGACCTAGAGAATGGAGATTTAAGGCGGTACATTCCGGGTCCTGATTTTCCCACAGGAGCGCAAATTTTAGGTCGGTCAGGAATCCGAGATGCCTACACTTCGGGACGGGGTTCGATTACGATGCGCGGTGTTTGTAATATTGAAACCGTTGAAGCCAGGGGACGACAAGACCGAGAGGCGATTATTGTCACCCAGTTACCCTATCAAACTAATAAAGCGGCTTTAATTGAACGGATTGCTGAATTGGTGAATGATAAAAAAATTGAAGGGATTGCCGATATTCGGGATGAAAGCGATCGCGATGGCATGAGAATTGTCATTGAATTAAAGCGTGATGCCTATCCCCGCGTGGTGTTGAATAATTTGTATAAACAAACGCCGTTACAAGCAAATTTTGGGGCCAATATGTTAGCCCTGGTGAACGGTGAACCCCAGTTATTAACCCTCAAGGATTTTTTAACGGTTTTCATTAATTTTCGGGTTGAAACCATTATCCGACGCACCCGATACGAATTACGCAAAGCCGAAGAACGAGATCATTTATTACAGGGTTTATTAATTGCTTTAGGAAACCTCGATGCAGTGATTCGGTTAATTCGTGGGGCCGCTGATACCGCAACCGCAAAAACAGTTTTAGTCGAAGAATTTGGTCTGTCGGAAGTGCAAGCGGATGCAATTTTACAGATGCAACTGCGACGTTTAACCGCCTTGGAAGCAGAAAAAATTCAAGCAGAACACGAAGAATTACAGGTTAAAATTGCCGATCTCAACGATATTCTGGCTCGTCGGGAAAGGATTGATGCCATTATTATTGAAGAATTAACCCAGATTAAAACCCTACACGCTTCTCCTCGGCGCACGGAAATTGTACAGGATGATGGCGAAATTGTGGATCGGGATTTAATTGCCAATGAACAGGCCATTATTTTATTAACGGAACAGGGCTATATTAAACGGATGCCGGCCAATACCTTTGGCACCCAAAATCGCGCCACACGGGGCAAAGCGGCGGCCAAAATCAAAGAAGATGACGGCGTAGAACATTTTATTTCCTGTTGCGACCATGATCAAATTCTTTTCTTCAGCGATCGCGGGGTAGTTTATAGCATCAATGCCTATCAAATTCCGGTCGCCTCTCGGACAGCGCGGGGGATGCCCATTGTGCAAATGTTGCCTATTCCCAAGGATGAAAAAATCACCTCTTTGGCCGCTGTTTCTGAGTTTTCCGAAGACAGTTACTTTATTATGTTGACCCGCCAGGGATTTATTAAAAAAACGGCGTTATCGGCTTTTAGTAATATTCGCGCTAATGGGTTAATTGCCATCACTTTAACGGAAGGGGATCAACTGCGTTGGGTACGGTTAGCCAAAGAAGCAGATAGTATTATCCTCGGTTCTCGTAATGGGATGGCCATTCATTTCCGGGCCGATAGTGAGCAATTACGGGCGATCGGACGGGCGGCCAAAGGGGTGAAATCCATGAAACTGCGATCGGGAGATGAGTTGATCAGTATGGATATTTTACCCAGTCAAATTGTGGCGGGTATTGCCAGTGATGAGGACGCGCCGGAAGAGGAAATGTTAGAGAGTGGGGACACCTTAGAATCGGAAGAGTTAACAGAAGAAGCCCAAGGTCCTTGGCTCCTCGCTATTACTTCAGGGGGATTTGGTAAACGGGTGCCGGTGACTCAATTCCGGTTACAACGACGGGCGGGTATGGGAGTCAAAGCCATTCGTTTTAAATCCAGTGGCGATCGCCTAGTTTCGTTACAAGTTGTCAATCCGGAAGATGAATTAATGTTAGTCACCAATCGCGGCATTATTATTCGTCAGGCGGCAGATGCGATTTCTCCCCAATCGCGGATGGCAACCGGGGTGCGGGTACAACGCTTAGATGATGATGATGCGATCGCGGCGGTGGCCTTGGTTCCTCCCTTAGCAGAAGGCGAGGGCGAAGAGGAATAAGCTGGCTGACCTGACTTTTCCCGCTATCTTTTTATTTGAGCGATCACCTAATTTTCTCCTATCTCAAAGCCTTATTCTCTCGTCGGCTATTGTCATTAGATCCAGCTTATTGAAAACGGCGAAGAGTCTGAAACCCT
>JACCDQ011556507.1_pt1 | contig 27331 bp, 25 predicted proteins | sample 7446031 | NCBI WGS metagenome assembly JACCDQ01 (sample SAMN15323442, study PRJNA562643) | freshwater metagenome | isolation source: river surface water | place: USA:Blue River Watershed | collected 2017-08-17 | reverse complement strand
GGCCAGATTTCGCGGTCGTGGTTGGCCGAGACGAAGTTCAACAGCACGTATTTGCTCGGGTCGCGCTGGTTGTCTGGCAGACCTATCTGCTCGCCAGTTGCGCGCTCCATCTTCGGTAGCGGTGAGAGGTAGCGAACCATCTCGGCAATCGTGCGATTGAACCAATCTTGGTTCTGAGCCAAGAACTCGCGGTCGCTCGGTTTGCCGATGAGATGCCAGACGAGACCGGTGACGAGTTTGATCACGGTGTCGCGTCCGCCTGCCAGCAGCACGTTTGCGATTCCCTGCATTTCTTGTCGGTTGATGCGGGTGCCATCGATTTCAATCTGAGAAACGAAGTCCCAGACATCTTGCTTAGCCGGGTCGGTCACCGGGCTTTGTTCGGCGTGATCAAAAACGCGGTCGAGGTATGCCTGCAGGATGCCCCCGTCACGCTCACTCGGGAGGTCGAAGTTGCGGTCGCGCAGCACCTCTTCGCCGGCCTTGGTGGTTTGACCCTTCTGGTGACTCTCGGCGGTCCAGACATCCGGACCCCATGACAACCACTCGGCGTAATCCTGTGGGCGGTTATAGATGATGCTCAGGCAGCCAATCACATACGGCAAGGCAAACTCGGATGCGATGTCGGCCTCACCCTTTGCGCGAATCTCGGCGATCAGCTTGCGTGCATGCTCGGCGAAGGCTGGGCGGTGGACGGCGATCGCATCCCCCATAAATAGAGGCTGCACGGCCGAACGAAACTGCGTGTGGCGAGGTGGGTCTGCCTCGAGCGGGAGCTGGCGATAAGTGCGAACGTCGCGGTCACCGAGCAGGTCGCTCGAATAGGTTTGAAAGTCTTTCGCAGCCTCGCGAACCTCTAGGTAGCCTCGGATTTCTTGACGCGTCATTGCGCTCCCCTTCTGCTAGATGACTCCAGCGCGCTTTAGCCGCGCACGAGCGGCATCTTCGATGGGGCTCTCTGGCCCGATTGCCCAACGCATAAGCTTCAGCAACCATTTGGTGGCCGATAGGACCAGTTTTGGGTTTTTCACTCGATAGCCAGTTAGCTCCTCTGCCCATTCTGGCAGGTTCGCGATTGCCGCCTTGAACAGCAGTCGATAGATCCCCTTGGCCGCACTCGGCAGAGGCGGGCGTTCGATAAAACCCATTACGGCAGCCGTCTGCGCATCGAAACGCAGTTCGCCCGCGCGCGCATACTCTTTTAGGGCCTGACTGAGCCCAACGCGCGTGGTTGGCAACGAGTCGACATCGAGACCCAGTGGAGCAGCAGAACGACGCCATAAATGGACGTATGAGTCAGCGCCGCCGGGAATCGCCACCGACGAAACGTCCAGCTGCGCGCTAAGGAAGGCCTCGCTGAATGCCAAATGCACCCAGGCCAGCAAGCGCGAATCGCGTGCCTTGTAGTCGACCGTTCGGCCGTCGTTATCTACCAGCTGGCCGCTCACGCGATCGTGCAGGCGATTCACACGCGAAGCCTCATTCGCAATTGCTTCGACCGAACCGAAGGTGGTCACCGTCAACCAGCGGATGGTTCCCGAGAGACGACCGAGCGGGTCCTGCTCATACCGCGAGTGCTGAGCCACACCGGCGAGAGTCGCCGGGTGAAGCGCCTGAAGGATGAGCGCGCGAATGCCCCCGACCAGCGTCGAGAAGTCGCCGTGCACAACCCACGGGGCATCGCTCGGAGTGAAATAGCCGGGACCATCCCCCGCTGCAACAACCGGCAACCAAGGTGGGATGCCGTCGGGAGCCCCCGACAGAAAACGACGGAACTTGACCGAAAGAAACTCTTGAAGAGCGTTGTTCTTGGTCATGCACCGATCCGTTTCAAAAATTAGCCGAAGGAACTAAACATGAATCAGAGCGATCTATTCCTGCAGTGGAACAAAGCCTGGCAAACGCTCGTGATTAGCCAGCTAGCGCCTACTTTTCTGTTGATCACCACCGCTTCGCTGGTTGGCCCGCTGCACGAGCAGTCGATGAACCTGCGTCTTGCCGTAATTCTGATTCTGTTGGCCAGCGGAATCCTCGGTTCATTGGCTCAGTTCTGGGCGTCGGCTCAGGCCCAAGCCGCAGCAAAGGACCTGGCCGCCACCACTGAAAGCGCGACCGTCAAGACCATGGTTCAGGCAGCCAAGTGGTTGGCGGTTTCGAAGTTTGTGACCCCGGCAATCTTCACCGCGATTTTTGCAATTCTGCTGGTCGAGCTTCACTAGCCGCCAGAAGGTGCCTGTCTGCACCAAGGTTTAAGCGAAAGACCCCGCCCAATCGGACGGGGTCTTTCTTTGCTTTGCAGATTAGTGCTGGACGGCCTTGCCGATTGCTGCACCAGTCAACGAACGAACTTCGAGCTCTGCATACTTCGCAGTGTTCTTCTCGTTCGAGGTGATGGTTCCGAGCCAGCCGAAGAAGAAGCCGAGCGGGATCGAAACGATACCTGGGTTTGCAAGCGGGAAGTAGTCCCAACGAGTGCCGGTTTCGCTCAGCTTGAAGAAGCTGGTCTCGAAACCTGAAACGTTAGGGCCGAATGCGAGCAGGATGAGCGCTGCGGCGAGACCGCCGTAGATTGCCCAGACTGCGCCGCGAGTGTTGAACTTCTTCCAGAACATCGTGTACAGAACCGCAGGTAGGTTGCCCGAAGCTGCAATCGCGAAGGCGATAGCAACGAGGAACGCTACGTTCAGGGTCTGTGCACCGATGGCAAGAACGATTGCAACTAGACCGATGACAATTGCTGCGATCTTTGCAACGCGTACTTCGCTTTCAGGCGATGCCTTGCCGCGCTTGATTACGTTGGCGTAAAGGTCGTGTGCCAACGATGACGAGCTTGCAAGAGTCAAACCAGCAACCACAGCGAGGATGGTCGCGAATGCGATTGCACCGATGATTGCGAGCATTACTGCACCACCGACGCTTCCGTGTCCGCCGCCAAGGAACTCAGCAAGCAGCGGTGCTGCCACGTTGCCCGATGGGTCGACAGGCACGAGCGACTTCTTCAAGTCGCCGAGCTGCGCCATGTTGGTGGTGTCGAAACATGCAACGCTGTCGCTTGCGATGGCAGCGCCATCCTTGTCAACGAAACACTTCTTCGCGAGGTCCATCTTGTAACCGCGGAATAGGTCCATGCGGCTCACGAGAGCTGCAGCACCAAAACCAAGTGCGATGGTCATCAGGTAGAAGGCACCGATGTTACCAATTGCCCAGTTGACCGACTTGCGTGCAGCCTTTGAGTTTGGAACGGTGTAGAAACGAATCAGGATGTGAGGAAGACCCGCAGTGCCTAGCACGAGTGCTAGTCCGAGCGAGATCAGGTCAAGACGGCTAAACAGCGTCTTGGTCGCATCCAGGGTCGTGCCGTCAGCTAGGAATACGTCCTTGCCGAACTTTAGACCCGGCTGAAGGAATGCTTCCTTCTTGCCGCTGTTCGTTGCCGCTGCTCCAAGGAGCTCTGCGATGTTGAAGTGGAACTGCGCGAGGACCAAAACGGTCAGCATTGCAGCACCAATCATCAGCAAGAACGCCTTGATGATTTGAACGTAGGTGGTGCCCTTCATGCCACCGACGGTGACGTAAAGGATCATCAAGATACCGACACCAACGATGATGAGGTTCTTGGTGCCTGGGTCAGTGATGCCGAGCAGCAGCGAAACAAGCGCACCCGCACCGACCATCTGAGCGAGCAGATAGAAGATCGAGACGATGATTGTCGATACTGCCGAAGCGGTGCGAACCGGACGCTGACGCATACGGAAAGCGAGCACGTCACCCATGGTGAAACGACCCGAGTTGCGAAGTGGCTCAGCGATTAGAAGCAGCGCAACCAACCAAGCGACTAGGAAGCCGATTGAGTAGAGGAAGCCGTCGTAACCGAACAGTGCGATGGTTCCAGCGATACCGAGGAACGATGCTGCCGACATGTAGTCACCGGCAATTGCGAGGCCGTTCTGGAAACCCGAGAACGATGCGCCACCGTCATAGAAGTCCGAAGCCTTCTTGGTAGTGCGGCTAGCGCGCCAAACAACAACCAGGGTTACGGCTACGAAAGTGATAAAGAGTATTGAACTCAGCTGAGTTGAATCTATGTTCATTAGAGTCCTAGCTCCTTTTCAACCTTGTGCTTGACTGCTTCGCCAGCTGCATCGAGGTGCTTGCTTGAGTAACGCTCGTATAGCCACGCAATCAAGAAGGTGCTGACGAACTGCAAGACGCCAAGGACGAAGGCGATGTTGATGTGAGGGACAACTTCTTGCGACACCCAAGGACGTGCAAAAGCTGTCAGTAGTACATATGCGAAATACCAAACCAAGAACGCGACCGTAAGCGGAAAAGCAAAGTTACGGAACTTGCGTTTTAGGGCCTGGAACTCAGGAGAAGCTTGGGTTTCTTCCCAAACTCTCTCGTGCTCTGTCGATCCCATTGAACTCCAATGTTCAAACGAAAACCCGCGCATCGTTGCACGAGCCAGCACGCTTGGGGGCGTGCTCCATGGGTCAATCTAGCGAAATTAGAATGCCGAAAACGCCGAAGTGAAACTAGAAAATAATTCGTTATTTGAATGTAACGAAGGCTGGGAATAACTTTTCGCGGATGCGAATACGCAGCTTCAGGCAGCTTCTAGCATTGCGGGTCAGAAGTTGGTACGACGTTGTTGACGAAGTACCGATCGACCGTCTTGTCGATGCACGAATTAGAACGGCCGTAAGCCGTGTGACCTTCACCGTTGTAGGTCACCATGACTCCCCCGGTGAGCAGTTTCGCGAGCGCCTGCGCCTGCGCATAAGGAGTGGCTGGATCGTTAGTGGTACCGATCACAAGGATCTTCGCCGAGCCCTTGGCGGTTAGATCCGCCGGCTTCTTGGCAACCGGGTAAGGCCACATCGAACAGGTCAAAGCACCGTTCTGCCAGTAACGACCGAACACCGTGGATCCGGCCACAACGCGAGCGTTCTGCTTGGCTACCTCAACCGGATCCCAGCTGCTGCGAGAGTCGAGGCAGGCAATCGCAATGTTCGCCTCCATGAGGTTGGTCGCATACGTTCCGTCTTGATTTCGGTCGTAATAGAAGTCAGCCAGCTGCATGAACGAACGACCGGTCTTCTCATTGAACGCCTCGGTGAAGGCGTCGGTCGCATACGTCCAGTAGCTATTCGAATACAGGCTCATGATGATGCCGGTCTGCGCCGCCCAGACGGTTAGCTTTCGGCTGCCGCCGGCCGGAATCGGATTGGTCTCTAACCCACGCAGCCATGCGGCGATCTTTGCTTCGGCCTGCGACACTGATCCGGTGAATGGGCAACCCTTGTTCGCTAGACAGTTGGCCAAGTATGCCTTTAGCGCGCTATCGAATCCTTTGAGCTGGAAGAACGACTGGTCGTAATCATTGACAGTCGGGTCGATAGCGCCATCCAGAACCAAGTGTCCGACGCGCTTCGGATACTGTGCGGCATAGATACTGCCTAGGTATGTGCCATACGAATAGCCGAGGTAATTCAGGCGAACGTCACCGAATACCGCACGAATGATGTCCATGTCGCGTGATGCCGAGACGGTGTCAACGAATTGAATCGATGAGCCGGTGTTTTTGACGCAGGCGTCGATGAAGTCTTTGGTTGATGCGCGCGATTCGGCTAGGTCTTCAGGTGACCCGATCGGATACTTCTGGTCGCCATAGAACAGCTCATCGTTGCCCTTGGCATCTAGACACTTGACGGTCGGCTGACTGCGACCGACGCCACGAGGGTCGAACGCGACGATGTTGTAACTCGAACGCAGGTTGGCTGTGCCAACTCCGCCACCCGATTCGGCAACCCAGTCGTATGCAGGCGAGCCTGGGCCTCCGGGGTTGAACAGGATTGAACCTAGCGGCTTTGCCTTGTCGGCCGGGCGCCAGGCAACAGCTAGTTTGAGGCTGCCCGCAGACGGCTTGCTCCAGTTCGTCGGCACGGTGATGGTGCCACACTTAGCGCTCTTGTTCTTCGGGCAAGGCTTCCAGCTGGGCTTCTGCGTGTAGAGCTTCTGAAGGTCTTTTGAGAGATTGGCGTCAATCAATGGCAAAGCCGCCGTGGTCGCTGCCGAGGCCGGCGACTCGCTCGCCGAAGGGCCAATGCCGAACAGTCCGGCACAACCGGTAAGCGCGACGGCAAGGGCAACTGAGAGCGTGCTGGCGATGATTCTGTGCAACTTAGCCATGTGGAAACCCTAGTGATTGTTCCTGAGAGCAACGGCAAGCGCATCGAGGATGTAGATGTCGCGGCCATTGGACTCGAGGCGGGTTCGCGCCTGCGAGATCGCATCCAACTTCGCAATGGTCTGAGCCGGATTTGATTTGCCTGCAACCTCTTCGATGGTGGCCCGAAGGTCTTCGTTCACGAGGTTTGCCTGAGCCTGAAGCTGAACGGTCAAAATGTCGCGATAGAGCGCAAGCAGGTCAACCAGGATGCGGTCGATGCCATCGCGCAGACTTCGAGCAGCACGGCGCTTCTGAGCCTCTTCTAGGTTCTTGATGTCGACGCGCAGATTCGGCGGAACCGCATCGCCCTCGTTCACGCCGAGCGACTTGAGCATCTCAACCTTTTCGGCAGCGTCGCGCTCTTCGGTGAGCGCATCGGCATCCTTCTTGGCAACCTCGAGCCATTGACCAGCAGCGGTCACTGCGGCGGTGACACCGTTGATGTGCAGTGCGGCGAGCAGGCTTTCGCGTCGGCGACTTCGCGCCTCGTGACTGGTTGCCAGACGACGAGCCATGCCAATGTGTGACTGTGCCTCGGCCGCCACCTGCATAGCAAGCTTCGGGTCGATTCCGTCACGTTCACTCAGTAGGCGCGCGACCTCTGTCACCGAAGGAACCTTGAGACCAACGCGACGAACTCGTGAACGAATGGTTGGAAGCATGTCGGCTTCGCTAGGGGCGCAGAGCAGCCAAATGGTTCCCAGCGGCGGTTCTTCGAGGGCTTTCAAGAGCACGTTCGAGGAGCGCTCGGCCATGCGGTCGGCATCCTCGATGATCATGATGCGGAATTTGCCCATCGATCCGCCGAACTGCGAATCCGCCACGAGCTTGCGAACCTCGTCGATGCTGATAACGATCTTGTCGGTCGCTAGGACCGAAATGTCAGGATGCGTTCCCGCAGCTGCGAGTTGGCAGACGTGGCAGTTGCCGCAGCCGCCGTCGGGGCAGAGCAACGCGGTTGCGAAGGCGTGCGCGAGATTTGAGCGGCCGGATCCGGGCGGGCCGGTGAGCAACCAAGCGTGGTGTACGCCTTGCTCGCGGTTAGCGACGGCCTGCTGGAGCTGAGCGACGGCCTCGTCTTGGCCAAGCAGCTCTGACCAGACGCCGGTGATGTTCGCCTTTGCGCTGGTCATTCTCTAACCCAGCAGTTGATCGACGCGAGTGCGGATTAGAGCTTGCATGGCCTCGACTGATTGGTCGGCTGAAACGACCAACCAGCGGTTTGGCTCGGCTGCGGCCATCGCCAAGAATGCCTGACGCACGGCTTCGAAGAACTCGACCTTCTCGCGCTCGAGGCGATCGGGTTCTTGACCAGTCTTCGCCCGTCGCGCTAAGGCCTTCTCGGCTGGCAGGTCTAGCAGAACCGTCAGGTCAGGCAGCAGGTTTTCGACGGCAAACATCGACAGCGCGCGCACCTCAGCCGAGTCGAGAGCGCGACCGGCACCCTGGTAGGCAACCGATGAATCGAGGTAGCGGTCGGTTACAACTACAGCGCCACGTTCGAGGGCTGGGCGAATCTTGGTTGCCACGTGATGAGCTCGATCTGCTGCATAGAGCAGCGCTTCGGCTCGCGGGGCAACATCGCCCTTGCGGTGCAGCAGCAGGTGACGAATCTCTTGGCCGAGTTCGGTGCCGCCAGGTTCAAAGGTGTGCACGACCTCGCGACCAGCGGCGGTCAAGTGCTCGACGAGCGCACTGATTTGAGTCGACTTGCCAACTCCATCGATGCCCTCGACCGAGATAAACAGACCACCGTGAACTGACATGCTTACTTGCTCTTTCGGGTCGCTCCGCGCTTGACGACGCGGGTCGCAACCTTGCCCTTAGCCTTGCCGGCTTTCGGAGGCGCCTGACCAGGTTCAACACCAAGCTTTTCGCGACGAATTGCAAGCAATTCAAAAGCGCGGTCTGGGCTCATGTCGTCCAGCGGGTCTTCCTTCGGAACGGTCGCATTGATCACGCCGTCGGTCACGTACAGACCAAACTGGCCCGTCTTGGCAACGACCTGCAGGCCGCTGGCTGGGTCTTCACCAAATTCGCGCAGCGGAGTTGCCGCGGTTCGGCGACCGCCATATTTCGGCTGAGCGAAAAGCTCTTGCGCACCCTTGAGGTCGATGCTGAGAATCTCGTCCTCTGAGGTCAACGAACGGGTGTCTTTGCCTTTGGTCAGGTAAGGGCCGAACTTGCCGTTCTGGGCCATGATGACTTCGCCGGATGCCTCATCGACGCCAACCTCACGCGGCAATGCGAGCACCTGGAGTGCCTGATCAAGAGTGACGGTCACGGGATCCATGCTCTTGAAAAGAGAAGCGGTCTTTGGCTTGGCGGCGTTCGGGTCGTCGATGTAAACGTATGGACCGTAGCGGCCGTCCTTGAAGACGATGTCGAACCCGGTCGCAGGGTCGGTTCCAAGAACGCGGTCGGTCGCAACCGGCGCATTGATGAGCTCGATGGCCTTCGCTTGGGTTAGCTCATCTGGCGCGAGACCCTCTGGCAAATTGACGATGCGGCGTCCGTTTTCGTCAAAACTGTCGGTGTTCGGGGTGCCGGTCACCTCGAGGTATGGGCCATACTTTCCAGTGCGCAGAGTGATGTTCTCTGCAATGGCAATCGAGTTGATGGCACGCGGGTCGCTGTCACCCAGCTGGTCGACGGTCGGTTCGAGACCGGCCATCTTGCCGCCACCGAAGAAGAATTCGTGCAGCCACTTGTTGCTGTCGAGCTTTCCATCTGCGATCTGGTCGAGGTCTTCTTCCATCGCGGCCGTGAAGTCGTAATCGATCAGCTTGCCGAAGTTTTCCTCGAGGAAGCGAGTCACGGTGAACGCGATCCACTCGGGCACGAGCGCTTGACTGCGCTTGCTGACGTAACCCTTGGCCACGATGTTCGACAAAATTGCCGCGTATGTGGATGGGCGGCCGATGCCATCTTCTTCTAGTGCCTTGACCAGAGTTGCTTCGGTGTAGCGAGGTGGCGGTGTGGTCGCGTGTTCCTTGGCCTGGATGTCGACCAACTTGAGAGTCTGACCAACCTCGAGCGACGGCAGCTTTCGCTCGGCGTCATCCTGGTCGTCCTGGTTGCGAGCTTCGTCGCGACCTTCTTCATAAGCAGCTAGGAAGCCACGGAAGGTAACGACGGTGCCCGAAGCGGTGAACTCCGCGGTGCTACCGTCGGCCAAACCGCTGACCGAGATCTTCGCGGTGGTGGTCGAAACCTTTGCGTCTTGCATTTGAGATGCGACAGTGCGCTTCCAGATCAGCTCATACAGTTCGAGAGCGCGACCGTGAAGCACGCCTGCAAGTTCGCTCGGGCGACGGAAGGTTTCACCGGCTGGGCGGATCGCCTCGTGCGCCTCCTGGGCGTTCTTGTTCTTGCCCTGATAAACGCGAGGTGCGTCAGCGACCATCTCTGAACCGAACATCTCGGCCGCCTGCTTGCGAGCCGCGTTGATGGCCTGCCCCGAAAGAGTTGGCGAGTCGGTACGCATATAGGTGATGTAACCGTCTTGATAAAGCGACTGCGCGGTATCCATCGTCTGCTTGGCCGACATGCGGAGCTTGCGCGATGCCTCCTGCTGCAGGGTCGAGGTGGTGAACGGAGCAGCCGGACGACGAGTGCTCGGCTTCGATTCGACCGAGCTGACCTTGATGGTCACGCCTGGCTTACTTGCTGCCTCGGCGAGCGCTTCGGCTGCCGCTGCGTCTAGCAAAAGAACGTCGGTGACCAGCTTGCCGTTGTCGTCGAAGTTGTCACCCGAGGCAATGCGCTTTCCGTTGACAGTCTGAAGCTTTGCGTCGAAGTCTGGTTCGCCGGCGATACCGAGGCTAAAGGTCGCCTTCACGTCGGAATACTGCGCGGCGACGAAAGCCATGCGCTCACGTTCACGCTCGACGACTAGACGAGTGGCTGGTGACTGCACGCGACCTGCACTAAGGCCACGGTTGATCTTGCGCCAAAGAATCGGGCTGATGGCGTAGCCGAAGAGGCGGTCGACGACTCGTCGAGTTTCTTGAGCGGCGACCAGGTCTTCGTCGATTGAGCGGGTGTTGTCTAGCGCGGCCTGAATTGCTTCCTTGGTGATCTCGTGGAACACCATTCGCTTGACCGGGACCTTTGGCTTTAGTAGCTGCATTAGGTGCCACGCGATGGCCTCACCCTCGCGGTCCTCATCTGTTGCGAGGTAAAGCTCGTCGGCGCCAGCCAATGCCTTCTTCAAATCGCTAACGGTCTTCGACTTGCCAGCGCTGATGACGTAGTAAGGCTCAAAGTTGTTCTGGACGTCAACCGAATACTGCTTGATGTATGCGTTCTTCTTCAGTTCCGCAGGAACGTCTTTCGGTTCACACAGGTCGCGGATGTGCCCGACCGATGCGAGCACCTCGAACTCGCTGCCCAGGTACTTGCCGATCGTTTTCGCCTTGGCAGGCGACTCAACGATGACTAGCTTTCGGCTGTTTGCCAACTGTGCTCCTTTATATGTGCGACATTTCAAGACTCATGATCTTGAATGTGCCCTTGCGGTCATGACTATACCGAGTCGGTCTGACTTCAAAACAATCCATGTCTCGCTGTTGAGAATACGACACGTGTCAAGGGTCAAAGCAAATCGGCTAGCCTCACGCTGAGCAATCTCACACGGAAAGCCGGTTATCAATCCGCGCTGGGCGTCCTCTGCCATCAGGGCAATTTGATCGGCATGCGCCTGCAACCGCACCTGCTCTAAAGCCGCCCTGGTCTGCATCGAAACCAGTTCGAGCAACCCGACAGCCATGGCGATGAATCCGAGCATCAGTGCCGAACCCGCCCCCGATTCGCCTTGCGTTAGCGACCCAGTTCGCGCGTGCAAGATTCCTCGCTCAGTTCTATCTCTCCAAACCCGAGCACATTCAGCTCAGTGGATGCGCTCGCGCATACCTCAACCTCCTCGCCCGGCGACCCACTCACTCGCTGCACCTTCGTGCCAGGCGGAGCAGCAACCGCCTCGCCGATGGCGAGTGCCCGAGCAGCTTGGGCCGCCGAGACCACGAGTGCCACCCGTTGCACCTGCCCTGCACCAACCACTGCGAGCAAACCGATGAGCATCACCATCACGGGCAGCACAGCAACTAGCTCGGCGGTGACGGTTCCGCCATCCGAACCCCAACTACTGAGTTTGGGCATTCGGATTCGTGAAGGTAAGCGCACTCTTGACCAAGTCGAAGAGCACGGTTCGAATCTCGTCACTGCGCATGATCACAACCAAGAGCCCGGCGAAGCCAACGGCTGCCATGGTCGCAATCGCATACTCGGCTGTGGCGGCACCTTCATCGGCTTTCAGCGCTCGCCAGAAACCAGGGTTCTTTTTTGTCATTCGTTCCTCTTTCTATGTTTTTCGCCCCAAGTTCAATTCGCGAGCATTCCGACGGTCACCGGAACCACCCCGATAAGCACGAACGCAGGCAACACCACCAACCCGAGCGGGATCATCAACCGCACGCCAAGGCGCTCGATGGTCAACCGCTGAGAAGCAAAGCTCTGCGAACGCCGAACGGAAGCCTGAGCCATGAGAAGGTCTCGCAGCGAACTGCCGGTGGTCAGCGAGTAGTCCATGAGCCGTCGACTCTCGGCGAATTGCCACTCGAGCTCTCGGTCGCCCAGTGGTTCGCCGCCGAGCCCAAGATGCAGGCAGGTCAGTTCAAAACAGGTTTTGGTCGGCAATCCCGACAACAACGACTGTGCGAATAGCCCCAGCAGCTCGCCCGCATCGCGCCCGTCTGGCTTCGCTCGCGTCATCATTCGACGCATCACCAACCAGCCGAGCACCAAGAAAAACGTGCCGACAATCGCAGACAAGTGAGCCAATCCAGTTCCGGCGAGCGCGGCCAACGGATTCAGTCCGGCTAACTGCGCCATCGCAAGCGAAAGTACCGGCAGCCCGGTCACCAACATTGCGGTTGACTTCGGCGCCGCAAACGCCGCCTCAAGCTGCCGGCCCTGTTCGGCCTGCTGCTCAAGTTGCCCGGCCCAGGACCGCATCAAATCAGCCAGCGGTATGCCCAAATCGCGGCCAAAGCTCAACATGCGTGACAAACGTTGCTCTTCGCCCTCGCTTAGCCGATCGCGGTCGGCGCTCAACTGCGAGTCAACCTCGCGAAGCGGCAGACCGGCTTCTAGCAGGGCCGCATACCGATGGCACAGTTCGAACAGGGCCATCAGGTCACCGCCTCGACCAGCAGGCGACCGTCAACCAGACGCAACCGCCCCACCCCGATGACTCTGCGCGCGCCGGTTCGCGCATCGAACCCAACCTGAATGACCCAGTTGATGCAACTGACAATCATCGAATCGAGCTGCTCGGTCGACACCCCTGCAAGCAGAGCAATCGAGTGCAACCGGGCCGGCACATCCTCAAGTGAATTCGCGTGCAGAGTTGCGCCGCTCCCCGCGTGCCCGGTGTTCAGCGCTTGCAACAGAACCAGCAGTTCAGCCGAGCGAAGCTCACCCACAACAATTCGATCCGGGCGCATTCGAAGAGCTTCGACCAGCAATCGCGATAGCCCGACTTCGCCTCGTCCTTCGACATTGGCCTGCCGCGCCAGTAATTCGACGGAGGCTCCACCAAGCCGCAACTCAGGTAGATCCTCAATCGTGACGATTCGCTGATTGGCGCATTCCAACAGCAACGCGCGCAGCAACGTCGTCTTTCCGGCCCCGGTCGGACCACAAATCAAGAAATTCTGCCGCTCGGCGACCAACTGTTGCAGCCCGACCAACATGGGATCGCCAAACATCCCGGCGGCCGAAAGTTCGGAGAGCGCGCGCTGTCGCTCCCCCAAGAACCGCACCGACAGTTGCGTCAGGCTGCTGCACGCCGACTTCAAAACGGCATGTATGCGCACATCGCCCACAACGATATCCGCGAATGGGTTGGCTGCATCCAACCTTCGCCCGCCGCTCGAAATTAGCTCAACGGCAACCCGGTCCAGGTCGGCCGGTTCAGAAAACGGGCTCGGCCGTGGCTCAATCGTGGCACCACGAGAAACCCAACAACCGGTAACCCCGCTCAAGAGCACATCGGTCACGCCGGGTTCGGCGAGCAACTGCCCCAGTCGCGGATCGATGTTGTTTGGAATCACTCATACATGGTCGCCATCTAGAGCATCCGCTGCCGGTGGCTAACAAGAGCTGTGGAAAAACCAACCGAGTTAGGCCGCCGGCGCGAGATTATGAGCAACCACCCGTTAAATTAGGGGGCCCCAGGTCTGGGGGAGATCCTGGGGCCGGGCGATACCAAGTTGGGGGGAACTGGTATCGCAGGTCAGACTAGCTGACACATAGATAGTAAACGATTCATAACGAAATTCATTCCCCGAAGTGGCAAAAAACTGCAAAATCCGCATTTTTCTAAGCAAAAACTCAGGAATCTAGCCACGCCGAGGGCACGTACCAGAAAAATGTTCTGGAATTTTATGGCAGTATGACGAGAGGTTCGTAGCCCCCAATGGAGGACAATGATGTCAGCCGATCACGAGATCGACAATCTATTGCACGAAGAGCGTCACTTCGCTCCGAGCGCTGAATTTGCTAAGAATGCGATTGCTCAGGCATCGCTTTATGAAGAGGCTGCGGCCGACCGCCTCGGTTTTTGGGCCAAGCAGGCTAAGAACCTGCACTGGCACAAGCCATTCACCAAGACCCTCGACTGGAGCAACGCTCCTTTCGCCAAGTGGTTCCACGACGGTGAACTAAACGTCTCTTACAACTGCCTCGACCGCCACGTCGAAGCCGGCAACGGCGACCGCGTAGCAATCTTCTTCGAAGGCGAACCGGGTGACACCCGCGAGATCACATACGCCGAGCTGACTCGCGAGGTCAAGAAGGCCGCTAACGTCCTGACTCAGATGGGCATCAAGGCCGGCGACCGCGTCGCTATCTACCTTCCGATGATTCCTGAGGCTGTCATCGCCATGCAGGCAGTGGCCCGCATCGGTGCGATTCACTCGGTGGTCTTCGGCGGATTCTCGGCCGACTCGCTTTCGAGCCGCATCGACGACGCACAGGCCAAGCTCGTAATCACCGCCGACGGTGGTTACCGCAAGGGCAAGGCCAGCGCGCTCAAGCCAGCTGTCGACGAGGCACTAGCCGGCGACAAGTGCCCATCGGTTCAGAACGTCCTCGTGGTCAAGCGCACCAACCAGGATGTCGCATGGGTTGAGGGTCGCGACGTCGACTGGAACCTCGCTCTCGCCGAGGCAAGCGACGAGCACGTTGCCCAGCCATTCAACGCCGAGCACCCGCTGTTCATCCTCTATACCTCGGGCACTACCGGCAAGCCAAAGGGCATCCTGCACACCTCGGGCGGCTACCTAACTCAGGCCTCATACACTCACAAGAATGTGTTCGACCTGCACGCCGACACCGACATCTACTGGTGCACCGCCGACGTCGGTTGGATCACCGGTCACTCATACGTCGCCTATGGCCCGCTCGCTAACGGTGCAAGCCAGGTCATGTATGAGGGCACGCCAGAAACTCCTGACTGGGGCCGCTGGTGGAGCATCGTGCAGAAGTACGGCGTCACGATTTTGTACACCGCGCCTACCGCAATCCGCTCGTTCATGAAGATGGGCAGCTCGATTCCGTCGCAGTACAACCTCTCGACCATTCGCGTTCTCGGTTCGGTTGGTGAGCCGATCAACCCAGAAGCATGGATGTGGTACCGCAAGGTCATCGGTGGCGGCAAGGCCCCGATCGTTGACACCTGGTGGCAGACCGAGACCGGTGCGATCATGGTTTCGCCGCTGCCTGGCGTAACCACTCTGAAGCCTGGTTCGGCTCAAGTTCCACTGCCTGGCATCAGCGCTGAGATTCTTGATGATGAAGGCAACGAGCTCGGCAATGGTCACGCTGGCCTGCTCGTTCTCACCGAGCCTTGGCCTTCGATGCTCCGCGGCATCTGGGGCGACTCAGAACGCTTCAAGGAGACCTACTGGTCACGTTTCGAAGGCATGTACTTCGCTGGAGATGGCGCCAAGTGGGACGAAGAGGGAGACCTCTGGTTGCTCGGCCGCGTTGACGATGTCATGAACGTCTCTGGTCACCGTCTCTCGACCGCCGAGATCGAGTCGGCACTGGTCTCGCACCCATACGTTGCCGAGGCCGCGGTTGTTGGCGCTAAGGATGAGACCACCGGCCAAGCCGTTGTGGCCTTCGTAATCCTTCGTCAGAGCCAAGTTGAGGCTGCCGGCGATGCCGACCACGTTAGCAAGGCTCTGCGCGACCACGTCGCCAAGGAGATCGGTCCGATTGCGAAGCCGCGTACCATCATGGTCGTTGCCGAGCTGCCAAAGACTCGTTCGGGCAAGATCATGCGTCGCCTATTGCGCGACGTGGCCGAAGACCGTCCGATCGGTGATGTCACCACCCTCGCCGACACCTCGGTGATGGACATCATCAGCGGCAAGGTAGCGGCCGGCGCGAACGACTAATAGTTCTAGCGACAAACCGCAACCTCCAAAGACCACAAAACCCGCTCGTTTCTCTCTACGAGCGGGTTTTGCGTTTAATGCTTGGGGTTTGCGCCTAGGCGAACTCGACAATCAGTTCGACCTCAACGGCCGAGTCGAGTGGCAGTGCTGGAGCGCCTACAGCTGAGCGAGCGTGCACACCTGCTTCGCCGAACACCTCAACAAGGAACTCGCTGGCACCGTTGATGACACCAGGCTGGCCGGTGAACTCAGGCACAGAAGCCACGAAACCAACGACCTTGACGACCTTGGTAACGCGGTCGAGGTCGCCGATGGCTAGCTTGATTGCGGCGAGCGCGTTCAAAGCCGACAGGCGGGCGAGCTTCTTGGCTTCGGCCGGATCGACCAGGCCAGCTCCCTCTCCCACTTTGCCCGCGGCAGGCAGCACGCCGTTTACAAACGGCAGCTGACCCGCGGTGAAGACCAGGTTGCCGGTGACGGCGAATGGCGCATACGCGGCAACTGGCTTAGCAACCTCAGGTAGCGGAAAGCCCAGCTCTACCAAACGAGCTTCGATGCGCGACATTAGGCGACCGGACGCTTCAAGAAGGCGATGAGTCCACCCTGTGGACCGGTGGTGATGCTGACTAGCTCCCAGCCGTCGGCGCCCCAGTTGTTGAGGATTTGAGTTTCTTTGTGCAGTAGCAATGGGGTGGTTGCGTATTCCCACTTGGTCATTGTCGGAGTCCTCTCAGAATTCTTCGGTAACCTAGATTTTATGTCCCGTTCGAATGACAAATCATCGAGCCTGCCGAAGCAACTCGCAAAGCTCTTTGGTCTAAGCGCAATCGCGGGACTCCTGGCTCTAACTTTGCTCGCCCCAACCGCAATCGTTGGTGGATTCGCGGCGACCACAGGCATCTCGATCTTCGACGGCCTGCCTGACTACATCAAGCCGGTGAACGCATCCCAGGCTTCGACTCTTTATGGCATTGAAGACGGCAAGCCAGTCGAAATCGCTCGTTTTTATCACGAGAACCGCATCTCGGTGCCTTACAACGAGATGTCAAAGAACATCCTCAACGCAGTGATTGCGACCGAGGACCCACGTTTCTATGAACACGGCGGCATCGACGTTGTTTCGTTGATTCGCGCGACCCTCACCAACGCTGCGATGGGCGGTGGCGGCCCAGGTGGCTCGACCATCACCATGCAGTACGTCAAGAACTCGCTTGTAGCTGCTGCTCAGTTGACCAACAACCAGCAAGCCATCGACGAGGCGACCGCGGTCACTCTAGACCGCAAGCTTCGTGAGATGCGACTTGCTATCGCCGTTGAGCAGGTCGCGAGCAAGAACGACATCCTCGCTGGTTATTTGAATCTCAGCTTCTTCGGCCACCAAATCAACGGCATCGAGGCGGCATCGAACTATTACTTTGGCGTCAAGGCGTCGGAGCTGACCATTCCTCAGGCAGCAATGCTGGCCGCGATGCTCAAGTCGCCAAACGACTACCGCCCAGACAACCCAGACAACCTGGACCGCGCCAAGAACCGTCGCGATTACGTGATCGACAACATGCGTGACGAGGGTTACATCACCTCAGCAGAGGCGACCGAAGCCAAGAACACTCCAATCGAGGTTCACATCACCCACACCCCGAGCGGCTGTGAAGCGAACCAGACCACATCCTTCTTCTGTGACTACACCGTTTGGACCATTCGAAACAGCACCGAATTCGGTCCGACCCTAGAAGACCGCGAGACCCTCTTGAAGCGCGGTGGCCTCGAGATCTACACGACTCTTGACATGAAGCTTCAGGCGGTCGCCGACAAGGCAACCAAGACCTGGGTTCCGCCAACTGATCCGAGCCAAATCGGTTCATCGACCGTATCGGTTCAGGTTGGCACCGGTCGCATCCTCGCGATGACCGAGAACCGCATCTATGACCAGACCCAGAGCACTGAGCTCGGCCACACCTCGGTGAACTATGCAGGCGACCGCAACTACGGCGGTTCATCTGGCTTCCAGGTGGGTTCGACCTACAAGATCTTCACGCTCGCACAATGGTTGACCAACGGGTTCCGCCTGAATGACCATGTCGACGGCCGCGTGCACGAATGGCAGGGTTCTGACTTCTCGGCTCGTTGCGGCGCCTGGGTAGGCACCTGGAAGCCAAACAACATCTCGAAGGAGCCAGAGGACCTAACCGTGGTTCAGGCTACGGCGTTGTCGGTGAACACCGCGTACGCATACATGGCTTCGAAGCTCGACATCTGTGACATTCGCGACACCGCTCAGCGCTTCGGCGTTCACCGCGCCGACGGCGACCCCCTGCTGTATTACCCATCGGCGATCATCGGTACTAACGAAATCGCTCCGGTCACCATGGCGGCGGCTGTCGCAGCTGTTGCCAACAAGGGCACATACTGCAGCCCGATCGCAATTGACCACGTCTATTCGCGCGTCGAATCGAAGGAACTGACCGTTCCGAAGTCGATCTGCACCCAGGCCGTGAGCCCTGAGGTTGCTGCCGGAATGACCTATGCCATGCAGCGCGTAATCAGCGGTGGTACCGGTGGTGCTTCATCAACCGGTGACGGTACGCCTCTTGCGGGCAAGACGGGTACGACCGACTCGGGTGTTCACACCTGGATGACCGGCTTCTCGACCGCTGTCGGCACAGCAACCTGGGTCGGTAACGTCGTTGGTTCGAAGTCGCTCAGCTCCTTCAAGCTCAACAACAAGGCTGCTAACACGGTTCGTCACGACATTTGGCGCACGACCATGAAGACGGCTAACAAGTTGTATCCGGGAGGGCCATTCGCGGCTCCTCCAGCAGAAATGCTCAACGCATCGCTCGCTGTTGTGCCTAGCGTTGCCGGCCTCGACCCGCAGGCAGCCGCGCAGCAGCTCAAGGTTGCGGGCTTCAGCCCGACCATCATGACCACTCCGGTTGCCGGCTCAACCCCGACCGGCACCGTCGCGTTCACTCGACCATCGGCCAACTCGAGCCAGCCAAGCGGTTCACAGATTCGCATCTATGTGAGCAAGGGTGGCTCGGTCACGGTGCCAAACGTGGCAGGTATGACGGTTGCGAACGCAAAGGCAACCCTCCTGGCAGCCGGTTATGCGGCCGTCAGCGAACCTCAGCCATCGCAGACGCAGTACTTCCAGAAGTCGGCTACCGTGCCTAAGGGCAACGTAATCGGCACCGACCCTGCCGCCGGAACGGCTGCCTCGGTCAACAGCGCAATTCTGTTGATCATCAGCACCGGCCCCTAACCTGCCATGAACGGCCTGATCTCGGCGGTGCTCAACCTTGGCGGTCTTGCTATAGGCGCGACAGTATGGGGCACGCTAATTGAGCGTCAGCTTTTTGCAGTTCGACGCGATTCGGTGCGTGTGCTACCGGCCGGTTCCAAACCGATCAACGTGCTGCACGTCAGCGACATCCACATGGCTCCCTGGCAGGGCCGCAAACAACGCTGGTTGGTCCGCACCATAGGCGAGCTGGCTGCTGCGGGCGACGTCGATCTCGTGGTGAATACCGGTGACAATGTTGGCCACGAACGAGGCGTACGACCGGTTTTGGCTTCGCTAGCCACCGCGATGAAGCTCCCTGGGGTGTTCGTCAACGGCTCAAACGATTACTACTCCCCTGTGTTGCGCAATCCTTTTGCCTACCTGGCGGGGCCGTCGGAGCGAAGCCACGGCAAACCACTCGCGACGAAGGAAATGACGGATGCGTTCGAGCGCGCGGGTTGGCTAAACCTGAACAATCGCGGTGCAATCGCCGAGGTTGGCGGTTTGCGCATCGGATTCATCGGAGTCGATGATGCGCATGACGGCTTAGCCAAGATCGATTCGCTGAGCGTGCAAGCCAAAGCAAATGCCAACTCGGCTAATGCCCAGCTCGACCTAACGATCGGCGTAACCCACGCGCCATACCTCAGCGTGGTGCACGCGATGGCTGACGCGGGCGCATCCATTGTTTTTGCCGGTCACACGCACGGCGGCCAAGTTGCGATTCCTGGTTTCGGTGCGCTGGTCACCAACTGCGACTTGCCGCGTCAATTTGCCAAGGGCTTGAGTGCGTGGTCGAGCGAGGGCGGCAACACAACGATTTTGAATGTATGCGCCGGGCTGGGGCACTCGATTTTCGCGCCGGTTCGGTTTGCGGTGCGACCAGAGTTGCGCCTGCTGACGCTGCTGCCGATTGAGGGTTAGCTTTTAGCCAAGCGCCCAGGCGCGAGGGCCGAGCACGATGAAGTTCTTGTTCTGGTTGTCGCAGCGTGCGGTCACATCAACCACGAAGCAGGTGATGTCGCCCACCGTGATCTCGCTACCAGCCGGCAAAACCTTGGCCTGACTTGGGTCTGAGTATGAGCTCGACGCACAGGTGAACTGGGCCTGCTTTGTGTTGCCGAAGGTAACCGGCTTGTCGCCGCCCCAGAGTCGAATCTGATAACCGTATGAGGCGCTGCAATCTGCTGGGGCAGGCACAGGGTCGTAGGCGACCGAGGCCTCGTTCTGCTCGCAGGTAACGAAGTGCGGGTCGGCAGCGGTGTCGCCAGGAGTAATCGTGCACCACGTCGGACCATCGCCAACCTTGAAGATCCACTCACCGAAACCGTCGTCATAGGTGGTCGGGTCAGCGACAATGACGTTAGCCGGAGGTGCGGTTGGAATCAGCGCAGGATCGATAGTTGAGGTTGGTTGTGCTTCGGGTGAGCTGCTGCAACCTGCGAGTGCCAGAACGGCCCCCGCCAACACAAAACCTAGAGCAAACTTGCGCATGCTCTCAGGGTACTCGCCTGTCTTAGAACTCTTTGGCAACTAGTTCAGCAATTTCGTACGTGTTGAGCGCAGCGCCCTTGCGTAGGTTGTCGCCGACCACAAAGAGCTCGATGCTGTTGGTGAAGTCGAGTGACTGACGGATGCGACCGACAAAAGTTGGGTCCTGACCGGCAACCATGTTTGGGGTTGGGTACTGGTTGTTCGCAGGGTCGTCGACAACCTTGATGGTTGGCTGCTGCGAGAGCACGTCGCGAACCTCGTCTGGGGTCAGCGGGTTAGCGAAGGTTGCGTGAACGGTCAGCGAGTGAGCAACCTGAACCGGAACTCGAACGCAGCTTGCGGCAACCTTGAGGTCGCTGATTCCGAGGATCTTGCGTGACTCGTCGCGTACCTTCATTTCTTCGCTGCTGTGGCCACCGGCCTTGAGCGAACCAGCAAACGGGATGACATTGAGCGCAATCGGGTGTGCCCATGGCGAGGTGCTGAGATCGTTGCCAGCTGCGGCGAGCGCCGCACGCACGTCATCGGTTTCGGTGCCGAGGGTGGTCTGGCCACCAACGACGGCAAGCTCTGCAGCGAGCTCGTCTAGACCGGCAGCGCCAGCACCTGAAACGGCCTGGTAGCTCGAGACAACAAGTTCCTTGAGGGTCCACTTCTGGTGCAGGGCACCCATGGCAGCCATCATGGTCAGAGTGGTGCAGTTCGGGTTCGAGATGATGCCGAGCGGGCGGTTCTTGGCCTGCTCTGGGTTAACCTCAGGAACGACCAGCGGCACCTCTGGGTTCATTCGGAATGCACCCGAGTTGTCGACAGCAACTGCGCCACGTTCGGCAGCAATCGGGGCCCAAACCTCGCTGACCTCGTCAGGCACATCGAACATCGCGATGTCGATACCGTCGAAAGCCTCTGGGCTCAGTGCAACAACGGTGAGCTCTTCGCCGTGAACCGTGATCTTCTTGCCGGCCGAACGTGGGCTAGCAATCAGACGAATCTCGCCCCAAATGTTCTCGCGGTTGTTGATGATGTTGATCATCACGGTACCAACGGCACCGGTTGCACCTACGAGGGCCAGATTTGGCTTGCGGCTCATGACTTTGTCTCCTTTTGTTGTTTCTAAGCGTATGACCGGATGCGCCCGGCGCGAAAGACCTAGCGGCCGGTTCCTGCGTATACGACGGCTTCGGTGTCGCTGTCGAGACCGAAAGCGGTGTGCACAGCACGTGCCGCGTCGTCGAGCTGCTTGGCGTTGGTCACGACCGAGATGCGGATCTCAGAGGTTGAGATCATCTCGATGTTGATGCCTGCGTCAGCAAGCGCCTTGAACAGGGTTGCCGAAACGCCCGAGTGGGTCTTCATGCCTGCGCCGACGACCGAGAGCTTGCCGATGTCGGCATCCTGCTCTAGCTGACGGAAGCCAAGAGTTGCCTTAGCGCCCTCGAGAGCACCTGCCACACGACCGAGGTCGCCCAGCGGAAGGGTGAACGAGATGTCGCTAACACGGTCAGTCACGTCTGAACCGGTTGGCACGTTCTGAACGATCATGTCGATGTTGACGTCTGCCTCGGCGACGACCTGGAACAGCTCCGAGGCCTTACCCGGCTGGTCAGGGATGCCGATTACGGTGATCTTGGCCTGGCCCTTGTCGGTGGCTACACCTGAAACGATTGGCTCTTCCATGTTGTCTCCTGCTGGCTTAGTTGAGTAAACGATGGTTCCTGGGTCGGTGCTGAAGGTCGAACGAACGCGGAGGTCGACATTGTGACGACGCGCGTATTCGACAGCACGAATGTGAAGAATCTTGGCACCGGCAGCGGCTAGCTCGAGCATCGATTCGATGTCGATTGCACCGAGTTTGTGTGCAGCTGGAATGACACGTGGGTCCGCGGTGTAAACACCGTCAACGTCCGAGTAGATTTCGCATACGTCTGCGTTTAGAGCAGCAGCGAGCGCGACTGCGGTGGTGTCTGAACCGCCGCGGCCGAGAGTGGTGATGTCTTTGCTGTCACGGTTGAAGCCCTGGAAACCAGCGACGATGGCAATATGACCTTCGTCAAGCGCTTCCTGGATGCGGGTTGGGGTGACCTCTGAGATTCGGGCGTCGCCGTGCTTGGCGCTGGTCATGATGCCGGCCTGTGAACCGGTGAACGAGCGCGAGTCGCCGCCCTGGGCATTGATTGCGATGGCGAGGAGCGCCATCGAAATGCGCTCGCCCGAGGTGAGCAGCATGTCCATTTCGCGAGGGCTTGCGTATGGGTCGCCCGCGACCGACTGAGCGAGGTCAATTAGTTCGTCAGTGGTGTCGCCCATTGCTGAAACGACAACGACAACCTGGTTGCCGGCCTTTTGCGTTTCGATAACGCGGCGGGCAACGTGCTTAATCTTCGCCGCATCGCCGACCGACGATCCGCCAAACTTCTGCACGATAAGGGCCAAAAGTGTGCTCCTCGAACTAGGGGCTTAAAACTGGGGGGATTTTGCGCGACGACCGTTGGCGCGGACCTCTAGTTTATTGGACTTTCGGGGTGTCGGACTAGCCAACTGGCAAGGAACTTCAGGCTTGGGCGTTATTGAACGACTCGACGGCCTTCGAATGCGCGACCGAGTGTGACCTCATCTGCGTATTCGAGGTCTCCGCCGACAGGCAGACCGGATGCGAGTCGCGAAATGGTGATGCCGAGAGTGCTGAGCATTCGAGTGAGGTAGGTCGCGGTGGCTTCGCCCTCGAGGTTCGGGTCGGTGGCGATGATTACCTCGGTGATGTCGGGGTTGGCCAGACGCGACATGAGCTCTTTGATGCGGAGTTGGTCTGGGCCGATGCCCTCGATCGGGCTGATTGCGCCGCCGAGCACGTGGTAGAGCCCACGGAACTCACGAGTGCGCTCGATCGCCTGCACATCCTTCGATTCTTCGACGACGCAGATCAGGCTGCGGTTGCGGCGCTGGTCACGGCAGATGTTGCACTGCGGTTCTTCGGTGACATTGCCGCAGATCTCGCAGAACTTGACGCGATCTTTGACCTCGGTGAGCACCTGAGCGAGGCGCTTGGCCTGGTCGTCTTCGGTCTGGAGCAGATAGAACGCGATGCGCTGGGCCGACTTAGGACCAACGCCCGGCAGGCGACCTAGCTCGTCAATGAGTTCTTGAACAACACCCTCGTACACGCGCTATTTGCCGTTCTTGTCGTTCATCGGCTTGGCACCGAGCATCTCGCGCAAGAGCGATTCGCCGTAGCGTTCGTCTTCGTCGCGGGCAAACTTTCGCTCGGCCTGGGCGGCCGGTTCTGGCTCAGGTTCCGGAGTTGGTTCAGCCTCAGGCTCCGGTTCTGGCTCGGATGCGGCCGGCGGTTCTGGCAGGTCAGGCTCGACAGCAGTTTCCTCAGCAGGAGCTTCGGCGGCCGGCGCTGGGGCCGTAACCACAGGTGCCGACTTGGCCGCCGGAGCAGCAGGTGCATCCGCCTCTTCGGCTACCTGAGCCTTGAATCGAACCTGAACGCCGAGCAGGTCGAAGATGGCCTTGCGAACCGCGTCACTGCCGCCCTGAGGAGTCTTGAATACGTCGAGATCGCGCTGGGTTGCAAAGCGCAGGGTGAGAACTTCGTCGGCGAAGTCAACCACTGTCAGGGTGAAAGCAATCATCCAGGCTTGCTTCGAAATCTTGTTCACCGCGGCGAGCACGTCAGGCCATGCCTCGCGCAACTCAACCGAGGTGACCGCAGAGACTGGGTTAACGGCAGGTGCAGCAACAGCTGGAACCTCAGGCACGGTGGCGATTGGCGTGGTTGCGGGGGCCGATGAAGACGGAAAATCGACTGGCTTGATGGCCGGCTTGGTCTTCTTTGGCACCTCAACGATTGGGGCTTCAACCGGTGCGGATGCGCTCGGCGCAACCTGAGCCGGTGCTGCCGAGGTGGTCTGGGCCGCGGTTGCTGCCGGAGCCGGAGCCGAACCAACACCGATGCGTCGTTCTAGACGCTCAAGGCGGGCCTGCGAGCCGATTTCGGTGCGGTCGGCCGAAGGCACGAGCACCTTGGCGCACATAAGTTCGAGGTGAAGTTTCGGGCTGGTGGCACCGCTCATCTCGCTCAAACCCTGAGCCACAATGTTGGCAGCGTGAGTCAGCTCGGCCATGCCAAAGCGGCTCGCCTGCAGCTGCATCTTGTCGAGTTCGGTCTGTGAAGTTCCGCGTAGGACAGCACGCGCGTCATCGCCAACCGAGAGCACAACGATCAGGTCGCGCAGGTATTCGAGCAGGTCTTCGACGAAACGAAGTGGGTCTTGGCCTGACTGAATGACCTTGTCAACGCTCTCAAAAACCGCTGCGGCATCGTGAGCTGCGAAAGAGTCGACAACCTCGTCGAGCAGAGTTGCGTGGGTGTAACCAAGGAGTGCCGCTGCACGGTCATACTCAACTTTTCCGTCTTCTGAACCGGCAATCAGCTGGTCAAGCAGCGAGAGTGAGTCACGAACCGAACCGCCACCCGACCGCACAACAAGCGACAGGACGCCTGGCGCGACCTCAACCTTTTCGCTCTCGCAGAGCTGCTCTAGGTATTCGAGCATCTGTGCTGGTGGCACGAGGCGGAACGGATAGTGGTGGGTGCGCGAACGAATCGTGCCGATGACCTTGTCAGGTTCGGTGGTCGCAAAGATGAACTTGACGTGGGCCGGTGGCTCTTCAACGATTTTCAGCAGTGCGTTAAAGCCCTGCGGGGTAACCATGTGAGCCTCGTCGAGGATGAAAATCTTGTAGCGGTCGCGAGCCGGAGCGAAAATTGCTCGCTCTCGAAGTTCGCGGGCATCGTCGACACCGTTGTGGCTTGCTGCGTCGATCTCGACCACGTCGAGCGAGCCACCACCGTCACGCGAAAGCTCGATGCATGACGGGCACTTGCCGCAAGGGGTGTCGGTTGGACCCTCCGCACAGTTCAGGCAGCGAGCCAGGATTCGGGCCGAAGTGGTCTTGCCGCAGCCGCGCGGGCCGCTGAACAGATAGGCGTGGTTTACGCGGTCGGTACGCAGGGCAGTCATGAGTGGCCCAGTCACCTGAGTTTGGCCGATTAGTTCGCCAAAAGACTCGGGACGATAGCGTCGATAAAGTGCTGTAACCACGCTTAGAGCCTACCTTTCGCCGCCGACATTTTGAGGCCGCTGGGGCGTCCTGCTATGGATAAAAAAGAACTCCCCGCGCACCCGTCAGAGCCCAGTTACCCTTGCTATCTTTCGATCCTGGGGGAGTTGGCCGAGGTGACGCCACGCGGGGAGTCCGTTTACAAGTTTATCGGCTTAGTCGAAGTCCAAAATTTCGCTCAGGAAACTCTTCTTTTTCTTCGGATACTGATAGCCCGGGTCAACATATTGCTGCTGTGGCGCGCGCATCTGCGGCTGCGCAGTTGGCATCTGAGCGGCCGGTTGATCAGCCGATGCGTTGAACTTTGCTTCAGCGTCGAGCAGGTGCTCTAGCTCACCGCGGTCCAGAAACACCCCGCGGCAACCGGTGCACTGGTCGATGACGATTCCGTTGCGCTCATAGCTGCGCATCTCGGCTTCACATTTTGGACAGGTCATTTTGGCCTTTCGTCAGTTCGGTCGACGACTTCGTCGACTGATGACAAAAACCAGCCCAACCAGCTGAGTCTTTCTGAGAGTTAACTGAGACTTTCTTCGAGCTTGGCGAGCAGGCCGTCGACGTCTTCAACAGTGGTGTCCCACGCGCACATCCAGCGAACCTGCCCGGTCTCTTGGTTCCAGACATAGAAGCGGTACTCCCCCTGCAAACGTTCGGTCAGCCAAGCCGGCAAGACCGGGAAAACTGCGTTTGCTTCGGCAGGGTTTTCAACCGAAATCTCAGGATGCGATGCCGCAATTCTCACGACACCGTCATACAGGCGGCTCGCCATCGCATTTGCGTGAAGAGCGTTGTTGATGGCGAGTTCAGCCTGGTTTTCGAAAAGCGCAATCAGCTGAGCCGACATGAATCGCATCTTCGAGGCAAGCTGCATCGAGGTCTTGCGCAAGAACGGCATGGCCTCAGCGAGTTCGCGTCCGCGTGCGGATGAAGCGTCGGTGACGATTACTGCCTCGGCGGCGAGAGCACCAATCTTGGTGCCACCGAGCGAAACCAGGTCGACTCCGGCGTCGGTGGTGAACTGCTTGAAGGTCATGCCGAGCGCGGCCGCTGCATTTGAGATGCGTGCACCGTCGAGGTGCAGCAGCAGGCCGTGCTGGTGAGCGACATCGGCGATTTCGCGGATCTCATCCAGTTGATAGAGCGTGCCCATCTCGGTGGTCTGGGTGATGCTGACCACGCCTGGTTGCGCTCGGTGCACGACACCCATGTCGAAGATCTGGCTGGCGACTAGCTCGGCGGTGAGCTTGCCAGTCGAAGTAGGGACGGTCCAGAGCTTGAGTCCGGCCATCTTCTCGGGTGCGCCACCCTCATCCACATGGATGTGTGCGCTCGATGCACAGATGACGGCCTCCCAACGCTTCGTAGCAGCCTGCAGCGCGACCACGTTTGCTCCGGTGCCGTTAAACACCGGGAAACCGACCGCATTCGGGCCGAACAGATCGCGCACGAGTTCGTCAAACTTCGCGGTGACCGAATCTTCGCCGTATGCGACCTCGTGACCGTGGTTGATCGCCGCCATCGCGTCCATCACTGCTGGGTGAACGCCCGCGTAGTTATCGCTAGCGAACCCGCGCTTGTTGCTGGTCATTAGCCCTCCTCAGGGATGCGTGCCTGGCGACCCTCAAACGGGGTCGAAAGAATGATGGTGGTTCGAGTCGAAACATTGGCGAGTACGCGAATGCGTCCGAGCAGTTCTTCGAGTTCGGTCGGCTCGGCGACCGCGACCTT